>Ga0114930_10003339_pt1 | contig 14109 bp, 10 predicted proteins | sample AnhtaG_FD_87300 | JGI IMG/M metagenome (GOLD analysis project Ga0114930, IMG submission 87300) | Deep subsurface microbial communities from Anholt, Denmark to uncover new lineages of life (NeLLi) - Anholt_01485 metaG | ecosystem: Environmental > Aquatic > Marine > Oceanic > Sediment | place... | reverse complement strand
TATATCCAGTCCTTATGGAGCACCTGTAATAGCCTCCAATTCTGGAAGAGTAGTTCTGGCCAGTAAATTTTACTATGCTGGAAAGATGGTGATCATTGACCATGGGCTTGGCCTATTCACGCAGTATTGCCATTTTTCAAAAATTAGAGTAAAAAGGAGCGACCTAGTAAAAAAAGGAGATATCATCGGGGAAATAGGAGCTACAGGAAGAGTAACAGGGCCCCACCTTCACTGGGGAGTTAAGGTGTTTGGCAACAGTATCGATCCCCTCTCTCTCTTGAGCCTAAAATTTAAGTAAGCGACTCTTCTGATTATCTGCCTTTCTTTAAGTATTTACTCAGCCAATCATGAACAGTTTTCCACCAGAGTTCTGCGTTTTGGGGTTTCTGGACAAAGTGACATTCATCGGGGAAATAGAGCATTTTTGATGGAACCTTCATCCTTTGAAGGGCTGTAAAGAATTGAAATCCCTGAGTGACAGGGACTCTAAAATCATACTGTCCATGGACAACCAGACAGGGGGTTTTGAATTTATTCACAAAAGCGCTTGGAGACCATTTCTCATACATTTCTTTGTTAGACCAGGGAGTGCCTTTGAACTCCCATTCCGGAAACCAGAGTTCCTCGGTTGCTCCGTGCATAGAGCGCAGGTCATAAACTCCAGCATGGGATATAAGACAGTGGAACCTGTCCGTATGGCCTTCGATCCAATCGATCATGTATCCGCCGTAAGAAGCACCCGCAGCTCCCAAACGTTCCTTGTTTATGAAATCATACTGTGAGAGAAGGTAATCGAGCCCTTTCATGATATCCTCATAGGGTTTTCCTCCCCAGTCACCTGTTATGGAATCCGTGAAAGCCTGACCATAACCTGTGCTGCCGTGGAAGTTGATCATAGCTGTTACATATCCGGGAGAGGCAAACATCTGGGCATTCCAGCGAAAATGGAAATTATCAGTCCAGGCCCCTTGAGGTCCGCCGTGAATGAGCAAAACAAGTGGATATTTTTTAGTGGGATTAAAGAAGGGAGGCTTGACCATAAGACCGTGGATTTTTTTGCCCTTTGCACCGTTAAACCAAAAGTCTTCTGCCGGATTCATCTCAATTTTTGAAAGGAGCTCTTTATTTATTGCTGTTAGTTGTTCCAGCTTTTTTGTTTTTAAGTCCAAGGAGTAAATGTTTGTTGGATGGTTTATAGTCTGCTTGAGGAAGACCATCTTTTTTCCGTCTGGGGAAAGACAAAGGGAACTTATTGTGTGGCTTTCCAGCACTTTTTCTATCTTTTTATTTTTAATAAAAACTCGACACAATGAATCCCGGCCTTTTTCTTGGAAGGTGATATTGAGGGAAGAACAGTCAAAAGACCAGAGGATCTCATTAATAGAGCTGTCCAGCTTTTCAGTTAAGTTTATCGTTTTTTGACTTTTTCTGTCATAAAGGAAAAGGCTGTATTTATCCGCTTCAAATCCAGGTCTTGCCATTGCCCTGTAGGCCAGATACCTTCCATCCGAGGAATAATGGGGAGAATTGTCATTAGCTCTATTTTTTGTAATCTGTTTGATATCTCCCCCTTTTATAGGTGTAGTGAACAGGTCATTGTTTGTTCCGAGAGAAATTTTTAATTCAGGGTCAATGTTTCGAACAAAACAGATATCTTTGCCATCCGGAGAGAAAGTGTAGTCATGGCTGCTTCCCAGTGAAATAGGCGGCGTATCAAAATCACCTGGTGTGACGTCAACAGCTTTTCCTCCTTCATTAGGAATAACAAAAAGATGGCTTCTTTTTTCATCCTGCCATGAGTTCCAATGCCGAAAGAGCAGCTGATTGAAGATTTTTGCCTTAACCAGACTCTTTTCCTTCTTTTCATTTCTTTTTTTGTTGTTTTCATCATCAGGGCAATCAGGATAAACAGAGGAGATAAAAGCCAGATGTTTTCCTGTTGGAGACCAGATAACTCCACCGGCTCCAGTGGAGATTGTCGAAAGCTGATAAGCTTCTCCTCCCTTTGGGTCTATTTTCCATACCTGGGGGGACCCTCCTCTTGTTGAAATAAAAGCGATTTTTGTACCATCTGGTGACCAGCAGGGATTATAGTCAGCTTTAGGGCTCGAAGTAAGCCTCCAGGGCTCTCCACCTGAAAAGGGAATGATCCAGATATCACTGTTGCTTGTGTTTTTTTCTTTGTCCATTTCTGTAACGACAAAAGCGATAAGGTCTCCTTTTGGAGAGATCTGGGGATCACTGACTCTTTTAATGCGGATAAAGTCATCGAAGGTTAAAGGATGGGTGTCAGATAAAGATAAAGAATAAGAAGATAAAAGCAGAAGTGTTAGAAAAAAGAGACTTATTTTTTTCATTATTGCTCCTCCTCTTTTGTGATTTAGAAAACTCTTACTTAACACAATATCCATCACATTTTCAATAGTTAGGTCGGCAAAGGTTACATTTGTCACCCTTTTTGGACAAATAATAATCAAATGGCTTAGATATTACCCCTGGCTTTGTTGGCACAAATATTGCTCTTTTATAGAACAGAAAAGAGGGTGAAGTATCATTTGACCAATATTTAAAATGAGCCAATTTGTTATATTTACATATCGCTCTAATACAATTTATAATATAAATACAGAGGGAACCAATAAATGAGAAAGCAATTTCTTTTAATTTGTGCTCTAACTTTAAGTTTAACCCTCTTTGCCCAAGAACTCGCTCACGAGACAATAGTCGTCAATGTTGAAGTACCCGTGAGGGTATTTAAAGGCAGCACATTTATCGATAACTTAACCACTGATGATTTTGAAGTCTATGAGGATGGAAAACTCCAGAAAATTGAGGCTGTGTATCTGATTAAAAAAACGAAAATAGAAAGAAAAGAAGTAGAAGAAAAGAAGAAATTCTCACCTAAAGTCTCTAGGCATTTTGTTCTCCTATTTGATATAAGAACCTTCGCTCCGAGAGTTGAGAAAGCAATTGACTTATTTTTTGAAGAAGTAATTCTCCCTGGGGATTCGCTTATCGTTTTAACTCCTGTTAAAAGTTACAATTTAAAAGAGAAATCCTGGGATATACACAGAAAAAAAGAAATAGCTAAACAGTTGAAGAGTATTGTGAGAGCAGACGCCATTAAGGGAAATTTCGAATACAGAAGCGATTTGAGAGAACTTGAAGGAATAGCTTACTCTTTATCAGACCTTAAATCTGAAATTAGCGGACCCGAAACAGAGGAAGACAACCTTGATTATTTGCTCTCAAGATATGAAACAATCTTGCATAAAATGGAAGCTATGAGAGGAGCAGACCAACAGAATATGATAACATTTTCAAAAGTCTTGAAAGAGCGTGAAGGACAGAAGATTGGTTTTCTTTTTTATCAGAAAGAATTTATTCCTCGCCCTGAGCCAAAAGTTATTGAAGCGTATATGAGCCAATTTCAAAATAGGCAGGATATTCTTTTTAAACTAAACGACCTTTTTGCGTTATACCATAGGGATATATCAATTGATACTGACCTAATTAAACAGGCCTTCTCCGATTCGTCCATTTTGATTCACTTTTTATATATAACTCCTCCGCCGAGAATTACCCCTGGGATTTATTTTCATGAACAATCAGAGGATATCTTTAGTGTCTTTATGGAACTGGCAAAAGCCACTGGAGGGATAACTGAAAGCTCCTCTAATGCTTTATGGGCCTTTAAGAAAGCTGCAGATGCTTCTGAAAACTACTATCTTCTCTATTATGCACCCTCAGATTACAAGAGAGACGGAAAATTTAAAAACATCAAAGTTAAGGTTAAAGGAAAAAATTATAAAGTAACTCACCGTGCTGGATATTTTGCAAACTAATTCATATTTGTAGGTTTTTTTCTCGCTTCTTTTAAACGCCTCCTTTGCCAAACTTTCTGTAAAATCCGAGTAATCCAATTTATTTGACAACCACTCTTATCATTTCTATAGTATAGGCTTAATTGAAGGAACAAAGATGGAAAAGAGCAGGAATATCAGGAATTTTCCCCTGGTAAATGCCATTAAAAGAGCCTATAAAGCCGGCCAGGAAGATGAGGCTTTAGAGCCGATTGTTGTGGTTGATCCTTCGGACAATCCTCTGGGAAGGTTTAAAGATGGAGACTCGGTTATTTTTTATGACATACGGGGGGAGAGGGAAGCGGAAATAACCAGGAGTCTTATTGATCAAAATTTTACTCATTTCACCATAAATAAAGATCTTAAGCTGAATTTTGTGACCATGATTGAGTATGATTCCTCACTCGACGTAAAAGTAGCTTTTCCTTTAGATGGGGAAATCAAAAATACACTTGCTGAAGTTATTTCTAAGGCAGGGATTAACCTGCTTAAGATTTCTGAATCCGAAAAAGAGATCCATGTGGGTTTTTTTATGAACGGAAAAAGTGAAAAAATCTTTCCAGGGGAGAAAAGGATAGTTGTCCCATCACCACAGGATGTTTCTTCTTATGCTCTTAAGCCAGAGATGAGTGCTGTTCAGGTTACAGAAGAAATATCCTCAAGTCTAAAAAATCCTTCTTGTCGGATAATAATAGCAAACCTGGCAAACGTGGATGTAGTGGGACATATCGAGGATAAAGCTGCAGTGCTTCAAGCCGTGGAAGAAGTTGACCTACAACTGGGAAAGATAATCGACAGTTGCCGCAACTTGGGTGTTGCCCTTGTTGTAACATCAGACCATGGGACAGTAGAAGAATGGTTTTATCAGGATGGGACGGTTAATACTGGGCACACTAAGAATCCTGTCCCGTTTGTTCTGGCTGATTTTTCCTCTGAAGATCCAAAGTGCTGGAGCCTTAAAAAAGAAGGGGAACTTGCCAATGTTGCTCCCACTATTTTGGCGTTATTGGGATTGACAAAGCCTCCGGAGATGACCGGAGAGAACTTAATTCTTAATTTTCCCAGGGAAGAAGAGACAGAGAGAAAAGTGCTTCTTCTTATTCTGGATGGATGGGGAAAAAGAGAAGAAAAAGAAGGAAATTTAATCGCTGAAGCTAAAACTCCAAACTTTGATAAACTGTGGTCTTTTTATCCTCATGCCCTGCTCAAAGCTTCAGGAGAAGTTGTGGGAATGCCAGCCCAAACCGTGGGAAATTCGGAAGCCGGGCATCTCCACATTGGAGCTGGTAGGAGGGTCCTGCTTGACCGGGTCAGGATTGACAAAACTATAGAAGATGGAAGCTTTTTCCGTAATAATTCTTTTCTCTGGGCTATGGAGGAAGCAAAAAGAAACAATAAGTCGCTTCATCTTTTAGGAATTGTATCCAAATATAGTTCCCACGGCACAATAAAGCATCTTTTGCCTTTGCTTCAATTAGCCAAAAAACTCGAGGTTGAGCAAGTCTTTATACATTCTTTGATCGGGCGAAGAGGGGAGAGGCCTGAAAGCGGGGCGGTTTATGTCTCCAAAGTCCAGGAAATGTGTTTGTCTCTTTCCATTGGTGAAGTTGTGACTGTTATGGGAAGATTCTGGGCCCTTGACAGGGAAGAGAACTGGGACAGAGTGGAAAAAGCTTACAGGGCATTAGTTTATGGAGAAGGGATTCCTGTTTCTTCCTTTAACGAGATAGGTATGATATAAATGAATTTCTAAATTTAGTAAACTTTTTACCGGGAATAATCGTATTTCTATAAAAGAGATTAGAACAAGATAAAGAAGATGAGTATTGAAGTTAAGGATATCCATTTCAGCTACGGAAAGATAAAGGCTCTTGAAGGTATTACCCTTGATCTGTCTCAGGATGCAATTGGCCTTCTGGGACCAAACGGGGCAGGAAAAAGCACTCTGATTCGCATCCTCCTCGGATTTCTTTATCCGGATAGGGGAGAGGGACGCATTCTTGATTATGATATTAAGCAACAGCAGTCCTTTATTCGGAGGTATGTGGGCTATATGCCGGAGGATGACTGTTTTATTCCTGAACTGGATGCTGTTTCATTTACTTCTTATCTTGGTGAATTATCAGGAATGCCGCGCCAGGAAGCCATGAAGAGAGCCCATGAAGCCCTTTTTTATGTTGGGCTTGAAGAAAGCCGCTACCGGAAAGTGGAGACATATTCCGGGGGGATGAAACAGAGGCTCAAACTGGCACAGGCGATTGTCCATGACCCAAAACTCATGTTTCTCGATGAGCCGACAAGCGGTTTAGACCCCCAGGGTAGAAACGAAATACTGGAACTTATTATAGATATTTCTTCAAAAAAAGGTATCCAAGTCTTGATTTCCTCTCATATCCTTCCCGATATAGAATTAACCTGCTCCTATGTCGTGATTTTAAACAAAGGTAAACTTGCAGCACAGGGGGAAATCAGCAAGCTCAAGGAAATAAGAGACCTTTATGAGATTAAGATAAAAGGCGAAGCAGAGGGCTTTATTCAGAAGTTGAGAAACATAAAGTGTAGAGTGGAGAAAATGGAAGAGGGATTACTGAAGGTTTATTTGCCTCCAGATCAGGACAAACAGGAAATTTTCAGGATTGCTGCTGAAAAAAATGTGCAAATGAGACATTTTGTAAAAAGTGAGTCTTCTCTCGAGGACCTGTTTGCCAAAGTGGTGGGAGTGGATTGATGACCATCAAAGAGAAAGGGTATGCACACTGGGATGGAGAATTCCTTGATAAAAAATTTCCCTGGTGGCCAATTACCCGGTACGGGATAAAATTAACTTTCAGGAGAAAACAATTCAAGTTTATCTTTCCTTTGAGTCTTCTTCCTGCTGTATTCTTTCTGGCCGGGATTTATGTTTCAGAGAGGTTAGAGGATTTTCCCTTCTTTGGAAGAGAGACCGTAGAGTTTCTTCAGATCAACCCGAGCTATTTTAAAGCTTATTTAGCCTCCAGCTTTATGATTTTTTTAATTGTCATCATTGTGATTTTTTGCGGTTCAGGCCTAATCTGTGATGACCTCAAACATAATGCTCTCCAGCTCTATTTTTCCCGTCCTATCAAAAAAAAGGACTATTTTTTTGGGAAAACTGCTGTTATTGTTTTTTTTCTGTTCATTTTGACCCTCGTTCCTGGTCTTGTCTTTTTTATCATGAAACTCGTTTTCTCAGGTAGTTTTAAATTCTTTGTTTCCTACCCCTGGCTTCCTCTCTCAATCATTGGCTATTCGGTTGTTGTGACAGCTTTTTTCTCCTTTTTTACACTTTTCCTTTCTTCTCTCAGCAAGAACAGAAGGTATGTGACGATTCTTATTTTTGGCACTTATATTCTTTCTGATATCTTTTACAGGATTTTTTATGATATTTTTAGTAATCATTATTTTTCGCTTCTTTCCTTAAGAGCCAATCTGCAGCAGGTGGGGGCGGTTTTCTTCAGCCAGAAGACACCGTATCCTATACACTGGATTTATTCTCTCTTGGTTCTTTCTGGCATTTGTGTTTTAGCTGGCTTTGTTTTGAAAAAGAAAGTTAAAGGCGTTGAAATAGTAAAATGAAAACAGTTATTGAGACAAAAAAGCTTTCTAAATGGTACGGGAATGTATTGGGTTTGAGTGATGTCTCGCTCCAGATAGAAGCTGGGATTACAGGAATTCTGGGGCCAAACGGAGCTGGAAAATCAACTTTTTTAAAACTAATAACCGGGCAAATAAAGCCAAATATCGGCAGCTGTACGATAGAAGGACAAAAAATCAGGAACAATTATCACTTCTATTCTAAAATTGGTTTTTGCCCGGAGCAGGATTCCTTTTATGAAGAAATGACAGGCTGGCAGTTTATGACCGGCCTTTTAAAGTTGCACCATTATTCTCCATCTGAGATCAAAGCCATGACAAAAGAGGCTCTGGAGATTGTCGAGTTGACTGAGGATAAAGACAGGGTCATAAAGTCTTACAGCCGTGGTATGCGTCAGAGGTTAAAGTTTGCACAGGCCATAGCTCATAAACCAGAAATCATAGTTTTTGACGAGCCCTTAAATGGTCTGGATCCCCTTGGGAGACGGAAGATAATCCGCCTCATAAAATCCTATGAGGAAGAAGGGAAAACGATCCTTGTTTCCAGCCATGTTCTTCCTGAGATAGAAGCAATGACCAAACAGATTATTCTTATCCATCAGGGTAAAGTTTTTGCCCAGGGCGATATACACTACATCAGAGACTTGATCGACACTCATCCTCATATTGTTTCCATTAAATGCAGAAATCCACGCCAGTTGGCTTCAACCTTCATCCAGGAAGACTATGTATTAAATATTCATTTTGGCTCTGCAGACAACACTCTATTAATTGAAACCAACAACAGGGATAAGTTTTTCAGTCTCTTGCCTTCTCTTTTTGTAAAATACAATATCGAAGTGGATGAGATCACTTCGCCCGATGATAATCTGCAGGCTGTTTTTGATTACCTTGTAGAGAAGTGAGATGAATCAAATAACTGTGAGAAGATTGCTGTTTTTATGGAATTCTATAAGAAAGGTTTATTCCTTTTTCTTCTTCATGGGGAAAAAAGCGAATAAGACAAAGATTTTTTTCATAGTAGCTTTGTTACCAGTTATAATGGCGTTGATCATTAAATTAAACCCTATATTTTCTGGCCGGAGTAGCACCGAGGGAATTTATATTTTTTCCAACGTTATAATTGTGTTCTATCTCCAGGCACTTATCCTTCTCCTGGCTCTTTTTTTCGGAACATCGGTCTGTTCGGAAGAAGTGGAGGGAAAAACGCTGACTTATCTAACCACACGGCCGGTTTCAAAATCCGCCATCATACTTGGTAAGTACGCGGCTTATACATCTCTTGTTATACTGATGACTGGAATTGGAGTGACTATTTCGTTTTTAATCCTAAATGTGAACAAGTTGCATGATTTTTCCCTGTATGAAATTCTTATAAGAGATGTGATTGTTTTGAGTTTGGGGATTATATGTTATACAGCGCTTTTTACATTTGTCGGAACTTTTTTAAAAAAATCGATTTTGTTCGGATTTGTTTTTGGCTTTGGCTGGGAAAATGTAATCCAGTATTTTCCCGGTTCAACTCAGCGCTTTTCCATTGTTCATTATCTCAAGTCACTGCTTCCGGTTCCAAAAATAGGGAGGTTTTCCTTTTTGATGTTCAAGTTGGAACCCAGTACTCCGGTAGCCGCGGTCTTTATGCTTTTTCTTATCACAGGAATTTTTCTTGGTTTAGCCTGCCTGTTTTTTTCTCTGAAAGATTATATTTTTGAAGATTAGTAGTAGATAAACAGAGATATATTCAGAGAAGCCTAAAATAAGAGTTTGTAAAATCGTTAAATAAAATTATCTTTGATTATTTAATTTTTTCTTTGTCTTTCTCTGGTTTTCCGGTTTTTAGCTTTTCAATAAGGGTTTTAGGAAGCTCTTCAGGAATGCTTGCATAGATTTTTACATGATCAGGTCCTGATGTGATCTCGATCTTGTCCAATAGTTCTGCCATGTTTAGATCCTGGACTTGAATCATAGCGCCCATGGCTTTAAATTGGTTTAAGGAATCTGCCATCTCCTGGTTTTTGACCTCATCGCTGCTCATGAGTTTTATTTCAGTATTGACGTTAGCATTTTGGTAGTCAAAGTATATGGAAACAGCATTTACACTTTCAAACATACTGAGCATTTGGGCTTCCCCTTTGATCTCACTCATGGCTTCGGGGGGAATAACAGCACCTATCCAGAACAGGGCTTTTTTATTGGTTTTTGCAAACAGAACAGAAAATGCTTCGTCTTTTAAAATACTCTCTTCTTTTTTTTGAGAGACATTGATCACAGATTTGACATTTTCCTTATTCCCTATGACAATGTTTGAGTCGTTGAGGAATACAAAACTTGCTTCCTCATCTTTTTCTTTATAATTGTAAATAGTAAATTCATTGTAGTCTTCTTCTGTAAACTCTGTGGCTCCTTCTGATTTTTCTTTAATAAATGCGAGCAAAGAGTCTTTCTCGTATTTGAGGTTAATGATGCCGACTCCTTCTTGTTTATCTTTTTCCAGTTCACCTGTTATAGCGCCAGCGATGAAATAAACATCCTTCTGCGGGTCAATTCCTGTTTTGTTTATGAATTCTTGGTAATCTGTAAGTTCCTTGAAAATCTCGTTTTCTATATTTTTTTTGATAAGGTTGTCTACAATTTCAAGATTTATTGCTTTGTTAAAGTTGATAAAAAATATGGCAAGTGCATCTTTTGGGAGTAGACGGAGCATGTTATCAGCTTTAGCCTTTCCAGCACCTGGAGCAGTGGACGTCATCTCGCAGGAAATAAAAGTGAATAGGGCGAAGATAAAAACAATTACAAAAACAGTTAATTTTTTCATAGTTTTTCCTCCTTTATTTAATGAGTAATTCCTATTAGGGGCTAAAGAACCTTAGGACTATATCAAAAAAAACATTAATTGCGCAAATTCTTTTTTTTTGTGAGTATTTCAAATTTGTGATTTAAAGAGATTTTAGGAAACAGCTCGGCTCTCACTCAGATTTTTATCGCCATTCTCCAATAAAAGAATCGATAATTATGAGTTTTATTCTATCTCAGGTATCGATAAAGATTCATCTGGCTGGAGTAGAGACAGCATCGAAGCCATATGACAGAAAAAATAAACACCTGCTGGAGAAAAAAAGCCAGTGACACTCCCGGATAACTTGATTGGGGAATGAAGTTTTTAAGCAGAATATAAACAAGAGTTACCACGATACTGATAAGAAAAATCAGAAAGTACAATCCCAGAGTAGAGAAGGGAAACTTAAAAACAAAGCTGAAGGCTTCCGGGATTGAAAGCAGAACATTGCGGCTTTCTTCAAGTACGATTTTAATGCGGGCATAATCAAAGAGCATCTGGAAAAAGAGAAAGATAAAAAAGATTATAGCGCTAAAGAGAAGGACAAGGTAAAAAGGAGTGACTTCTGTTTGAGAATTATCAAAAGCTTTATCTAAGATCGGGGAGAATACACTCCCAAGGACAGCAGTAATGGCAAAGAGCATTACCCAGGAAATCAGCATAAGAACAAAAAAACGGAAGAAATAAGAACCGGCTCCTTTAGCGAATCCTTTCATAGTGAATTTTGGATTATCCTGGTAAAAAGTTGATAGGATTCCTCCGGCAAGGAAGGTGTGGAGAGTAATGTAGAAAAATACAAAAATGATAATAATAGGAGGGGAATCAAAAATTCTCAACTGGACAAGATCGACAAGGTTGTTGAGGACAGCACCCTTCCCGATTATGGAGGGAGTGAAGGTTGTCTCAAGTCCTTGAGCTTCATCCCTGAATTCTTGCCACCAGAGGTAATCAAAACCTTCAGCCATCTTTTCTCCTACCTCGCTGTGGCCAAATGAGTTTTTCAGAGAATTATACATTGGGATGGCAAGGAGCATGGAAAAGAGCAGGTTTATTATAAACAGAAAGAGGACCATTCGAGTGGTCTTGCCAGTAGTTTTTAATCCTTTGAAAAAATTTATGATAATTTTCATTGTTGCCCTCCTTGTCTTTATCAGCCACCAAAAATGGTGAAGAATTCAAGGGTGTGTTGAAGCCAGCCAAGCCAGTTTGATACCCATTTTAGAGGTGCAAGCCTGTTAGGCTTTATTTTTTTACTGTTGTTGGACCGGTTGATATCCAGGACCAGTTTGAATTCCGGGTCAACGACTGCTTTTTTAATCCTGGAAGGCCTCTGGTAAATATATTTTTTCCATCTGTACAAACCATCCCATACTTCTCTTATTTCTTGGCCGTCTTCAAAAACTACAAGAACATCAACAGGGACTTTAGCTTCACCTAACCGGCGCACAGTGACCTCTGACCGGTAAACACTATCTTTTGTTTTCTCTTTTTTTCTTTCTCTTTCTTTATATATTCCGTTAAACAATCCTATGGGTTGTCTTTCCTTGTTGCTGGTAATTCTATCGATAGCATAGTCAAGCTTCCCTGAACCATAAATGAATTGATCCAGGAACCAGCTCATATTCTGGCCGGCAAATTCTGAGACAACAGCATAAAAGTCCTCGGGGCGTGGATGTTTGAACCAGAATCGTAACGAATAAGCTTTAATCATTTTTGAGAAAAGCTCTTTTCCCATAAACCTTTTAAGAGTTCTTAATGTGAGCTCGGCTTTAGAATAAGAATTAGCACCATAACTTCCTCCTTCTAAAAATTCCCAGGAAAAGCGCTGCATGATGTCCATATTGTAGGTCTGGCGGTGTCTTGAGATTCCGTCTGATTCGATGGGAATTCTTACATCTTTGAAGGTTACTGGAATTCCAAAATAACTCATGTTGTAAAGCGGCTCTCCGTAAGCTGCGTAATAAACCTCTGTATCAAGAAAAGATGTGAAGCCCTCATCCATCCATGGATTTTCAAACTCGTTGCTGCCCACAAGGCCGTAAAAATAGCCATGTCCAAACTCATGAATTGTTACTCCTTCGGGGCTAGAAATTCCTTTCCGAGTGAGAAAGTAAGCGCCTCCGGTGAAAAATGTGGGATACTCCATTCCTCCTGAACGACTGTTGTAGGCTGGGTCCACACAGGTTGAAGTTGTGTAGGGATAATCGCCGTAAAAAAGACTGCAGTACTTGATTGCGTTTTTAACTGCATTCATATACCGGTCCTTGAGTTTTTTATGCTGTGGCTGGAGGAGGAGAGTGATTTGGGTGCTCTTACCAGGAGCAAACTCATAATCTTCTATGTATGGGGGCAGAAAATGTGGGCTGGCTGTCCAGGCAAAATCATGAACGCTGTGCTGGTAGAAATGGTGAGTTGTGGTTCCGTCTTCATTGTTTATTTTTTCTCTATGCTCTCCTGTTGCTCCAACAATAAAAGAAGAAGGGAGAGTAATCTTTACATCGTAGGTTCCGTAATCTGCAAAATATTCGCTTGAAGCATGGTACTGGTGGCAGTTCCATTTGCCTTCAATAAAAACACCGATCTTTGGAAACCACTGGGCAATGAAATAATAGTCCTTGTATACTCCTGTTCTGGCTATGGGGCGCGGGACTTTTGACTCAAATTCAATATTGAGCAAAATTGTCTGACCGGGTTCCAGGGAATGGGGAAGCCTCGCTGAAAAGACAGTCTGGTCATAAAGATTCTCATCATCAGGTTGGTCGAATTCCATGTCCGGGAATAAGTCGTAAGCCTCAAAATAAGGATTATTGATGATCTTTATTGAATTCACCTGGCAGTATCCCCAGTCGTCTTTAGTGAAACCAGTCACTCTTCTTCCTCTCCGGGAAGCTTCAGTGAGAAAAGTGCTCATGTTGTTCTGGAATGCGTTCCAGTAGAGATGGAACCAGAGTTCGTCGATAGAATTTTCAGAATCATTCGTCCAGGAGAGAATTTCAGAGGCTTTTATCAAATTCTTTTTTGTGTCCAGCGTCACATTCATTGTGTAATTGGCAATCTGTTTACAGAGTGGTTCTTGAGCAGAAGTACAGAGAGGGGCAAGCAAAAGGATAAAAAGGAAGCTTAAAGCTAATATTTTCTTTAACAATCTGGTCTCCTTAACAAATATTTGTTTCATATTATTAAAGATGATTTTTTTTCGCAATAAAAAACCCAAAAATTATTTCATAATTGATAACTTTATAAGGAAAGGCTAGAATAAAATATTTGATTCTAATCCTTTGACATGCCATGATTGTGAAAGTAAAGGGTTGAAAAAAATATCTGGAGACATAAATACAGATGAAAGAGAAAAAACAGGAAGGGAGACTCTCTTTTTTGCAACTTGTAAGGAGTCGAAGAAGTATTCGGCGCTATCTGGATAAACCTGTTGAAAGGGAGAAGGTCCTGACCTGCATAGAAGCGGCGCGCCTGGCACCATCGGCTGATAACGTTCAGCCATGGAGATTTTTGATTCTTGATGAGCCAGATCTAAAAACACGATTTGCGAAAGAGGTTTTTTCAGGGATATATTCCATCTCAAAGTTTGCTGTTAAAGCCCCGGTGCTTATCTTAATCCTTGCACGGCTAGATATAATTGCAAACAGGATAGCGAAGCAAATCCAAAATATCAGTTATTATTATATCGACATAGGAATTGCAGGAGAGCATATAGTTCTTCAAGCCGAAGAGCTTGGTCTGGGCACATGCTGGGTTGGATGGTTCAATCCCCGTAAGGCCAGGAAATTTTTAAAGATT
>Ga0114930_10003338_pt1 | contig 14109 bp, 10 predicted proteins | sample AnhtaG_FD_87300 | JGI IMG/M metagenome (GOLD analysis project Ga0114930, IMG submission 87300) | Deep subsurface microbial communities from Anholt, Denmark to uncover new lineages of life (NeLLi) - Anholt_01485 metaG | ecosystem: Environmental > Aquatic > Marine > Oceanic > Sediment | place... | reverse complement strand
GTCAGGACGTGACATTGGGATTATGGACTCCCTAATAGCAGCTACAGCATGGATTCATGATAAACATATATTGACAAATGATGACCATTTCAATGTTATTAATTCACTTGGAATATAAATTGGAAATAAACAATTCAGTCTTGAAGTAATTTCAATTAAATAATTGATTCCAGCCCCATCCCTTCTCCAGCTATCCTGCCGCCCCTTTGTCTTCACTCTGGCCGGGTGCCCGTACCGATCTGACTCCGCCTGCTCTTGTGGTGTGGGAGGTGGCAGGCGCTTTTCGATTGAATCGGCGGTTTGGGGAATGTAAAATTAGCTGTTATGTCAGTAAGTGCCGGAGCCGCCTGAAATATATTTTTAAGGTCATTTAATTAAATAAGCCGCCGCTGCCATAAAATCTGCGTTCATCTGTGTTCATCTGTGGTTAATTATACACTTATTCCAGTCTCCATCCTTTTTCGGCTCACCTGCCGCCCCTTTGTCTTCACTTTGGCCTGGTGCCCGTTCTGATCTGCTGCGACTGCTCTAGTGGTGAGGGGGGGTGGCAGGCGCTTTTCGATTGAATCGGCGGTTTGGGGAATGTAAAATTAGCTGTTATGTCGGTAAGTGCCGGAGCCACCTGAAATATATTTTTAATGTTATTTAATTAACTAAGCCGCCGCTGCCATAAAATCTGCGTTCATCCGTGTTCATCTGTGGTTAATACTGAACTGATTCCAGCCTCCATCTTTCTTCGGCTCTCCTTTCGCCCCTCTCGCCTTCACTCTGGCCGGGTGCCCGTCCCTTTTTTGGAGATGTTGAGGTTAATATCTTTCACAAACCAGGGGGATTGTACACCCAATGCAACCTGTATGAGTCCTTTGTCATCCATGAATCTTAATAGAAAATGAAAAGATTAATAATTACCCACTCAATGTTGGGGAGATCCCTAAAGCAACCGAACCTGCCCAACAGGATGATTTGACTACGATAAGTCCCCCCTCAAATGTGAGTTCCATAACCCAGGAAGACCTTGATAAATTAAAAGCAGATATTGAGAACCTTGAAGCTGAGGATCTGGGCGGGCTCTCAAACGATTGAACCTAAAAAAATGCATTTCAGGAATCAAATAGGCATAATATGATTGTCCTGCTATTAGGGATTATTATCAGCGGTTGCTCTGAAGAATATCCTGAGATTGAACGGGAATTTAAAATTCCGGCTGATATTGGAAAAATAACGCCTGAGACTGATATTTATCCTCCAATATTACATTCAGATGAATATGAAGAGCCGGTTCCTCTTGCTGTAATTAACTCGGCAGGCGCGGAAGATTCTCCGTTTATTTCTGTAGGAAGGGACGAACTATACTTTGTGTTTGTTTCAGATGTAAGATTGCCTGTTCTTGAACAGATCACTGATGGGGTGACCGGGATTTATATTTCAAAAAAAAACAGCATGTAATGGTCTGGTAAAATATTCACCTGATCTTTCCTCTGGCAAGGGATGCAAATATCCCCACAAAACACAGCACAGAAAAGATCACGAAAGCAGCCTTTACACTTTCAACAAAAGGAGCATAATATTCTGGTGTGATCTGGGCCCTGCCTATAAACAATGCAAATAATAACATGGCAATTCCCATACTCAGCATCTGCCCCACCAGCCGCATCGTACCCATCGTTCCGGAAGCAATTCCATAATATCTTTTTTCCACACTGGTCATGATCGCATTGGTATTGGGTGATGAGAATAGAGCATAACCAAAGCCAAGTAAGATCAGGTTGAGTATAATGAATGTCAGGGTCGTTTCATTGTTCAGTAAGGAGAAAAGGAACAGCCCTATTGTCATCACCACCATACCCATTGAAGCTACTACTCGCGGCTCGACCCTGTCTGAGAGCTTGCCTGCCATGGGTGAGAGCACAGTCATCACAATAGGCTGTGCCACCAGCACCATACCTGCACTTTGGGGTGGCAGTCCTTTAATATATTGCAGATAAAGGCTCAATAGGAACGAGACCGCAAAAGTAGCAGAATATTGGATAAGGGCTGCCAGATTGGAGAAGGTAAAGGTCCTGTTATTGCTGAAAATGTCCATATTCACAACAGGATGCTCCACTTTCTTTTCCCAGTAAATAAACAACAATATTCCTGCAATACCGAAGAATATCAGGCAGGCACCCAGGATATTGGGCAGCAGGGAAAGACCGTACATTATCGATACCAGTGTAATTCCATAAATGATGGACCCTCTAAGGTCAAAACGTTCTCCTTTTGCATCTGCCCATTCTCCCTTCATTTTCCAGATGGTGAAGAAGATCACTATTATGCCGAGAGGTACATTTACGAGGAAGATACTTCGCCACCCGAAATGCTGGGTAAGGAAGCCGCCCAAAAACGGACCCATAGTAAGTCCCAGATACACTGCTGCCACATTTATTCCTAGAGCCCGTCCCCGCTCTCCAACCGGAAATACTGACGTGACAATGGCAACAGCAGTCCCAAATATCATTGCACTTCCCATTCCCTGCAATATCCTGAATATGATAAGTACAATGACTGAAGGTGAAATTGCACAGAGGAAAGAAGAGATTGTGAATATCACTATCCCATATATGAATATTTTTCTCCTTCCATAGATATCTGCTATTCTCCCGAATGGAACCAGGAACACTGCGGCGGATAGCAGATACGAGGTCGCGATCCAGCTCAGCAACACAGCATCCACAGCAAATTCGATGTCAATGTACTTGAGCGCAATAACCACAGATGAGCCCATGAAAGGAGTAAGGAATGATGCCAGTGTGGCGGCGATGAGTGCGGATGTCTTTAAGCTTGCTTCATCCGGCTGTTCGATGGGTTCTCCAGAATTCATGGTATGGTTCTTCATCCTGCTTTATCTTTGCAGACACGATATTTCAACGTTCTGGTTCTGTGCACTTGATTGGACAATTTCATTGATATGGACTTCGGCATGGCATACTTGGTTCATTTTTATCTGATGAGAGGATTAGGCTTAATGATATTTAAATAAGCAAGCCCCCCTTCCCTTCTTCGGCTCTTCAGCCGCACCCTCCCGCTTCACTCTGGCCGGGTGCCCGTTTTGATCTGCTTTGCCCACCATTGTGAAGGCAGGTGCTTTTTGTCGTATCCTGAAATTATTTCGCCTTTAACAATATTCTGTATCCATTTTCTCCAAAAGGAAATACGAAAGACAGATAATTCCTAAACTGATATTTACAGGACGTTTTGTTCTTCTTTTGATTAGGAAAAATAGATATGTATAAAAATGAAAGTGACATGTAAATCTGATTATAATGCAACAATACATAATAGAAGCCAACAGAAAATACAGGATCATAGCCTACTTTTCAATGGAAATTGGTCTTGAATCCAACCTCCCCACATACAGTGGTGGATTAGGAGTATTGGCAGGCGATACAATAAAATCATGTGCAGACCATGGGGTGCCGCTGGTCGGTATAACGCTATTGAACGAAAAAGGATATTTCTATCAGAAAATCGACCCGGATGGAAACCAGATAGAGATGCCTGTAAATTGGAGTGTGGACGATTTCCTTACACTCCTGCCTGAGCGGACAAATATAACGATAGAAGGTAGAGATGTCGCTGTACAGGTATGGTTGTATATAGTAACTGGTGTTAACGGTGCAACTGTACCTGTATATTTCCTTGATACGAACATTGAGGAAAATTCCGAATATGATCGCAAAATCACAAGCTATCTTTATGGGGGAGATTTACAATATCGCTTTGCACAGGAAATGGTACTTGGGATTGCCGGAGTTAGAATACTCAAGGAACTTGATCACACAAAGATAAGAAAATATCATATGAATGAAGGGCATGCCGCCCTTTTAACCCTTGAACTACTTGAAGCAGATAAGAACGATAACAATAAAACCGATTACGACCACGAGGCTGTTAGACAGAAATGTATATTTACCACACACACACCAGTCCCAGCAGGTCATGATAAATTCACACCCGATATAGTCGATCGTATGTATGGTGACATATCACGTTTTGGCATAAATAACGATATTTTCGCAGATGGAAAGCTGAACATGACCATGCTTGCACTCCGCATGAGCTACCATGTCAATGGTGTGGCAAAGAAACATACTGAGATATCATGCAGCATGTTCCCTGGATACAGCATTGATTGTATTACTAATGGTGTACATTCTGCTACATGGGTCTCAGAACCCTTCGCAAAAATATACGACGAATACATTCCTGGCTGGAGAAAGGATAATTTTACATTGAGATATGCGATTAGCATCCCCAGACGTAAAATCTGGGATGCGCATACGACAGCAAAAAAAACATTGATCAATGAAGTCAACAACTTAACAAATGTAGGGATGGACAACGACATATTAACAATTGGATATGCCAGACGTGCGGCTGCATATAAACGACCAAATCTAATATTCTACGACATAAATAGACTTATAAAGATGAACCAAGACGTTGGAAAGATGCAGATTATCTTTGGCGGCAAAGCCCATCCTAGCGATTATGATGGCAAGGAGAGGATTAAACGTCTCCATGACAGGATAAAAGAATTGAGCTGCGAAATAAAGATCGTTTACCTTGCAAACTATGATATGGACCTTGCAAAAAAAATGACATCCGGCGTCGACGTGTGGTTGAACACACCACAAAGACCCAGAGAAGCATCTGGAACAAGTGGTATGAAAGCATGTCATAACGGCGTTCTCAATCTGAGCGTGTTTGATGGATGGTGGCTGGAAGGATACATTAAAGACGTGACTGGATGGGGGATCGGTCCAAAACCCACAGATGTAATAAATGATCTCGAAGCTGACAATGCTGTGGATGCAAATGACCTCTACAATAAACTTGAAAAAGAGATCATACCCATGTTCTACAACAACAAGCCAAAATGGATGAATCTGGTACGCCATAATATTGCGCTAAACGCATCCTTCTTCAACACACACCGGATGATACAGCAATATATTACAAATGCATATTTCCATTGAATGGGCAAAAAATACATAATGTGATCGAGTTTAATTAAAAGAAATAAAAGAAAGCTGGTAGAGATATTCTACCTGGGAAAAAAATTATTTATTTTATATTTATTAAAAATTTTTCCCATAAAAAAGGCGGGAATCATTTTAGCTTAATTGTACACATCTTTCCTTCTTTTATAACATGGAGTTTGTTTTCCCGGGCCAGCCAACCAACAGCCATCAGAGAAACATTGTTATCAAATCCCAAATCTGCAAGAGTGTTTTTCAATTTTGATACACTCAAAGCGCCTTTTTCAAGTTCATAATAAGTGGCTCCGGCAGCTTCACCAATTGATGATATTAAATCTTTGATAAATATTTCCTCCCATTCTAAGTTAAATTTTTATAACTGGTTTCGGTTTCCTTAGCTATTGTCTTCCAGTTGTATATAGTTTTTACCAGTTTATTGCCGTTTAAACCCATCTTCCTGGATGATGAATCCGAACCACCCAGGGAATAGTTTAAACCCCTTGCAATTGACTCGGGTGTTTTATTAGTCATAATTCCGTTGGAAAAATCATTAACCAGATGAACTGCATCAGTTGCTATCACGGGTTTACATGCATCCCATGCTTCCAGAACAACAATCCCGAACGGTTCGTTCCGGCTTGGAACGCAAACCATATTGCAGGCATTCATCCAATCCTGAAACGTGTTATTGCTTGCATAACCAAGGAAATGACAGGAATCCTGAACACCCAGTCGGGTTGCCAAATTTTCGCAATGCATTCTCATCTCCCCCTCACCAATGAAAACGAAATGACTATTCCAGTTTTGCTGCAGTACTTTTGGTACAGCCTCAACCAGCATATCAGCACCTTTCTGGTAGGACATGCGTCCAGTGAAAAGCACAGTTGGAGCATATGGATGGATCCCTAATTGCTTTTTAACCTCTCCTGCATTAACCTCCTTCTGAATTTTTCCCGGAATGATACCATTCGGGATTACAGAGATCTTATAATCCGGGATCTGGTAAATATTCTGTACTTCCCGCTTGAACTGCTCAGTTGTGATTATGACCCTTGATGCCTCATACCCTCCAAGCCATTCCCTGTGAGAGATTTCCTGCGCTTCCCATGATGAGACAAACTGATTCCCATTCCTTCCATATTCAGTGCTATGATAGGTAAGCATATACGGTTGATCTTGTTTTTTCTTTATACGGTTCAACACATTTACAGGATGCCAATCGTGGCCGTGTAACACATCAAATTTTCCAAATATATCCTGAACTGCATCGAACCTATCATACATTGAATCGCACATCCGATCCATCTGGTGCACGACACTGCCTGATTGGTCATGAGCACATCGCTGGTAATGCACACCATTTATTTCATCATATTCGTTAAAAGCACCACGACGTGTAAAAATGTGAACTTCATGTCCGTTGTTAGCTAATGATTCAGCAATTTCAGTAACATGAGGTGCTATTCCACCAACTTTTATTGAGTGTAGACTCTCCCATGAGAACATTCCAATTCTTAACGATTCCATTAATTCTCTCCCACTTGTATTATTTTTTCCAAAATTTATTAAGTTCTATATTGATATTACAAATAATAAAGATTGTGCTCATTCAAATCTGACTATTCTGTCGCAAGAACGCGGCAGCCTGTTTAGGAGTAACAGTATTAATATATATATATCAGTATTTTTTTCAATACCTGCAATTATCTCCTACACAAATTATTTTTTATAATAATAAATATCTATATAGCTAGTATAAATAATAAAGATTATCCTCACTCAAATCTGACTATCCTGTCGCAAGAACGCGGCAGCCTGTTCAGGAGCAACAGTGTTAATATATATATCAGTATTTTTTTCAAAACCTGCAATAATTGACAATACCGGTTTGATCCGCAGATTGAGATGATATTTCCCCAAATCCTGGAAGAACATATAGTTAAATGGTGGATCATTTAGAACCTCGCGGTATCGTACCATAATTTCTTTAAGTATGGACCCAAGAAATTCGAGCATTGTATCCGAACATTCTCCAATATGTGACAGATGCTCAAATGGCATGATCCATACCTCAAAAGGAGACTGAGAATAAAATGGAGCAAAGGCTGCCCAGTACTCGTTCTTTGTAATCAGGCGTGAAGATGTACTTTCACTTTTCACGATCTCGCAGTACGGACAGTAATGTAAGTTATGTAATACTTCCTGCTCCCTTTTCAGGATCGATGGTATTACAGGTAACGCAATTAACTGTGTATGGGTATGTTCGAGAGATGCTCCGCCTGCCTCACCTGAATTTTTAAAAAGAGAAACATACACAATACCTTTTTGTGATTGGTAAAAAAACATCCTGTCCTTATATACCTGCATGAGGAGTGCCATTTCTTTGTTAGTGAACATTGATATTATTTTACTATGTTCGGGTGTTTCCACAATGACCTCATGAAAACCATAGCCTTCCTGAACCTGCCATCCATTTTCCTTAATTACCGGTATAGGTTCTGGACTAACAGCCGGATAAAGATTAGGGATACATCGCACCTGCCAGCCTGTAACGCGTTCATGGTCTGTATCTATTAGCACCTGTCCGTTCCTGTACACAGCAGTGGCTTTGGGTGTTAAGGATTCGTTCCCACCGCAAAACGGGCACTCCATTCCCTTTGCTTTTTCAGGTTTTAATACAAAATCCGAGGGTCTCTTACCCCTTTCACCAGCAATTATACAATATTCATCAAGAAAATAATGTTTTCTAATTTCAGACATCTATTACTTCCCCATAAATGTCCAAAGTATTAGCAGCAATAATATCCCATGTAAATGTATCAAGTACTCTCTGTCTCCCGTTTTTGCCCCATTCTCTGGCCATATCAAGATCATTGAGCAGGGTATTCACCCCCCATGCAATGTCTTCCGGGTCGTAGGGATCTACATGCATCCCGGTGGGTTTTTCGGATGGTGAGGTTATTACGATCTCCCTGAGACCGCTGACATCTTTAGCACCTACAACCAATGGTTTTTCCATTGCCATGGCTTCAAGTGCAACAATACCAAAAGGCTCGTATAAGCTTGGGAAAACACATACATCAGCAATAAAATAATGATGCATCTTTGAGATGTCATCTAAAAATTCGGTGTTAAGGAAGACTGAGTCTTCTAGATCGTAGTGTGTTATATGGTCCCTGATCAGTCCTTCGTACGTGCCACTGCCAACTATCACAAGTTTTGCTTTCGGGTTTTGCCGGATGATTGCCGGCATTGCCAGAACCAGTTTATCTGCACCTTTTACCTCTTCAAGTCTTCCCAAAAAAAGAATTACCTTGTCATCCGATGATATATTATATTCTTTTTTCAGTGTTCTTACCATCCTGTTATCGATCCTGGCTGGATCAAATTTCTCTGCGTCTATACCATTATAACAAACATGGATCTTTTCAGGATTTGCACCGATTGAGATCAGTTCTTCTTTCATGGCATTTGATACGGTAATTACAATATCTGCCAATTCAGTTCCCAGTAATTCATATGAAACAACCTGAGAATTTGCACAGCCCAATGACCTTCCGACTTCGGTGCTATGAACATGATAAATGATGGGAATTCCTGTAGTCTTTTTTGCTGCAAGTGCTGCCGGGAGTCCTAACCAGTCATGAGCGACGCACACATCTACATGCTCTCGTCCGATCAGATCTGTAAGAAGATATGCAGAAATATGATTATAACTGAGGAGATCGCATAGGAAACTAATACCTTCATCGCCCCATTGACAGTTTATTTCATTTGATGAGAAATGTCTGAAAGTATCGAGATATGAGATATCCAGTGGTCGATAAACCTCAATGTTATCAACTTTCTCCTGAGTCTTCAGTTTATTATTATCATTTGGGGTAAAGACACATACTTTATGTCCAATTTCAGAAAATTTCAATGAAATGCTGGTTACATAAGTTCCCAATCCTCCAAATATCCTTGGAGGAAATTCAATGCTGATAAAAGCGATATTCATGTCTCAATTTCTCCAGAGCTTTAAGAATCCAGTTTTGTGCCAGTCAATATTTCATAATAAAGTCTGGAAGGCATGGTCCAGTTCATTTCTTTGGCTAATAGATATGCTTCCTGGCAAAGGAGGTTATATTTCACCTTATCCAGGAGATAGGTACTAGCAAAATAATCCATGGCGAGGGCATAATCCACAATAGTTTCATTCAGTGAGAGATCAATATTATCCACGACAATAACTCCTCCCATACCCATAACAAGTCTTTTTACGGTCTTCAGTGCATCACTGAACCCGCATACTCTGCTGACGATACTTGGTGTGGCCTGTGCACCTGCTTCAAGCCCTGTTAATAAAAATGGGTCATATCTTGATGGAAATATTGATGCCACACATCCTGACATGAATTCTGCATGGGTCAGGTTCAAACCGCCATCATTGGGACCGATCCATTGTGGATACAACAGAGCAGCGGCTTTTCGCTTACCCTGTGTCAGATTATCACACTGGAGATTCCTGTCAAATATCATCTGGTTCAATCTTTGTTCTTCTCCAACCAGTATTTCACTGGGTAGGTTGACCGGGAATCCATCCGGAAGATTGTTCTTATCTTTCGGACCATGGGCGGCAATTAAGAAACAAACCACCCTGACATCCTCGTCAAGCGTACCGCTTATCATGTGATTTTTCAGCAACCTGTCTAATAAGACCATTGCATCCAACAGATCAGGGTATCCTTTATTTTCAATTTCTATTCTGGAAATTGTAAAAATTGGGATGATTTTTTCAGGATCGATTTGTTCCCCATTATGATATTTGTAAAGATATGTTGAAAGGAAATTCTGAATCTTTTCTCTACATTGCTTTTTATTTTCCCAGTCGATCTCGCCTTCAAAGGTTTCAATTCCATTTCGAACAAGTTTTGCATCAATTTTATGAAAGAGAAGCACTTCATTTTTTGTTGAATCCCCTACTGCGGTTACGGTATCAGAATAAGATGCCAGTGATTCTAATTTGGCAAATGCTTCATTTACGTTGGGGCCAAATGAAGGGTCATTATTGCGTATTTTTTCAATGGAACGATATCCTGCAGTACGGCCCGGGATTGTAGCATGGAAGGTTGCCACTGTTCTAACCGGTATTCCCAATTTCTTAAGCCTTGCAATACTGTAAAAAACCCCAAATTCGTGACAATGGAGATAAACACGTACAGTGGGTGCAAGAGAATAGGCAAATTCAGTAATTGCCTCATCTTTGTATTTTTTTGCCATCTCTTCATTCATTGTCATTAAGGAACGTACTAATTCTGATATTGAATAAGAAAGATTCAGGTAATGATTGTACTCTGCCGGATTTGTAATATTTTCATATTTATAAGAGTCAATTCCTGCCAGTTCAAATGCCTCGCTTTTTACTTTGTTTGTGAGGGTCATTTGCTGTTTGTTATATACAGTTGTGGTTACATCATAACTGCTTGTATCAAAGAGGAGGCACCCAATCTCTGTATTCCCGATTTTTCTTGAACATGTTTTAATTATGAGACCTGTTTTTTCTAAAGCAGAAATTGTGGACTGTAAAGCGGTGTCCATTGTAAGCGGACCAAAATCACTAAGGTCTGTTACTCTATCCAAACCGGTATTCCAATCTGCACCACTGAATCCATAATATGGACCTACAACAAGTATTCTAACATTCTCTGGTTCTGGTATTTCTCCGGAATCCAACAGGTTGGCCATTGTTACCGCTTCAGCGTCGATAACGTTCCAAATACCCCCCATCTTATTCGATTTCGGACCAGCTTCTTCTCCGGTCAGAATGATCCATTTATATTCAATCACACTACTGTCCATATTATTACTCCCTTACTAATTGTTAAATGAAAAATTATTTCCATCTCTACATAGCTTTAGTAAGTGCCTGTTCAATTATTAATATATTCATTTCTACTTTTTAAAAGTATACATTGATATTAAGATGTTATGCTATTATATTAGTTGCAATGAAATCAGTTTGCGTATGTTTTCAGATTCATCATCCTTACCATACAAAATGGTACTGGCCAGATAAAGGTTACAATATCCAGCTTGACCTGGATCTTTATTTTGATTCGCAGAAAAATTACATTTCATTTTCAAATTTATGCCGGGAATCGTTTATTCCGACCCTTGAAACTCTGCTTAAGACAATCGAAAAGCATGATAGTAAATATGCTTTAAATGTCTCAGGGACATTGTTAGAGCAATGTAAATGGGATCCAGCGATCATTGTGGCGTTAAGAACACTCGCAAATACGGGAAATGTTGAATTCTTATGCAGTCCGTACTATAATTCGATAAGTTCACTTCTCAATAATACAGAATATTTTACTCAACATGTATTGATGCATAAAAGAAAAATTATGGAACTCTTTAATTGCAATACAACTACTTTCGTAAATTCTGACTTGATCTGTACTCCCGGGATCCCATCTATAATAGAAAAAATGGGATTTCAAACCTTGATTACAGAAGGGGCAGAAAATATATTAAATGGACGAAATCCCACAGGCTTATTTAATAACAATGATCTGGCAATATTGACAAGACACATAAGCTTAAGTGAGGATCTTGAAAAACGATTTTCCTCAAAAACCTGGATAGAGTATCCATTGATCCCGGAAAAATTCGCATCATGGATCAGTAACATGAAAGGTGATGTGCTGCTGCTATACGTTGATTGTGCAACTTTTGGAGGGCATTATAATTCAGGGTCATTCATTTTTGATTTTTTAGAAAAATTTCCTGCAGAACTTGAAAAAAGAAATATTGATATGATAACACCTTCTGAGGCAATAGAGCTTTTTGATGCAACAAAACTTCCAACACTTGAGAAAGAATCTGTTGCCAGGTACGGGATGTTTAATTTACTTGATAATCATATGCAAAACCTGTATTTCCATGAATTAATTGATATAGGTAAGTATCTTGAAAATACAACAAACCCGCTTTTTGAGGAAATATTCGGATTTCTCCAGCAAGTGGATATCCTCTCATCCATGAATTCTCACAATATCCAGATATCTTTTGAAGTTGCCATGAATAATTTTTCAATCCTGTCGGATTTTAAGAGACGCATTATCGGAGAGAGCATATGACTCATGTGAGATCAATCTGCATATGTTTTCAGATGCATCAACCTTACAGGCTTCGTTGGTTCTGGCCAGATGGCGTTTCAGGTTTTGACAGATATTTCGATGTGAAAGCGAATAAACGTATTTTTAATAAAGTTGCTAATAAGTGCTACCTTCCAGCCAATAAACTCTTGCTCAAATTGATAGATGAATACAAAGGTGAGTTCAAATTCAGTGTTTCAATTACAGGGACGCTTCTCAATCAGTGCGAACAATGGGGACCTGATGTACTTGATACCCTGAGACAGATGGCAGAATCAGGATGTGTTGAGTTTTTAGATGAAACATACTACCATTCACTATCAGGTCTTTTCGAAGATAAAGGAGAGTTCATAGCGCAGATTGGTGAGCACAGGGAGGCAGCTTTTCAGCTTCTTGGATACAAACCGGAAGTATTTCGTAATACTGAACTTCTTTATAACAATTCTATAGCAAATACAGTAGAAGCACTTGGATATAAAGCTATTTTGACAGAAGGGATCGAAAAGGTCCTTGAATGGAGGTCTCCTAATTATGTTTACCAGGCAAAGGATTCTGACCTCAGGGTATTGCTTCGAAACTACAAATTAAGTGATGATATCGGATATCGATTCTCTGCAAAATGGTGGAAGGAATATCCCTTAACAGCTGAGAAATGGGCATTGTGGGCATCTGGGACCAAAGGGGATATCCTCAATATTTTTATGGATTATGAGACATTCGGCGAACACCAGTGGGAGGATACGGGAATTTTTAATTTTCTGCATGCATTGCCTGGAAAAGTACTTGCCAGAAACCTTAAGTTTAATACGCCATCAGAAATAATTTCACAATTTAACCCTGTCGGAGAGATCGATGTGGGTGATTTTGCTACGATCTCATGGGCAGATATGGAACGAGACCATAGCGCATGGCTCGGTAACGATATGCAAAGACGTTGTTTTGAAGAGATCAAGATACTCGAACCTTATGTTAAAAAGACAAACGACCCTGAACTTATTAAGATCTGGAAACATCTTCTGACATCGGATCATTACTATTATATGTGTACCAAATGGTTAAGTGACGGAGATGTGCATTCATATTTCAGCATTCATTCATCTCCCTTTGATGCTGCCATAAATTTCATGGCCATCCTTATGGATTTCAAAACTAAAGTTTTTGAACGATTGAAGGACATTGGAGAATTTTGATTTAAAGAAGGTGTCCGGATATGGAAAAAATCAAAGTGATCCTCAACCGCGAATCAAATACCCTCGATGTATGGTTTGAGGATGCTGAAAAGGAATTCATCTGTGAAGAAACAGGAGCTGAAGTAATCCTCAAAAAAGATAAAAATAACAGGGTTATCGGGTTTGAAAAGCTGAATATTTTCACTGATAAAATGGTGAATGTTCAGATAGAAGTTATGACGACATAAAATTATTTGAATAATTATATCGATAATAAATCCGGAAAAGCTATCAGGAAATATACCGATGGTTCAGTTTCTCCGTGACAAGCATCCGAAATAGCAGGCATACTCAAAAGACTGTTTATATATGAACTTCAGGAGATGGGGATTCCGCTGAATCTATCACAACACGATATTAGTCAACGACCCCGGACTCCGCTCTCGCTCATGTCCGGGCCATCAAAATGAGTGCTTGTATATCGAATATGTCTTTACCAGATTGTTTCTCATCATTTGAATTAGCAACAAGTAAAAACCGTATCTGTGTGCATCTGTGTTCGTATATACACCTTATTGCAAGAGCAACAAAAAAATGTATCTTGCCACCTACTCGAAAAGTAGGTCGAGAGGGATAACAAACACTGTGTTTGGAATCACGTTCCCGTGGATTAACCTGTTACCCTCTCATCCTTTTAAGTGCACGAATTAGTACGTTTTGGACATATAAATATGTACCACATATAACTAGCGAACTTGTGTAAAAGGATAGAATCAG
>Ga0114930_10003337_pt1 | contig 14112 bp, 7 predicted proteins | sample AnhtaG_FD_87300 | JGI IMG/M metagenome (GOLD analysis project Ga0114930, IMG submission 87300) | Deep subsurface microbial communities from Anholt, Denmark to uncover new lineages of life (NeLLi) - Anholt_01485 metaG | ecosystem: Environmental > Aquatic > Marine > Oceanic > Sediment | place... | reverse complement strand
TGTGCTCGTCGCCATGAGCTTGACACTCCTCATCGGGTGTGCCAACAATCCGATTTCTCGATGGATCTCGAGTGGACAAGGTGAGCGCCACAGTGAAAGCGGCTCGATCGAGCAGAGCGATACGTACGATCAGAGCAACACCTATGATCCCGGCTACACGTCCGGCAAGAGCTACACCAACGCTCAACCGTACACCCGTGACCAAGACAGCGGGTACGATCAGACAAGCGCGGTCGACCTGAGCAGGACATACGGTCAGACTGACAGCGTGCGCGACTACTTCACGGACAAAGCGGGTAGGAACGACTTGCCGCAGAAGTACCTCAGCGAGGCCCGCATCGGGATGACCGAGGTTGACGTGACACTGGGCGGGGCTCGGGCCACGGAGCTTGAGCGCGACGCGACCTATCGGCGTCGCAGCGCCCAACTGTGGAACAGACGCACCGAGGCTGCGGCACGCGAAGAGACCTCACTGGCACAAATCCAGGAGCTTAGGCGCCAGCAGGAATCCAAGCGAATGGAACTTACGGCCGAGGTGTCGTCGCGTGAGCGCCAGATTGAGACCGCCGCCGAAAAGAACAAGCGGTTCGCCGAGGCGTGGGCCAGAGAGCAGCGCACGATACAGCACGAGGTGATGAGTCAGGCGGAGCGGGAACTCAACGAGGCCAAGGCGCACATCGAGCAGCTCCGTGTCATTCGTGCCGCCACGGAAGGAGAGGCCCTCGCTGTCATCACTCAGATGCGGAGCGGTTCCCGGGCGACGCGTGCCCGGGCTGATGCCAACATCACACAATTGCGCCAGGAGGCGCGCTCTGTCTCTGACAAGACGGCGGCACGAACGGGAGAGTTGACTAGCCAGCTCAGCACGATTCCCCTACGGTTCCATGCCGAAGCCAGCCGGTTGGAGGCTCAGGCCACCTCCATTCAAGATGAGAGCTTCGCCAAAGGCCATGAGCTGAAAGCTCGCGCCAATGCCACCGAAGCGCAATCCGCAGAGCACGGGTACAACCTCATGGTCTCCGTCGCTAGGACGAATCGCCAGCAGGTCGAGGCTGAGGCCGAACTCAGGAACACCTCAGCGGAGGCTGCCTACGAACGTGCGATCATAGAGGTCGACCGGATGCGCGCCGACGCGCATTTGACCCTCCAAAGTGCTCAGACACAAGCCACAAGGCAGTTTGAAGAGCTGGACGCTTGGTTCCAGCATTCGAAGGCTCAGGTAGACTTGACGCGTTCGATTGCAGATCGAGATGAGAAGGTCGCCCGTGCTGAGTTCGTCAAAGTGCTGGCCGAGCATAGTGCCGACGCGGTGCGAGAGACGAATGAGCATCAGCAGGTTCTTTCCGAAGCCCAAATGAAAACCACAATTGCCGAGGTGGAATCGAGGGCCGCACAGGTCCATGAACAAATCATGAACGAGTTGGAGCACCAAACGCGGACCGGAAGCGTCGAGTTTCCAGGCAAGACCACGCCTACCGATGAATCCATGGACCTGGACGTGCCGGTGTCCGAAAAGGTCGCAGCCATCGTCCCGAACGTCGACCCAGAAGACATCGCCGCATTCCAATCCGCTCTGGCGAAGGTGCTGCACGACCGCACTTCGGCCGACGCACAGTTCAGCTCCCTGGGAGCTTCTTACAACGAGCAAAAGACCAGCATAGAAGTTGAAAGAGATCAGAAAACCGCCGTCGGCAACGACCAGTTGAACGCGGCCGACGCGCTGCATTTGGAGGGCGACGCCGCACTGGCCGAAGAGAAAGCCGGTATCACGGCGGAGCTGGAAGCTGGCAGGTCGGCCTACGACTACGCCATGGTGGAAGCCGAGGCGTTCCGGGGGAACTCCCTCGCGGAGGTAGCCGAGCTGCGGGCGCAGGCCAAAGCCACTCTCGAGGATGGCACCGCCCGTGTCCGGGCGCTTCGTAAAGGAGCCCAGGTGGTCACGGACAACGGGCAGGAAGAGGTCGATGCTATCCAGGCAAAGTTGCGTTCTACGGAAGAGCAAGGGAAAGCAGAGGCCGATCGTTTGCTCGTCGAAGCGGACAGCATCGAAAAGAGCGAAACTGCGTTGGCCGAGCAGATCGATGCGCAGATTGCCGCAGCCGAGAAAGAGCTTACCGCAGATCTGTCCAACCTTGATCGTCAGATCGAGAGTGGTACCACCATAGCCGGGACCAATTACAACGAAATGCTGGCACAGGCCGAGAGTCTTGGATTCCAGGCTGAGATGGAGATCAAGCGCCTGGATGGGCGCAACGATCTCGAGAAAGCGCTTGCCCAAGCTCAGATCGAGCGGTTCCATGACATAAACTTCATAGACGCGATCAAGGGTGACGCGGACGTGGAGCGTCGCCTGGCCACAGCGCTGGCTGACCGCTCCAGTTCGGACGCGGCCGCCGATGCCGAGCAGGTCGCGATCCAGGCGCAGGCCGACACGTTCAGCGCGGCAGCGGAAGCCCAGCGTCGCATCGCCACCGCACGGGCCAACACGGTCAAGTCGTTGTTCAATACCCATGTCGTAGAAGTCGTCACGGACCGTGTCAAGGAGAAGGCGGACGCCCTCGTGAAAGAGTCCCGCCAGCGGGCCAACGCCGAGACCCTCCTAGCGGAGGGCGAGGCTGCCCGCGACAAGACGAAAGAGCGGATGGCCCGGTTGGTCAAACACCAGGTATCGCTACAGCAGGCCGCCGTCAAGAATTGGGATTCTCGCCTGGCGAAGAATCCTGTGCACGGGTTCAACCCGTAGTGATCAAACGACCGACACGGCCCGCCGGTTCTCGGCGGGCCGTGTCGATCTCCATTCCAACGTTTTCATCTTCTCCCCTCACTTCACTTGATGGTCTTTCGGACCCAAACCGTGAAGGGCCGGTTGTCAGTGTCAAATGCGGAACCTGTCCAGGTCGTTGAATCCGCCGCCGCCACCATAGCCGGGAGCCCAATCGAGCGCCGTCCGCCAACAAGCATCAAACCGATCATCGTTGAGCCCTCCTGTTTTGCGCGGGTAAGACACCCGTGGCCCTTTCGACCGCGAGTACCCGCTGACATGCACCCAGTCCCAGATACGATGTCACGTGTGGTAGTACGTTTTCGCACCTCCTCATCAACCGTATCTGTTGCGAGACGTTCCGCCAAACTGTGAATAAAGGCACATTGTAGCGTTTTGAGCTGGTTTCTGCAAGGCTTTCCCGGCGCGCCGGGACGCGGACATCCGCGCGGGCTCCCGATAGATCGGGATTCCATTCCGCCCGCGGCTCAGTGGAAGGGCCACTGGCATTCACAAGCCAGACCGGGAATTGCAGGGTGTCAAACGCGCCGAGCCGATGGCGTGATTACGCCCTCGGTCGGCGACGAGGCGGTTGCGTAGAGTTTCCGCGGTATTCGCCCCGAGAGGAACGCAAGTCGCCCGGCCTGGATGGCATGGGCCATCGCGCGGGCCATCTGGACCGGCTCTTTAGCCCCGGCGATGCCCGTATTGAGCAGAACGCCGTCCGCGCCGAGCTCCATCGCGATGGTCACGTCGGAGGCCGTCCCGACGCCGGCATCGACGATCACGGGATAGTCCGGGTCGTCCTCCTTGAGGTATTCGAGGCATAGCCGGATGTTGTTGGGGTTCAGGACACCCTGGCCGCTGCCGATGGGTGAGCCAAGCGGCATGACGCTGGTGGCACCTGCATCCTTGAGCCGTCTGGCCAGAATAGGATCATCATTTGAATAGGCGAGCACCTCGAACCCGGCATCCACGAGCTCCTTGGTGGCCTCCAGCGTCCCGACCGGATCAGGCAGGAGCGTCTTCTTGTCGGCCAGCACCTCGATCTTGACCCACTTCGCACCGGGATTGTCCAGCCCCTGGAGCAGCTCCCGGCCGAGCTTCGCAGAACGGACCGCATCCCTGGCGGTGAAACAGCCGGCTGTGTTGGGCAGGATGGCATAGCGACTCAGGTCCAGGTGGTCGAGGATGTTGTCCGACTGGGTACCGCCCTCGGACGCGAGCACGTCCCGGCGTACCGCGACCGTAACGACCTCACACTCGGAGGCGGACAGCGCCGCCTCCATAACGCCGTAGCTGCCGTACTTGCCCGTGCCCACGAACAGGCGGGAAGTGAACTCGAACGAGCCGACGCGATAGCGATCCGAGGACATTATCCGCCTCCAACGAATGTGACGATCTCGATCCGATCCCCGTCGCGGATCATCCTCTCGGCGAACGTCTTTCGCGGGACGAGGTCCTCGTTGATCTCCACGGCCACGCGAATCGGTTCGATTTTGCGGCGCGCAAGTAGATCGGCCACGGACATCTCACCGTCGAGTGCTTCCATTTTGCTGTTGATGGTGACCTGCATTGTCTGCTGCCGGGCTGGCCGATACATGCCCACTCCCCAGGCACGGGATTATAGATGGCCCGTGGGTAACGTTCAATCGGTTCGCCCGACGAAGGGTCGTGGTTGAGCCCTGGTACCGTGTTTCATGGGTAGAGCAACGACCGTCCCGCCCCGAGCCGCGGGCTTCAGCCCGCGCGGAGGTCCGCGCAGGCTGAAGCCTGCGGCTCAGATACTCGCAAAACTTGTGAAACACGGTACTGGATTCCGGCTCCATTCGATGGGCAACGCGTGCTACTGCCGTCCCAGGCGCCGCAGGGCGGCATCCAACAATGCCGCCAGCAGAATGACCAGACCCAGCACAACCTTCTGCCAGAAGTGCTCAACATGGAGCAGGTTGAGACTGTTGTTGAGCACACCGATGATCAGCGCTCCGATCAACGTCCCCCAGATGGTGCCCCGGCCGCCAAAGAGGCTGGTGCCTCCGACGACCACGGCAGCAATGACGTTCAGCTCCCACATCTCGCCGACCTTCGGATCCCCGGCCATGAGCTTGGCGTCTTGCATGACGCCGACAATCCCACAGAGCGCGCCGGTCAGCACGTAGACGATCAGCCTGGTGCGGGCGACGCGGATTCCGGCAAGCCGGGCGGCTTCTTCGTTGCTGCCTACGGCAATGACGCCTCGGCCGAAAATGGTGCGGGAGAGCAATATCTGAAAGCAAACGAAACCGAGCAGCATGATCAGCACGGGGACCGGAAGAACCTTGCCCAGCACGCCCTCGAGCACGAACCCGCGGCCAAGCACGATCAGGCCGGGAGGCAGCTCGTAGACCGTCTGTCCTGAACAGGCGATGAATGCAAATCCTCGGGCGATCAGCATGGCGGCCAGTGTCACAATGAACGGCGGGATCGAGAAGCGGGTGATCACCGATCCGGAAATGGTGCCGGAAAGTGCTCCCACCCCACACCCGGTCAGTAGCCCGGCGAGGATGCACGCGGGTGCGGCCCAGTCCAACGTAGCCTGCATCACCACGGCCGCCACCACACCGGTCAAGGCCACCAGCGATCCAACCGAAAGATCAATCCCACCGGTCACGATCACCAGCGTCATTCCGAAGGCGATCAAGGCCTCGAACGAAATCTGTCGGGCTACGTTGATGAGATTCTTGGGACCGGCAAAGTCGCCGTCGGTCAGAATCGTCACTGCAACAACCAACAGGGTCAGCACCACGAGCATGCGCAGGCGCACGATCCAGTGCACAACTGCAAGGGCTCGGGCGGCCGCTCGGCGATCGGAAGAAGCGGAAGCGGCTCTTGCGGTTTGTTGATGTGTTTTGCTCACGGCCGGGCCTCCTCCCCGGATGCTAAGCGCATGATCTGTTCCTGAGTGACTTGGCGCCTACGGTTGTCCAGGATGCCGGTCAACCGCCCTTGGTGCATGACACCGATGCGATCTGCCATCCCGATCACTTCGGGCAGTTCGGAGGAAATCATCACCACGGCTACGCCCTGCCCCGCCAGGCGATTGATCAGCGTATGGATTTCATATTTGGCGCCCACGTCGACACCACGAGTGGGTTCGTCGAAGAAGATGGCCCGGTGCGGCAGGGACATCCACCGTGCAAGCAACACCTTCTGCTGGTTTCCTCCGCTGAGCGTAGCCACAAGCGATTCCGTGCTGACCGCCTTGATCTTAAGGTCAGCCATCAGGTTCCGTGCGAGGCTGCGTTCCCGGCCAATGTGAAGAAAGCCTGCCACCGCAGCAGCCTTTCGATGGGCCAGGGTAACGTTCTCGCGCAGGGTCCGCTCGAGCAGCAGACCTTCCTGTTTGCGGTCCTCCGGCAGCATGGCCATACCCGCGGCGATCGCCTGGTATGGTTTGGCGAAGGGCCCGATCCGGTCGCAGACCGCCACGGTACCACCGGTGGCGCGGACCGCGCCAAACGCGGTTTTGGCGATGGAGGTTCGCCCCGAGCCTACAAGCCCGGTCAATGCGAACACTTCGCCGGCGCGAACCTCGAAGCTCACATTGGCGAAACGCCGCTTGGCTGAGAGATTCTCGATCTGCAGCACCACGTCCCCGATGGGGCACAAGCGGCTGGGAAATTCGTCTTTTAGTTCCCGTCCGACCATATCGGTGATCAACCGGCTGCGGCTGACCCCTTGGATCGGCCGGGTCGAGATGTGTCGCCCGTCGCGCAGCACGGTTACGGTGTCCGCGATGTCGAAGATCTCATCAAGCCGATGGGAGATGTAGATCACGCTCACCCCGCGCTGTTTCAAGTCCCGAACCAGCGTAAACAGGGCTTGAAGCTCGTGAGGGGTCAGCACGGCGGAAGGCTCATCGAGAATCAGGATGCGGGCATCAAGCGACAGGGCCTTGGCGATTTCCACCATTTGTTGCTGTGCCACGGCCAGGGCACTAACCGAACGCCGCACGGGCAGCTCGATGCCCAGCGCTGCCAGCAGATTGGACGCCTCTCGATGAAGGCTCGTGAAATCAACCCAGCCTGTTCGTCGCGTTCTCGGCCAGCGCCCCAAGAATATGTTCTCACTGACACACAAGTCGGGGGCCAGGGTGAAGTCCTGATACACGATGGCGATGCCGTGATGCTGGGCGGAGCGTGCGTCGGTAATGTTGGCCGGCCGGCCGTCAATCTCGATCGCTCCGGCGTCAGCCACAACCGCACCGGAGAGAATCTTCACCAGCGTGCTTTTGCCGGCGCCGTTTTCCCCAACGATCGCATGAATGGCGGCCGGAGCCACCTCCAGGCTGACATCATCAAGGGCCAGCACGCCCGGAAAGGCCTTGCGGACCCGATCGCAACGCAGGCGGGGCGGGGCGGCGCTCATCCCGACTCCCGGGTGAACGTGCCGACTTCGACTGGAATGACAGCCGGCGGATTCCTGCCGGCAAAGGCGTCGTGGATCGCGCCGATGGTGAGCCGGCCGATGCGGCGAGGGTGCTGGATCACGTCGCCGTAGATCGCACCGGTCTTGATCTTCTCACGAGCCTCGGATGTTGCGTCGTAGCCGACGATCTTGATCTGCTCGAGCTTCCCCGCCGCCTCGACGGCAGCCAACGCTCCCAAGGCGGTGTCGTCGTTGATGGCGAACAGGCCGCTGAGGTCTCCGTGTGATTGCAGCAGGTCCTCCATGACCCTGGCGGCCCTGTCGCGTTTACCGCCGGCCGAGAGTTCCGCGACGATTTCAATATCGGGATACTCGGCGAGCTTTTCCTTGAATCCCGCAACGCGATCCATCACGCTGGCAACCTCGGGGTGGGAGAGGATGGTCACCTTTCCCTTTCCTCCGAGCGCCTCGGCGAGCAGTTCGGCGGCCTTGCGCCCACCCTGTTTGTTGTCGGATGCAATGTGGGTCACGACCTTGCCCAGGGGAGATCTGCTGGCAATGTCGGCGGTGAAGACGGGAATCCCGGCATGGTTGGCTTCCACGATGCTGGCTCCCACGCTTCGCGAATCGCACGGGCAGATCACGATCGCATCCACCTGCTGCACTATGAACTGGTCAATCTGGTCGGCCTGTCGAGACGGATCGTGCTCGGCCGTGGTGATGAGCAGTTCGTAGCCGTGCCGGTCAGCTTCCTCCTGCAGACCGGCGCGCAGGTCCTGATAGAACTGGTGCTGTACGGTGAGCAGGGTGACGCCGATACGTTTCGCATGTGGCTTAGCCTCCGCCGCTGCGGGCTCTGTACCTGTCGGCTCCGAGCGTTTACAGCCGGCCGTGGTCAGAAAGGCCAGTGCCACCACTGTCAGCCAGCGTGTCGCCGCCGCGCCGGTCGAAGTTGACACTCTCCGTCGCCTGGATGTCTTGGTCATCAACATGCGGTTCTCCAGCCCCAGTCCGGCTCTCCAACATTAGGCCGCGTGCCACCAGTCAAGCACGTCCTGCTGTCCGGCGCGGGCCCACTGCACAGCAAGCTGTTCGGTATCACCGCACAAGATAACTCAGACGGTCTATGACGGACAGGGCTGACGTTGAAGTTGCCGGTGTGGCGAGGACCGTTGCGAAAATGCCGAACAAGCCTATCTTTGACTTTACCAGGAATCAGAGCAGGCAGAAGCGGGAATCCCGACAGACCAGACAGCCTGGGACGGTCCGCTAGGATGGCGGTCACTCGTTGGATGCGAGACGCGTCACAACGCAGACAACTGGGAGGGAACAATGATTGAAAGGCGAAAGACAATGTTTCGACGGTCGATGTGGTTGATCCTATCGAGTGTTCTCTTGGCGGCCATCGCCTGGGCCGGGCCGTCGGTCCAAAGCGATGAGGTGCAGCAGGTCTCTCACACTGACAAGGAGCAGGTGCCCACACTATACGTTACGGCTACGGCACACCTGGATACGCAATGGCTGTGGACGATCCAGACCACGATCGACGAGTACATTCCCAATACGCTGCACGGCAACTTCGCCCTTTTCGACAAGTTCCCCAATTACGTGTTCAGTTTCGAGGGTGCGTTTCGCTACATGCTGGCGAAGGAGTACTACCCCGAGGATTATGCCAAGCTGAAAGAGTATGTCGCGCAAGGGAGATGGCACGTCTGCGGCAGCTCGGTTGACGCCGGCGACGTCAACGTTCCCTCGCCGGAGTCGCTCATCAGGCACATCCTGTACGGCAACGGTTTCTTCGAACGAGAGTTTGGCCGGACAAGCTGCGACATCTTCCTGCCGGATTGCTTCGGCTTCGGTTACGCCCTCCCGTCGGTGGCGGCCCACTGCGGGCTCAAAGGATTTTCCACGCAGAAGCTGACCTGGGGCTCCTCCGTGGGGATTCCTTTTGACATCGGTGTGTGGGAGGGTGTGGACGGTTCGACGATCGTGGCGGCGGTCAACCCGGGTAACTATGTCAGCAGGCTTCGCGGCGATCTGAGCACAGACAGTGAATGGTTGCAGCGCATTCAGAGACTCGGCCACCAATCCGGCGCGCACGTGGGCTACAAGTATTTCGGTGTCGGAGATGTGGGTGGAGCACCGGACGAGGAGTCGGTGATCTGGCTGGAGAAGGCCATGGCCGGTGAGGGCCCCATCCGCGTGATCAGCGCCCCTGCGGATCAGCTCTACCGGGATCTGACGTCTGAGCAGATTGGGCGGCTCCCTCGCTACAAAGGTGAGCTTCTTATGACGCGCCACGGTACGGGTTGTTACACGTCGCAGGCGGCGATGAAACGCTGGAACCGCAAGAACGAACTGCTGGCCGATGCTGCGGAACGGGCGTCGGTGGCGGCAGACTGGCTCGGCGCGGCGGTCTATCCGAGAGCCAAGCTCCAGGAGGCTTGGATCCGGTTTCTGTGGCACCAGTTTCACGATGATCTGACCGGCACCAGCATCCCACAGGCTTACACCTTCTCCTGGAACGATGAGATCATCGCCCTTAACCAGTTCGCGGCGGTTCTTGGCAACGCCGTAGGAGCGGTGGCCAGGGCGTTGGACACGCAAGTCGAAGGGGTCCCTGTGATCGTATTCAATCCGCTGGGCTTTAGGCGTGAGGACGTGGTCGAAGCGACCGTCAGATTCCCCGAAAGCCCTGTTCGGGCAGTACGTGTGTATGGACCATCGGGCCGGGAGGTTCCATCGCAAGTCAACAGAGTCAATGACAAGGAAGTCCAAGTTCTCTTCCTGGCGCGAGTGCCGTCGGTGGGGTGTGCGGTTTATGACGTTCGGCCCGCGGCGGCGCCCTGCTCGATGTCCACGGGGCTTTCGGTAACGGAGTCGGGGCTGGAGAATCGCAAGTATCGCGTCCGCCTGGACAAGAACGGCGACGTGGCTGGCATTTACGATAAGTCTATAGGACGTGAGCTTCTCGCGCGTCCTGCCCAACTGGAACTGTTCCGAAACACACCGGATTACTGGTCTGAGTGGGAGGTCCGGTACGAGGACATCGCGGCCAAGCCCTACGCCCATGCGGCCAATCCGGTCGAAGTTACGGTGATCGAACGCGGCCCGGCCCGGGTGGCGATAAAGGTAGTCCGCCGGACGGCCGGGTCCACCTTCTTCCAGCAGATTCGCCTGGCAGCCGGCCAAGGGGGAGAGTGCGTGGAATGGGGCACGAGCATCGACTGGCGTACGCCGAAGACACTCCTGAAGGCGTCCTTCCCGCTCACTAGCTCAAATGAGTCGGCCACTAACGATCTGGGCTTTGGTTTCATTGAACGCCCAAACAACACCGAGAAGAAATACGAAGTGCCCGCTCAGCAGTGGGCGGACCTTTCCGCCAAGGACGGCTCCTTCGGCGTGTCGATCCTGAACGACTGCAAGTACGGCTGGGACAAGCCCGACGACAGCACCTTGCGACTTACGTTGATTCACAGCCCTAACGATGTCGAGAAGGACATGGGTTGGCACGAGCTGACGTACGGACTCTACGGTCACAAGGGCGATTGGCGCGCCGGTCAGACTATCCCACAGGCGGCCCGGCTCAATCAACCGCTGATGGCTTTTGTGACAGTCGCCCACCCTGGGACGCTCGGGAAACGCTTCTCATTCTTAAGGGTAAACACACCGCAAGCGGTGGTCCGGGCGATCAAGAAGGCGGAAAAGACGGACGAGATCATCGTTCGTCTGCAGGAGGCACATGGGATGCCCGTGCGTGACGTCGGCTTGTCATTCGCCGTGCCCGTCGTTGCCGCCCGCGAGGTCAGTGGGGCCGAGCGGCCCATCGGTGATGTCGAGGTGCGCGGCGGCCTGCTGTCCGTGGACCTGGGTCCATATCAGCCGCGAACGCTCGCCGTGAAGCTGGCCCGCTCAAGCAGCCGGCTCACCTCCCCGGTCGCCCGGACGGTCGCCCTGCCCTTCGATATTGACGTCGTCAGCCGAGACGATGACAGAACGGACGGCGATTTTGACGGGGCAGGTCACACACTGCCGGCGGAGCTGCTCCCATCGACGATTGTGGACGAGGATATCCCGTTTGCGGTCGGTCCCACGACGCCGGACAGGAACAACGCACTTCGCTGCCGCGGTCAGACAATTACCCTGCCATCGGGCGGCTTCAACCGTCTGTATATTCTGGCGGCGGCGGCAGGCGGGCCCGCGACCGGGGTGTTCCGGGTGGGGAACGGGTCGGCCAAGATCGCCGTCCACGATTTCACCGGCTGGGTCGGTCAGTCGGACAGCCTGATGGTGAACGGCTGGTTGTACGATGCCGCCAACATGGCTCCCGGCTTTATCCATCATGACGAAATCGCCTGGGTCGGTACGCACCGACACGATGCCGGCACCGGGGGCAATGAGCCCTACGTGTTCTGCTATCTGTTCATTTACGATATTGACCTCCCTGCGGGTGCCACCGATGTGACGCTTCCGAACAACGAGCGAATTCGTGTCATGGCCATGACCGTCGCCGACAATCCCAACGAGGATACGGCACCCGCCCAACCGCTTTACGACCGCATCACCGCCGCATACGTCAAGCCCCACGGCGGACTGTACATCGACCCGGTTACCGTCAACCTGACCACGGACCTTGAAGGTGCGGAACTCGTTTATACGCTCGACGGAAGTGAGCCGACGACAGCTTCGTCCCGTTATACCGGTCCATTCGAGCTGGACCACAGCGCTGTGGTGGCTGCGCGGGCTGTTCGGCGGGGCATGCCCCACGACCGTGTAACCCGCGCCAATTTCACGATCACCGAGCCTCGCACCCCGGAAGACCCATCGGATGTAATGCGCGGTCTGGAATATCGCTACTATGAAGGTGATTGGGAGAGACTGCCGAACTTTGACACGCTCACACCGGTCACGTCAGGGACGATTGCGGGCTTCGATCTGACACCGCGGGCCCGGGATGACCAATACGCTCTCACGTTATCGGGTTTCGTGGGCATCCCGCGGGAAGGTATCTACACCTTCTACACATCGAGTGACGATGGCAGCAGGCTGTACGTCGGTGACGTCGAAGTCGTGGATAACGACGGCCTGCACGGGATGCGCGAACGGTTCGGAAGAATCGGCTTGAAGGCGGGGCTGCACGCAATCCGGGTGATCTTCTTCGAACACAGCGGCGATGAGGTCCTGGAAGTCCGCTACGAAGGCCCCGGAACGGAAAAAAGACTCATTCCAGCGAGCGTCTTGTACCACGCGGGAGCGGATGAAGGTCCGGAGTGAAACAGTTTCGGAGTAAGGCTGTTTCCCCGCTGTCCGGTCGAAATGGGCGTCAACGACGTTACCTCTGCGCCTCTGGCCTTCGCCAATGCGGAAGGGTATGAAGGCCATCCACGTCGATGGCGTTGAAATCGTTCGCGACCCCGGCTACGATATCGACCTTGAGCTGCCGCAGGCCTTTGCAATTGCGGCGTGGGGTGCAGTCTTGCGACCCCAAATGACCAGGGCATGAGCATGGGGGGAGACCGGCCGGTTTGCCTGCCGAGGCCCAGCGAGGCCTCCTCTGTTTCCCTATGTCTTGCAGGGGCTGGACCGACAAAGAGCCAAAGCGTAGATGCGACGCCTTCAAATACGGTGGAGACGGGCACAGATGCGACCGGCGCTGGCGCAACGGTCACCTGTGGCAGTTTTTGTCATGGCTGCCCTGCCGGCTTGGCCGTGCGCCGTATGGTCAGCCGGCGACCCTGCGACTCGCATCGAATCACCCATCGTATTCGTGCAGATTCCGGCCGGATCGTTTGTCGAGAAGCTGCCTGGGCGCGCACAAGGAATGCTACGAGCCGACTATGGCGAAGGCGGTCGCGTTGTCCGCCTTGATCCCGATGGCAGGGTGCAAGTACTGACCGAGGGATTCAGCAGCGCCTGCGAGCTGGACGTTTCCTTTGATGCGAAGTGTATTCTGTTCGCGGCCAAGCGGGAAGCGCAAGACCGGTGGAACATCTGGGAGATGAACGCCGACGGATCAGACGCAAGGCAGATCACCAAGGAGCTGGGAAACTGTCGCAGTCCCGCGTATCAATCCACGCTGTATACCATCGTTTCCACTGAACCGTGGTATCAGATCATGTTCGTCAGCGATGCGGCTGGGGCTATGAACGAGTACGGCTCCGGGCTCGCCACGAGCCTCTATAGCTGCAGACTCGACGGCAGTGAGGTGCGCCGGTTGACGATGAACCTGAGCGATGACATGGATCCGTTCCTGATGGACGACGGCCGTGTGCTGCTGGCCGGTTGGCAGCGCATGGACCTTGGGCGTGGTCCTCTAGGACGGGTGGCGCTGTTCGGCGTGAACACGGATGGCACGGACTACGCGTTGTTCTGCGGTGATCAGGGGCGGCGTATCAAGCACATGCCCTGCGCTACAACTGATGGGTTGGTGGTGTTCATTGAAGCCGACCGCGTGGAATGGGATGGTGCAGGGCAGCTTGCTTCGGTGACGGTCCGGCGTCCCCTCCACTCGTATCGACAGGTGACCCATGGTGAGCCCGGGTTGTACCATTCACCATCGCCTCTGCGTGATGGTACTGTGCTGGTATCGTCTCGACCGATCATCGGGAAGGGCACTCACGGCATCTACCGGCTCCATCCGCGTGGCGGACGAAAGGAACTGGTCTTCGATGATCCGGATTTTCACGATATGCATGGCAAAGTGCTGGCTCCCCGACCCCGGCCGGACGGACGGTCCAGCGTGGTCAATGAGAAGTATTCGACTGGGAAGCTCTATTGCCTCAACGCCTATCTGACGAAGCCGGTTCTGATACCGCACATGAAACCGGGAATGATCAAAAGCCTGCGCGTCATAGAGGGTGTGCCGGAGGCCGCCGACACGGAGGGCGCTCACCCGCCCGACACTTTGTTGGCAGGTGCCACGATGAAGGTCGGCCGTTCGTTGA
>Ga0114930_10003336_pt1 | contig 14114 bp, 8 predicted proteins | sample AnhtaG_FD_87300 | JGI IMG/M metagenome (GOLD analysis project Ga0114930, IMG submission 87300) | Deep subsurface microbial communities from Anholt, Denmark to uncover new lineages of life (NeLLi) - Anholt_01485 metaG | ecosystem: Environmental > Aquatic > Marine > Oceanic > Sediment | place... | reverse complement strand
CGCGCACTGGCGGTAGAACGCCGGCAACGCCTGGGTGTAATTGATGGGACCGCCAGCGCGCTCGAAGAAGCGCCGCCATTCCTCGTCGCCGCGCACGGTCAACCCCTCGGGTTCGAGGGTGCTCACGGTTTCTTGCCTGAGCCGGCGCGTGCCCTCGACAAAGAAGAAAAGCTCCGCGTGGCGGCGCTGGTCCGGGTCCAGTTGCGCGACCAGTCCGTCGGGGAGCAGGGCCTCGAGGCCCTCGGCAAAGCTGTTGCGATTGACGTGGCCGGCCTCGAAAGCGGCCGTGATGGCCGCGGCGAGGCGGGGGTGCTCTTTGATCCACGCCCATTCGGTTTCGGCGGGGTTCACCATCGAGTTGCCGACAAAGGCCGGGGGCTCGGGCCACGTGTCGGCGGGGGCCGCGTTGAACACGCTCGGGTCGACCGCAAGCGGGACCCAACGCACCACGGGAAACCCGATGTCGGACAGGTAGTCGGCGTAGACGCGTTCCCACGTGAGCGCCACCGAGTAGGGCGTAGCGTAGACGTCGCGGTCCATCAGGATGGTGCGCGGGTCGTCCACGAACCAAGTGACGTACGGGAGTTGCAGGTCCTCGAAAAGCCGGGCGAAGACCCCGTCCACGTCCATGCCGCTGAGGTTGACGCTCAGGACGTAATCCGGCTTGAACTCGACGAGGGTCTGCAGCAACCGGGCGATGGCGTCCCGGGGCAAGATGCCTTCCATGGTGACGGGGACCGATTGGACGGCCCATCCCAAGGCACGTCCCGCGTTGATGCAGGCGGCGTCGAGCCAGTATTGGCCCTCGAGGATAAGGACGCGGGGGACCTCGCCGGCCAGCTTGTCGTAGGCCATCGCCTCGCGCATGCGGGGCGGCACGTTCAACCGGGGCAGGACCATGGCCGGATGATAGCAGCATTGCTCGGACGGCCGGTACCGATCCGTCTCGCCGCACTCGTACTCGTACTCGTGCTCGTAATCGTAATCGTAATCGTAATCGAACCCACGGCGGAAGCATCGATGAGAATAGCGACGACCAGGAAGCCTCCGTGTGTGAGGGCTTTCATGCAGCCCGTTGATTCAACAATCAGCCCGTGCTATGTTCGCTCGCGCGGCTGTAGCCGGACTCTTAAGAGGAGAGAGCAATGTTGCCTTCGTGCTCACTGGCGTGCTCCGTCGCTGCCGTGGCCTTGTTCGCGCTGGGCGCCTCGGCCGATGAAGCGGGCCGCGACTACACCTGTTTCCAAAGCGGCTCGGGCTACCGGCCCAAGATCGACGTCGCCACGGACGTGGCCATTGTGTACGGAGTGGGCGGCGACTTTCCGGAACGGGCCGATAGCTGGCGGCGGCAGGGCTACGCCGTCAGCCTGATGACGGGGATCGCGTGGGGCGGCTACGGGGCGTACTACGGCGCCGGGGACGCCTTCAAGAAGGACGAGGTCCAGACGGCGAAGTCGGGCCGGTTGTTCATGCACGGCCACAGCACCACCGTCGGCTACAACGTGCCGACGCCGGCCTACGTGGACTTCATCAAGGCCTACGTCGAGCCGGCCCTGGACCACGGCGTCCGGGCGGTCTACCTCGAGGAGCCGGAGTACTGGGCGCAGACCGGTTGGAGCGAAGGTTTCAAACAGGCGTGGCAGCGCTTCTACGGCGAGCCGTGGCGGCCGCCGGACTCGAGCGTGGACGCCCAGTACCGCGCGAGCAAGCTCAAGTACGAGCTGTATTACGAAGCGTTGCGGGACGTGTTCGCCCACGTGGACGCGCGCGCCGCGGCCCAGGGACGCGCCATCGAGTGCCACGTGCCCACCCACAGCCTCATCAACTACGCCCACTGGCGCATCGTCAGCCCCGAGTCACACCTCATCGATATCCCCCAGTTGGACGGGTACATCGCGCAGGTGTGGACCGGCACCGCGCGCTCAGCAAACGCCTATCGCGGCGTGACCAAGGAACGCACCTTCGAGACCGCCTTCCTCGAGTACGGCCAGATGCTGGGCATGGTCCGCCCGACGGGTAAGAAGGTGTGGTTCCTGGCCGACCCGATCGAGGACAACCCGGACCACAGTTGGAACGACTACAAGCGCAACTACGAGTGCACGCTCGTGGCCTCGCTGCTGTGGCCGGAGGTCCACCGCTTCGAGGTGATGCCCTGGCCCGGGCGCATCTTCCAGGGGCAGTATCCCAAGGTAGACCTCGAGACCAAGACGGGCGAGCGCGAAGGGATCCCGGCCGACTACGCGACCCAGGTGCTGGCGTGCATCAACGCCCTCAACGAGATGGACCAGGCCGAGGTGGTCTACGACACCGGGTCGCGCGGCATCGGCGTGCTCGTGTCGGACACGCTGATGTTCCAGCGCGCCGGACCCCACCAGAGCGACGCGGGCCTGGGATCGTTCTACGGCCTGGCCCTGCCTTTCGTCGAGAACGGCGTGGCCGTCGAGGTCGTCCAACTCGAGAACTCGACACACCCCGCGTGTCTGCCGCCCTACAAGCTGCTGCTCCTGACCTATGAGGGCCAGAAGCCCCTCAAGCCCGCCTACCACGACGCGCTCGCGGCCTGGGTGCGTAGCGGGGGCGGTCTCATCTACGTAGGCGACGGCACCGATCCCTACCACGGCGTGCGCGAATGGTGGAACGACGACGGACGGACGGACGCCAGGGCCTGCGACGACCTGTTCGCGCGGCTCGGCGTGACGGACCAGGCGCGCAAGGGGCCGCAGCCCATAGGAGAAGGCTACGTGCGCGTGCTGTCGGAGAAGCCCCGCGACCTGCCGCACCGGCCCGATGGCGCCGACATGGTGCTCGCCTTGGCGCAGGAGATGTTTGCACGCCTCGGGGGCGAACTCAGGACCCAGAACTACCTGCGCATCCAGCGCGGCCCCTTTGTCGTGGCGGCGGTGCTCGAGGAGTCGTCCGTGTCCGGCGGGCCGCTGCGGCTCGAGGGCCGGTTTGTCGACCTGTTCGATGCGAAGCTGCCCGTAGTCGCCGAGAAGGTGCTTGACCCGGGCGACCGGGCGTTGCTCTACGACGTCGATTGGGCGCAACGCCATGGGCTTGGGCCCAAGGTGCTGGCGGCCGCAGCGCGCGTGCGCGATGAATCCGCCGGGACCGACGGTTTCACGTTCACGGCCCGCGGCCCCGAGGGGACCCGCGCGTGCGCCAGGCTGCTGCTGCCGCAACGGCCGAGCGCCGTCGAAACCGACCCGCCGATGGCGTGTGAACAGGCGTGGGACGAACGGTCTTCCACGCTATGGTTGGCATTTGACAACGTAGCGGCAGAGGTCCGATTCCGCGTCGCGTATTGACCGGCCCGTCACGCTGCAGCACGAATCGGCCATGGCGTCCCGGTAGGCCGCCGTTGCCAACGGCGGCCTCGGCCCACGCGCTGTGGCCCAGCCAAGCCAGGCCGCGTTTGGCAAACGCGGCCTACGGGGACGCCCTTGCGGCGCCATCGTTGTGAAGTGTGCGGGATTTTGCTAGACTTGCCCCGGTTTGCGGTACGGGTGGAGCCAAGTGGGTTATGATTGAAGCGAAGTATGTCGAGCGAATCAGCAGCGAACTGTCGCTGAAACCGGAGCAGGTCTCGGCCGCGGTCTCGTTGCTCGAGTCCGGGACCACGATCCCTTTCATCGCCCGGTATCGCAAGGACGCCACGGACGGTCTGACCGAGGGGCAGCTCGAGGCGGTGGCGGAACGCAACAACTACTTCATCGGGGTCACGAACCGGTGCAAGTCAATACTGGACACGCTGGCCAAGCAGGACGCGCTCACCGACGAGTTGCGCGAGAAGATCGGCAACGCCTTTGACAAGTTCGATCTCGAGGATCTGTTCCTCCCGTTCAGGAGTCGCCGACCAACCCGCGCGGCCATCGCCGAGAACCAGGGGCTGGTCCCCCTGGCGGACTTCATCCTGAGGCAACTGCCGGGCTTGCAGACGGTCGAGGATTTCGCCGATGCCTTTGTCAAGCCGGAGGCGGGCGTCAGTTCGCCGCAGGAGGCGTTCGAGGGCGCCCTCTACGTCCTGGTCGAGCGTTTTGCCATGGACCCGCAGACCCGGGCGCTGGTCCGGGACCGCATGCTCAAGGAGGGCCAGGTAACCGCGCGGGCCACCAAGAACGCCGAAGATAAGAAAACCAAATACACGGCCTACTACAAGTTCGCGGAGCCCCTGTCGAAGATCCCGTCGCACCGGTTGCTCGCCGTGCTTCGCGGGGCGAACGAGGGCGTGCTCCGGGTCGACGTCGCGCTGGACGACGACAAGCTCATCGAGGACCTGCTGGCCCGGTACGTGACGGACCCCGCCTCGCCCTTCGAGCCCTACATCCGCCTGGCCGTGCGCGAAGCCTACGAGCGCCACCTGCGGCCGGCCATAGAGAGCGACGTCACGGACTTCCTGCGCAGACGGGCCGACTCGGACGCGATCCGGGTGTTTCGCGAGAACGCGCGCAATCTGCTGCTGGCCGGGCCCGCAGGGGGCATCGCCGTCATCGGCGCCGCGCCCGCGTCGAACTCGGCCTGCAAGTTTGCCGTGGTCAAGGCCGACGGCGCGTTCGCGGAGCACCAGACCATCTTCCTCGACGCCGGGGAGGCGGCGCAGGGCACGTTGCTGGGCTTGATCAAGGCCTACGGTGCGTACGGGATCGTCGTCGCCAGCGGGAAGGGCGCGATGGAAGCGGCGCGCTTCGCCAAGGCCGTGCTGGGCAAGCTCGGCCACGAGCAGGCGTTCGTGGTGACGATCAGCGCCGGGCCCGCGTCGGGCTACTCGACGTCACGGCTGGGGCGCGAGGAGTTCCCTGATCTCGATCCGCTGGTCCGGGTGGCGATCTCTCTGGCGCGCCGGGTGCAGGACCCGCTGGCCGAACTGGTGAAGGTGGACCCGCGCAGCATTGGCGTGGGGCAGTACCAGCACGACGTCAACCAGAGGCAGTTGCGCGAGGGCCTGCAGCGCACGATGGTCTCATGCGTCAGCGAGGTCGGCGTCGACCTCGACCGGGTCCCCGCGGCCCTGCTGCGATACGTCAGCGGCATCCAACTCGGCACCGCACAGAACATCGTGGCGGCCCGCGAGGCCGCCGGCGGCTTCAAGTCTCGCGGCCAACTCATGGAGATCGACGGCATCGGGCCGAAGGTCTTCGAGCAGTGCGCCGGCTTCATTCGCATACCGGACGCGGAAGACCCCCTGGACCGCACCGCGATCCATCCCGAAGCGGGCGCAGTGGTCCAACAGATTGCGTCCGGCTTCAATGTCTCTGTATCGGAGCTCCTCGGCAATCGCGATCTGCTGGCCAAGGCCGACCTCTCGCCCTTCTGCACGGAAACGGTCGGACCCCACGCCCTCGAGATCATCCGTCGGAAATTGATGGCGCCCGGACGCGACCCGCGCCGCCGGTTCAAGGCACCGAAACTGGTCGAAGGCGTGGCGTCCCTCGATGACCTCAAGGAAGGCCAGGAGATCGAGGGGATCGTCACCAACGTCACCAACTTCGGCGCCTTCGTGGACCTCGGCGTGCAGCAGGACGGCCTGGTCCATCTGTCGCAGTTGTCGAACCGATTCGTGAAAGACCCGCGCGAGGTCATCGGCATCGGCGACGTGGTCAAGGTCAAAGTCCTCAAAGTCGACAAGGAACAGCCACGGATCTCGCTCTCTATCAAGGCCGTGCAGCCGCCGCGGCCAAAACGCCCACCGGCGAGACGCCCCCAGCGGCCGCCAACCGGCGACAGGGCAGCGGGCGCCGAAAGAGGCCGGGAACGGCCCGGCGGCGAGCGCCGGCCGGATGCACGCCGGGCGAGGCCGCAACGTGGGGACCGGCGCGACCGCAGGGCGGACATGGACCCCCGTACAGGCAGGCGCCGAGGGAAGCCCGCCCCGAGATGGCCCGCCAAGACCCCCGAGCAAACCCAGAACGCAGAACGGCTCAACACCCAGCTCGCCGACCAGTTGGCCGCGTTGTGGGAAAAGAAGGGGCGCTGATCACGGGGGTCTGCGGCCGCTTGGCGTTGCCATGTAACAGCAGCGGCGAGCGCTTCATCGCTGCCGCGAGGGGCTGTGAGTCATCCGCGCTAGATCCACCGGCGTACGCGCTTCTTGTATTCGCGGTAGGCGTCGCCATGGCTCTCTTCCATCATCTGCTCTTCCACTCGAATGAAGCACGTGTCCATCAACCAGGCGAAGACGGGGATGACGAAGAACGGCGTCAGGGATCGCAACAAGATGGCGCATCCGGCGAGAATGAGGACCATGCCCAAGTACATGGGGTGGCGGCTGACACGGAAGGGGCCTTGCGTGACCAGCCCCTCGGCTGGCTCAAAGGGCTTGACGGTGGTCTCGTACTTCGTGAACAGGTTCGAACTCCAGACGTTGATGACCGAGCCGATGACCAAAGGGAGGACGCCCAGGAAGTGGTAGGGCCACGGGATAATCTTCCGAAGCGGCAGCACGAAATGGAGTGCGGCCATCGCCACCAAGGCCATGAACAGGTACGTCGGCGGCAAGGCCTTCTTCTGCTTCATTTCCGGTCTCATGGCGCGCGGCTTCGCGAGAGCCTGCGATCCTACCTGAACCCAGGTGACCGGCGCATCTCGCTCTTGTCGGTCGCGCACAAGCCTCCTGCCAGGCCCGACCCGTAGCTCCGTGACGTCGCAGCGGCTGCGTTCGGCGATAGAGCATCAGATTCGAGGGAGACGGAGAGGGAGATGAAGATGAAGACGAAGATGAAGACGAAGACGAAGGGGGAGAGGCGTGTGATGCGCATACCAGCCGCGTGCTCAGCTTGAAATAACGCGCCGGGAAACGCCATGATACCCGCTTAATCCGGGCATCGATGAAATCCTTGGACGCCAAGTCAGCGCTTGACAGAACAACTCAGGGAACGTGTTTCATGAAAGAGGACGTGTTTGAGCCGGTGCCGTCGCCGTTGAACTTCTCGCAGGCGGAAGAGGAGGTCATCCGCTTCTGGAAGGACGGCCAGATCTATCAGAAGAGCCTGGCCCAGCGAGAGGGCGCGCCGCCGTTCATCTTCTATGAGGGGCCGCCTACGGCCAATGGGTTGCCGCACCCAGGACACTGCCTGACGCGGGCGATCAAGGACATGTTCCCGCGCTACAAGACCATGACGGGGTACCGGTGCGAGCGCAAGGCAGGGTGGGACACGCACGGCCTGCCCGTCGAGATCGAGGTGTGCAAGGAGCTCGGTATCCTCGATGGCGGCAAGGAGGCCATCGAGCAGTACGGCGTGGCCGAGTTCAACCGGACCTGCATCGAGTCCGTGTTCCGGTATCAGAAGGAATGGGAGAACCTGACCGACCGCATCGGCTTCTGGGTGGACCTGGACGAGGCCTACGTCACGTATCGCCAGTACTACGTCGAGAGCGTGTGGTGGGCACTCAAGCAGTTGTTCGACCGGGGGTTGCTGTACCAGGGCCACAAGGTGGTGTGGTGGTGGGCCCAGGGCGGTACGGCGCTCTCGGCCGGCGAGGTCGGCGAGGGATACCGCGATACCGACGACCCGGCCATCACGGTGGCGTTCGCGCTGACCGACGACAGCCGGGAGCGGCTCGGCCTCGGCGACGCGGCCGCCAGCCTACTGATCTGGACGACCACCCCGTGGACGCTGGTGAGCAACTGCGCGGCATGCGTGGGCGAAGACATCGAATACGCCATCGTCCGGTCACGGAAGAAGGGCGGGTCGGAGGAATACGTGATCCTCGCGGCCGCGCTCGTGGGCCAGTACTTCGCCGAGGACGCCGAGGTCACCCGCGTCGTCAGTGGCGCCGACCTGTTGGGCCTGCGGTATGAGCCCTTGTTCGATTACGACACGCCCAAGCAACTGGGTACGGATGCGCCGTCGGACAAGCACTGGGTCGTGATCCCCGGCGACTTCGTGGACCTCGAGACTGGCACGGGCATCGTGCACATCGCGCCCGCCTTCGGCGAAGACGACTACGCGGTGTGCAAGGACCGCGGCGTCGGATTCATCTGCTACCTCAAGCCCGACGGCACCTTCGACGAGCGCGTGACGGACACGGACCCGTGCGACGGAAAGCCGTTTGCGGGCAAATTCTGCAAGGACGCGGACAAGGGGATCCTCCGTCTGCTCAAGGACCGCGGCGTGCTGCGGCGCCAGGAGACCTACCGCCATTCCTACCCGTTTTGTCCGCGCGCCGAGGACGACCCGCTGATTCAGTACGCCCGCGATAGCTGGTTCATCAAGACCTCGGACTTCGTTGCCGATTTCCTCGCCAACAACCGGGAGGTCACGTGGATTCCCGAGCACATCCGGGACGGCCGGTTCGGCAATTTCCTCGAGAACAACGTGGACTGGGCCCTGTCGCGGGAGCGGTACTGGGGGACGCCCCTGCCAGTGTGGGTGTGCGAGAAGACGGGGCACAAGGAGTGCGTCGCGTCGTACGCCGAATTGATGGCCAAGCCGGACGTGCAGGGCGCCGAGGCGTGGGAGGAGGCGAAGGCGGCAAACCCGGACCTGCTCGACGACCTCAAGGTGCACAAGCCCTATATCGACGCGATCACGTACCAGAGCCTCAAGGACCCGGCGGCCCGTATGCGGCGGGTGCCCGAGGTGATCGACGTGTGGTTCGACGCGGGCTGCATGCCGTTCGCGCAGTGGGGCTACCCGCACGCCCAGGGGGCCGAGGAACGGCTGGCGAACGCGTTTCCTGCCGATTTCATCAGTGAGGCCATCGACCAGACGCGCGGATGGTTCTACGCCTTGCTGGCCATCAGCACCCTCGTGCACGGCCAAGACCGCGCCCCATGGCCGCACCCCTTCAGAAACTGTATTTGCCTGGGCCACGTCATGGGCGAGGACGGCGCCAAGCTGTCGAAACGCCTCAAGAACTACACGGAACCCGCCGTGCTGTTCGAGAAGTACAGCGCCGACGCGCTGCGCTGGAGCTTCATCGCCAAGAACCCACCCACGAGCACCGGACGGCTGTCCGTGCGGAACGTGGAGGACGCGCAACGTGAACTGCTCATCCGCTGGTACAACGTCTACAGCTTCTTCGTCATCTACGCCAACCTGGACGGCTTCCGGCCCACGGGCGCCCCGCCCGAGTTCCTGGCCGACATGGGCGCTGGGCCGGATGCGGCCGAAGCGGGCGACGCGCCGTTCGCGCCGCGCGCCGAACGCTCCGAGCTGAACCGGTGGATTCTGAACGCCCTGGACCGGGCGGCGCTGGACGTGCGCCACGCCATGGAACGCTACGAGATCCATCCCGCGGCGCGGACCATCGAGGCCTTCGTGGACAGTCTGTCGAACTGGTACGTGCGGCGGAGCCGGGCGCGGTTCTGGGCGAGCGAGTGGTCGCAGGACAAAGCGGACGCCTACTGGACCCTGTACGAGTGTCTGCTCAAGCTGGCGCGCATGGCCGCCCCGTTCACCCCGTTCTTCAGCGAGGTCACGTGGCGCAACCTGGCCGGCCCTCTGCCCGGCGCCGTCGAGAGCGTGCATCTGACGACGTATCCCGACGCGGACGAGGCGGCCATCGACCAGAAGCTGCTGAACGACATGGGCACCACGCGCGAGGTGGTCAGCCTCGGGCTGAGCGCGCGGCGGTCGGCCAACATCAAGGTACGCCAGCCGTTGGGCGAATGCGAGTTGGTGCTGGGCGCCCGGCGGCGAGAAGGCATCGAGAAGCACCTCGACTTGATCATGAAGGAGTTGAACATCAAGCAGGTCAACTTCACCGACCGGCCCGAGGACTATGTCTCCTACGAGGTCCGGCCGAACTTCAAGGTGCTCGGGCCAAAGTACGGCAAGAGGATGAAGGCCATCGGCGCGGCCTTGGCGCAAGGCGACGGCGCGACGTTTCACAACGAGTTGCGCGCCGGCTCGCTGACGCTTAACGTCGAAGGCGGCCCCGTTGACTTGAGCCCCAAGGACGTCGAGGTCCGCCTCATCCCGAAGCAGGGGTTTGCCGCTGCCCAGAGCCACAACATGGTCGTGGTGATCTCGACCGAGATCACGGACGAACTCGAGCGGGAGGGCTGGGTGCGCGACCTCATCCGCCGCATCCAGGACGTCCGCAAGGACATGGGCCTGCCCTATGACGCCCGGATCCAGGTGTCTCTCGAGACGCAGGACGCGGACCTCGCGGGCGTGGTCGAGGAGTACCGAGACGCCATCGCCAAGGAGGTGCTGGCCGATTCCATCGACACGATTGCGGCCAAGGCCGAGCACGGCAAGGTCGTGTCCATCAAAGGCAGCGAGGTGGCCATCGCGGCCACTCGGAAGTAGACGGCCTTGATCGAATGGGGCGACACATGGGATCCGTCGCCTGCGCGAGCCCAAGCAGCCGTAAGCCTCTGACGCACAAAGCCTTATATGGCCTTCCGCCGCATGGCCTTGACTTCCCGCCGGACTGTGTGCTATGTTCCGCGCCACTTCTCGCGGAGCCGCTCGGGTTCCGCGGGTATGATGGAAGTGCCGTGGACGGCACGGCATGCCCGTAAGGAGTGCACACGCAGGGCCTCTTGGTCGGGCGGCTCCGTGTTCGGGTGCTAAGTTCGGGAGAATGGATGACATGAACAAGAGGGACTCGAGGAAGTACGAGAAACTCCTTTTGGCCGACGTGGCCCGGCTCACTCAAGGCATCCAGAAGCTCGAGGAGGGCGCCCTGAAAGAGACCGTCCGCGAAACAACGGGCGACCTGCATAGTTACGCCGAGACCGGTACGGACAACTTCGGGCGCGAGACGGCCCTGAATATCGCCACGGGGGAATCGGCACGGCTGCACGACGTGACGGACGCGCTCACACGGATCGAGAACGGGACCTACGGCGTCTGCGAGGGCTGCGAGACGCCCATCCCCAAGAAGCGGCTCGAGGTATTTCCAGCGGCGCGCTATTGTATCGAGTGCAAGTCTCGGCTTGAGAAGGACGGGGTTTTGTGAAGGGAAGATCGTGACGCAGCGCAAGAAACAGGTAATCGGGATCCTGGTGGTGTTCGCGTGCGTCGTGTGTGCGGACCAGGTGACCAAGGCCTTGGTCCTGCGCGCGTTCCCGGAGCCCACGCTGCGTCTGCAGGCGGACGGACCCCGGTTCTTCCGTTTCACACACCAACGCAATCCGGGGTTAGTCGGGGGGCTGTTCCGCACCAGGCCGGTGATGGCGTACGTCGCGCCGGTAGCGGCGTCGATGGTGCTGTTGTACTTGTTCCGCTACCTCGAAGCTGCATCCAAGGTCCAGACGCTGGCCTACGGCCTGATAGCAGGGGGGGCGGTCGGCAACCTCGTTGACCGCGTCCGTCTGGGGTGGGTGACGGATTTCCTTCAGTTTCACTTCTACTTCATTCCCTTCGACTTCCCGTGGAAGTACTACCCTGCGTTCAACGTGGCCGACTCGTGCATCTGCACCGGCGTGTTCCTGCTTGTGGTGAGCTGGTACTTCGTGGGACAGGACCATGCTGCCGACGCTGATTAAGATCGGCCCGGTGCCGGTGCACAGCTATGGCCTGATGATTGCCGTGGGGTTCCTGGCGGCGCTGCACATGGTGCAGCGCGAGGCCAAGAAACACGGCGTCGACCCGCAGATACCCAACAACATGGCGTTCTGGGGCCTGTTCCTGGGCATCGCCGGGTGCCGGGCGCTCCACATCCTGATGTTCCCCGGGGCGTACTCGTGGCGGGACCCCATCGGCTGGATCGCCATCTGGAACGGGGGGCTGGTGTTCCACGGCGCCTTGATCGGCCCGTTGATTTACTCCGCGTTCACGTTGCGCAAGTATCAACTGGGATTCTGGTGGTCCTGCGACCGCGTGATCCCCTATATCCCGCTGGCCCACGCATTCGGCCGGATCGGCTGTTTCCTGAACGGGTGCTGCTACGGAAAGCGGACCGACCTGCCGTGGGGCGTGCCCTTCCCGCGGGTACCGTGGGACCTCTCGAAGCCCGCCACGGGAAGCCCCGTGTTCCTGGACCACTGTCACCGGTACAGTGAGTTGTCGATGAGCGCGGACCATTGGTCGTATCCCGTGCATCCCACGCAGTTGTACGCGGTGGCGTACCTCCTCGGGATCTGCTTGCTGCTGCTGTACTTACGCAAGCGATGGAACCCCTTCGAAGGTTTCGTCCTGCCAACCTACTTCGTGCTTTATGGGGTGGCCCGTTGTCTTGTCGAGTTCCTGCGCGGGGACCACAACCCCACGGTCCTCGATGTGTTGACCCAGCAACAGGTCTTCAGCCTTGCCTCTATCGGGGTGGGGGTGTTCCTGCTCGTAGTGCTGCGGGCGTGGAACAAGCGCCGGGCTGAGAGCTTGTCAAGTGATGCGGCAAGAAGCGGCCGGACCCCGTAACGCCGGCTTCCAGCCGGCAGACGCCCGCGACAGTGCCCCCGGAACCGGCTGGACAGCCGGCGCTACGGAGCCCGCGTGCGTTTTTCCACAAGCTCTCAGCCGTGCACGTCGGCCATGTTTTGCTTGTGTGGGACGGGGGCGCGTTCCCGGGGCCACAGGGCCGCCTCGATGGCCTCGAGAAGCGGGCCGAAGGTGGCCGGGTCGCGTGCGCAGATGGGAACGCCGCGGTAGTTGTCGGCGAGACCGCGCAGGCGCTCGGGCGGACACAGGTCCATCTTGTTCAGTACGGTGACAATGGGCTTAAAGTCGAGTTCGAGTTGGGCCAGGAGATCACGGACGGCGTCCCATTGCCATTCGATGTCATGCGCGGCGGCATCCATGACGTGGAGCAGGACGTCGGCCTCGTGTAACTCCTCGAAGGTCGTGCGGAAGGCGTCCATGAGGTCTTTGGGTACGTTGCGGATTAAGCCCACGGTGTCGGTAATAATGACCTCGCGCTCACGCGGGAACCGCAGGCGCCGGGAAACGGGATTGAGCGTGGCAAACAGTGTGTTCTGGACGGTGACCGCGCTGTGCGTCAGGTTGTTGAGCAGGGTCGACTTGCCGGCGTTGGTGTAGCCGACGACGGCGATGGTGGGAAGCTCTTTGCGGGTACGCGCGGCCCGCCGCAGCCGGCGCCGGCGCCCGAGCTTCTTGACCTCGCGGGTGAGTTGCGCGATGCGGTCTTGCGCGCGGCGGCGGTTGACCTCGAGCTTGGTCTCGCCGGGCCCGCGGCCGCCGATGCCGCCGGTGAGGCGGGACATGGCGGTGTGCTTGGCGCCGAGCCGCGGCAGGAGATAGCGCAGTTGTGCGAGTTCGACCTGGATCTTGCCTTCACGGGTCTGGGCATGTTGGGCGAAGATGTCGAGAATGACCTGCGTGCGGTCGAGCACTTTGAGGTCCGTGTAGTTGGCGATGCCGGCCACCTGGGTCGCCGAGAGGTTGAGGTCGAACACAAGGACCTCCGCACCCAACTGCATCGCCTTGATAACCGTGTCCTGGAGCCGTCCCTTACCCATGACGAACTTCGGGTCGACGGGCCGGCGCTGGCTGACCTCGTGGACCACGGCGATGCCGGCGCTGCGGGCGAGTTCGCGCAGCTCGGCCAGGGAGTCTTCGGCTTCCGTGGCCGTTCCTCGCGAGACGTGCACCAGGATGGCCCGGTCGCGGTTGTCCCCGGCCAGACGGGGCCGGCGGTGGCGCAGAATCTCATCTTCCAGCGACGCGATCATGGCGGTGAAGTCATCGGCGAGGTCGTGAACGCTGACCGGCGGCAGGATCTCCCAGGGCAGCCCGCGTTCGTTGTCGGGCAGCAGGTGGGCCTGGAATACAGCGCCCGGCAGCCCGGTCTCGAGCACCTCGACCGCGGCCACGAGGTCAAGCCGAAGTAACGCCAGGTCGGTCAGGTCGTCGTCGGTGAGGGCTTCGTGGTTGAGATGCGTGTGGACGAGGCGCAGCCCGCACAGACGGTCGCGGCCGCGGCGGTGGGCAGTGAGATCGGGGAGAAACACGGCACGCGGGTCGCCGACCATCACGGCGTGGACGTGTCCACGGCGGTCCAGCAGAACGCCCACCTGGCGCTGAATCTCCCGGGCGATCTCGCTAAGGGTTCGCGCGAGCTCGGGCGCTACAACGCGGTCCGAACGGCTGCGTCGGCTGGCAAGACGCGACAGCCGCCGGAGCGGCGCGGCGCTGAGGCCGCTGGTGTTACCGGTCAGGCGAATGGGAGTCTCCCGTCACACAAGGAGCCCCACAGGGCGTGGG
>Ga0114930_10003335_pt1 | contig 14125 bp, 15 predicted proteins | sample AnhtaG_FD_87300 | JGI IMG/M metagenome (GOLD analysis project Ga0114930, IMG submission 87300) | Deep subsurface microbial communities from Anholt, Denmark to uncover new lineages of life (NeLLi) - Anholt_01485 metaG | ecosystem: Environmental > Aquatic > Marine > Oceanic > Sediment | place... | reverse complement strand
CGCCTTGCTCGGCCCCGAAGCCTCAACACCCTTGACGATCAGCGGGTTATCCGTAACTCTCTCGTTCATGCGGGCGCGATTGAGATCCTTCTCATATCCGACCATGCCGATATCCACAGCATACTCTCGACTGACGTATCTGGATCCGTAAATCTCATTTCCATTCTCGTCTATCAATTTTGGCGCCATGGCAGGACGAACACCCAAACCCCGAGCATCGATAACGAGACCCGTATAGACACCGCCACCCGTCGGAACACCTGTACCCTCACCTCCCTGAACGAGAGTAACTCCGGGGGGAACAGGGTATCCTACCGGCCAAGGTTGACCGCAGGTCGGACAGAGAAGTTGTCCGCCCGTCATAAGAACACCACCCCCAAAATTCTGTGGGAGCAAAGCATCTTGAACGACGCCTGACAAAGGGACTTCGACATCAACTTCGACGTCGCCCGTAGACATGTACCGGGTATCCACAACCCGAAATCCCTTCAGAGCACCCTCGACCCGCGTACGAATCATGTCACTAACAAGCATGGAATTCTCAACGGTTGTCTCTGATGTGATGTAAATCCCTTTCACAGTCTCCAGTAGATTTCGCAAAGCATCGATCTTAGCTGCTCTGAGAGCCCCAGCCCGTTGTGCAGTCATGGGAACGTTGGGGTTCGGTCCACCAATTCCCGTGCAACGAATGACCTGCTGGGTCCAGTCGACATTTCCAGTCGTTCCCACTTGTTGAACATATCCCTGACTAAAAAGTGCAACAGGCAGGAATAAAGTCATACTCAAAGCAACAATGGCAATCCTGTCAAATCTCAACATGGCAACCCTCCTTATGTTTTAGTATACGAACAGGATAGACTTATAATAAAAACGAGCGAATGACGGGATTCGAACCCGTGACATCCAGCTTGGGAAGCTGGCGCTCTACCAACTGAGCTACATTCGCTTAATCCAATTTAAGTACGATTTACTCCTACTTAAATTAACTCTTTTAAAATAAAAGTCAAGACTTTTTTAGTTTTTATTCCCCCTTCACCGGTCATAAAGCATAAACAGTGTCTCCGATCAGATTCTGGTCCTCACATACCACGAAATCGTGATAAAGAAAGGCTACTGGTAAGCCAGATGGCAGAACCCGGAAAATGGGGATCCTGCCATATCAGCCTCGCTTTCTGATCCAGCCATTCATCAATTTTCTCCCTGGGCATAAAAGTCGGAAGAGGCCCATCCGTAACAAAAAAAACATTGGGGTGTTCTGAAACCAACGAATCCATCACAGCACAAGATAGATTATTAACCCTCATAACACGAGGTCTCACCCTGTAAAGAGCAAGATAATAGCGTGGAACATGATCCGCATAATCGGGAATCGGGACGATCAGATCATTCTCACGGTAATTCTCCACCAGGTGAGATATACCCGTTCGCCAATCCGGCTTTTGCGGATGGTGATAATAGTGAACAAGAACATACAGATGAAGTGTAGAAAACATGACCAGAATAACCAACATCTCAATGTGCTTTAGCTTTCCCAATGCTCTCCCTTCTTTCTGCACGAATCGAGGAAAAAGTCTTGCGAAACGATCTACGACACCATCTGCTACAGCGGTGATCGCCAGAGACAGTAAGAGAAGAAAGGGAGCGTTTAAAAAAATAATATAACGAAAGGAACCCGAGAAGTAAATGAAAAGGGAGCTGATCCAGGCCAACAGGAGAGCAAAAGAAATGATGGCGCCGTTGAAGAGAATGACATCTTTGTATTTACTCCATCCCAAGAGGATACCCAGAAAAACGAAGGCTCCTACCAGGTACTTTAAGGACCTTTCCAACAGAGGATTCGAAAGCTCCACAGGATTGGTAACATTTTTCAAGAAGACAAGCACAAATTGAATCGGGTCAAATGACTGTAATTGGGTGCTCGCATTGATTTTTGAAGCGATCTGCCCCAAGAAAAAGAAAATCTGGGGTACACATCCCACCAGGATAAACAAAGAAGCTAAGAAAAACCACCGGTGATGCCGGAGAGAACCTCGAGCGGTTTTTTGAAAAAGTGCATAAAAAACGTAAAACAAAACCTCAGCCCCCAAAAGGACGAGTGAAAAATAGTGGATGTAAAAATGTATCAAGCTGATCCCAGCCCATAAAAGCCAATCCCGTTTATCTTGACGAGTAAAAGCCTTGTAAAAAAACAGAATAGAAAATAGAGAGATCAGAAAAAACAGAGAGTACACCCTTGCTTCTTGGGAAAATCGGATGTGAAAAACGGAAATCGCCAGAAGAAAAGCTGAAATGAACGCTTCGCGCTTTCCCATCATTTGCCGGCCGAGTTGATAAAATACCGGAATTGCCAGTATCCCACAGACGGCAGAAAACAGCCGCAACGTGGCCTCAGACTTGCCCAATTGAGTGATAAAGTGAACAATCAAATAATAGGTCGGTGGATGAACATCCCAGCCATAAGAAGCACGTATAATCGACGATAGGCTCATCAGTCCCCGATGATAGCTTATGGCTTCATCAAGCCACAAACACTCTTTTCCCAAGTGCAACACTCTGAGAAACGTGCCCAGACCAACGATAAGAAAAAGAACAAGCAGCCACCGATATTTCCTGATCCTGTTTCCCATTCTATCTCCCAAAGACCTCATCCGAATTTAAAAAATCCGATTCTCCAACATTCTCTAACCTCAATTGACAAAAAATACGTCTGGATTTCATTACAAAAGTATCCAATGAGACTCTACTTCTCAGAAAAATCGATGAGAACGTGAATCGTAACCCCTTTCAGCTTCTTTCTCCCTCCCAAAAAACTCAACTCGATTAAAAACGCAACCCCGATGACCACTCCACCCAATTTTTCCACTATTCGAACCGTTGCTGCTGCCGTACCACCCGTGGCCAGAAGATCGTCCACAACAAGAACACGCATCCCCTCTTGAATACCGTCTCGATGGATTTCCACACCATCCACGCCGTACTCTAAGGCGTACTCCTCCTTCACTGTTTCCGCCGGGAGTTTACCCGGTTTGCGAGCAGGCACAAAACCCACACCCAACGCATAGGCCACAGGAGCTCCCAATATGAAGCCTCTCGATTCCACGCCGACCACGACATCCACTTCTTCTTCACGATACGGTTTACAGAGTTCTTCCACAGCCTGGCGGAATGCTTTTGCGTCTTTCAAGAGCGTGGTGATATCCTTGAATCCGATTCCCTTCTTGGGAAAATCGGGGACGTTTCGAATGAACGACTCCAGCTCAATCATACTCCACTCCTCAGTAAACGACCGCCCGCAGAGCGGGTGGCTTTTCATTCACCGCACAGCGGTGGATGAAAAGTAGGCACGTCAGTGCCGTACAGTTTAGGATCGAGAACCACTAGCAGAGCTAGTGGTTTGAAGATCAATCAGAATGCGACATCAAACCCCGTGTACTTTCCTGTATACTTATCCCACTTGACTTCGATATTCCTGACAGTCGCCCAGGCATTTCCAACCCGAAGTTCCTGGATAAAAAACTCGATGAGTCCTCTGGGGCCTTCCACATCGATCTCGACATCACCGTTCGGAAGGTTTTTTACCCATCCGGTCAGCTCCATCCGGCGGGCGACTTTCATAACAAAATAGCGATACCCGACCCCCTGGACAATCCCCAAAACCACGATGTGAGCCCGAACATACATCTATTTCATTCCAATCTGCTGAAAGACAATCGAAACCGCCTCTTCCGGCGACTCTGCCGAAACCACCGATTTGTCAAACTCCCAGCTCTTCAAGGAAACCAGCGGAATTCCCCTCTGTTTCGCGAACGCCATCTCCGACAGCGTACCGTATTTCCCTCCCACAGCAATAACCCCATCGCACGAATGGATGATGATAACGTTACGAGCCACACCCATGCCTGTCGCGATTGGAATATCCACGTATGGATTGGCTTTTTCCGCCGAAAGTACTGGAAGAATCCCCACGGTGGTTCCGCCTTCTTCCTTGGCACCCCTGCAAGCCGCCTCCATCACACCTCCGAGCCCGCCACAAACAAGAACAGCTCCCCGACGGGCGATTTCCCTTCCTACTTCTTCGGCAAGCTTAAGAACCTCTGATGAAGCCTCCCGTCCACCGACTACACCGATCTGGATTCTTCTTGACATTCAATATTTACCCCTGGATTTTAAAATATCATGCATTACTGATCAACAAAAGATGTATAGATCATTCCACTCAAATCCCTTTCACGGCGTCAGCCGATACATCATCCGTGGGAAAGGAATCGTCTCCCGGACATGCGGCAGCTTGCATATCCATGCCACGGTCCGCTCGATTCCCAGACCAAAACCCGAATGAGGCACACTCCCGTACCTCCGAACATCCAGATACCATTCAAACACCTCCATGGGGAGATTGTGCTCTTGAATTCTCTGAACCAGCGCGTCGAGATCGTCCTCCCGCTGTCCCCCTCCGATGATCTCCCCATACCCTTCAGGAGCAAGCACATCCACGCCTAAGGCCTTGGACGGATCATCGGAATCCCGTTTCATGTAGAACGCCTTCACCCCAGCAGGATACCGATGAACCATTACAGGCTTTTCAAACTGCTCTGCGATGACCGTCTCATCCCCTCCGCCGAAATCATTCCCATGTTTGAAATCAACACCTTTATCATGAAGGATTTTCACCGCCTCGTCGTACGAAATCCTCGGGAAAGTAGGAACCACCTTCTCCAGAGGCGCTGTATCCCGCCCCAACTTCTTCAACTCTTCCTGTCTGTTTTTCAAAACCCTCTGCACGATAAAAGAGACAAAATCCTCGGCCAATCGCATGTTGTCGTCCAGATCCGCATAGGCGACCTCCGGCTCCACCATCCAAAATTCCGTCAGATGGCGCCGCGTCTTGGATTTTTCTGCTCGAAACGTGGGACCAAAACAGTAGACCTTCCCAAAGGCTGCAATCGCAGCCTCGCTGTAGAGCTGACCGCTCTGGGTAAGATAGGCCTTGCTCCCGAAATACTCCGTTTCAAAAAGGGTCGAGGTTCCCTCGACGGCATTCGGCGTGAAAATCGGGGTGTCCACCAAGGTAAATCCGCGATCATCGTAAAAATCCCGACAGGCCTTGATGATCTCGTGCCGGATCTTCAAGATGGCAATCTGTCTGGACGACCGGAGCCAGAGATGGCGGTGATCCATCAGAAAAGCAGTGCCGTGCTCTTTGGGAGTAATCGGATAATCCTTAGCTAACTGATGAACTCGAATCTTGTTAGCTTGGAGTTCGTATCCCCCCGGTGCCCGCTCATCAGGTGACACGATTCCCGTAACAGAGAGCGACGACTCCTGCGTCACGTCCTCGCACGCCTGAAACACCCCCTCGGACACATCCGCCTTCGATACCACGCTCTGTATGATTCCCGTTCCGTCACGTATTAGAAGGAACCAGAGCTTTCCGCTCGACCGTTTGTTGTACAGCCATCCTCGAATCGTGATGTCCTTGCCTTCATGTCCCCCTACATCGGAGATATACGTTTTATCCATTGTCCCTCACAGCTAAGTGAACTAAAGTGACTAAAGTTTGAAATGCCTAAAGTTTTACTTTCTTACCAATGGATGAAAACAACGCAAGTAACTCCCCACATTCTTCATACTCTACTCTAACCGCGTCCTCGGGGAGTAGCTTCGCATCTATAATGACTTCCAACCAATATTGTGTTTCACTCGCCTCACTCTCACATATCCGGATCTTATTCCTAAAGTCAGCTTTACTTCGAGCTCGATTAGCTTCTCTATAATTCGCACCGATGGATGTACCCGATTAAATAATTTGAGTCTTGATCACTTTACCTTCGGGCGTATTCGGTATCTTTTTCGATAGCTGAATAATCTTCACAGCAAATTTTTTTGCTCGGTCCTCTAATTTTCTTGCAAATTCTTTATTGTCCAATTCTACTGCTCACTTTAGTCACTTTAGCTCACTTTAGTTCATTTTAGTTCACTTTAGTTCACTTTAGTCACTTTTTGCCTATCCCCAATCCTCTGCCTTCGGGTCACGCGTCATGAGATCATACACTGCTTTCTTGGGTTCTTTCCCCTCAAACAAAACCTTATACACCTCGTGGGTAATGGGCATTTCAATGTGATGAATCCGGGAGAGATCGTATGCAGACTGCGTTGTCCGAACGCCCTCAGCCACCATGACCATTCGGTCCAAAACGTCCTGCAGAGACTTTCCCTTTCCGATCTGCTCCCCGACATACCGGTTTCGGCTGTGACGGCTCGTGCAGGTGACAATCAGGTCTCCCATACCCGAAAGACCGGCGAACGTCATCGGGTTGGCACCCATGGCTGTACCCAGCCGAGTAATCTCGACGATGCCCCGATCCAGAAGAGCGGCCTTCGTATTGTCTCCAAATCCAACACCATCACTGATACCCGCTGCGATGGCAATGACATTTTTCAACGATCCACCCAGTTCCACGCCGACAAGGTCATCGTTCGTATACACGCGAAACACCGGACTCATGAGTACATCCTGCACTCTTCGCGCTGCATCTTGGTTTGTCGCCGCAGCCACAACGACTGTGGGAATTTTTCTCCCCACTTCTTCCGCGTGACTCGGCCCGGATAACGCTACAATGCGATCCATCGGCAAGCTGGGGATGGTTCCCGAGAGGACTTCCGACATCCTCAGGAGTGTCTCGTTCTCGATCCCCTTGCTGCAGCTCACCACTGTCGTTCTATCGAGTTGGATTTCAGCTAACTGTTCGGCGACGGACCGAACCATGTGCGATGGAACCACAACGAACAGGAATTCCTTGTCTTTCGCGCCTCTTTTCAGATTCGTCGTGATATAGATTCCGAGAGGTATTCTCACGCCGGGAAGAAAATCGACGTTTTCCCGTCTTTCCGCGAGCTGCTTCGCAGCATCCTCCTGGAATTCCCACATACAGACCTCGTGCCCGTTGGATTCTAAGAGTACGGCCAACGCCGTCCCCCAGCTCCCCGCACCAAGTATACCGATTGTACTCACGAGGAAGCCTCCTCCTTTTTCAATCCGAACCGGTTCTCCTCGCCCCTCAGCAGCCTCCGGATGTTCGACCGGTGTGTGACAAATACCAAAACGCACAAGAGCAAACTCACGACCAAGAGCGCATCGTGAATGTCGACCTTCCCGATATATCTTTGTATAAAAAGTACAGTCGGGAATACGATACCCGCTACAAGCGAACCCACCGACACGATGCGGATGATCAGCACCAGGACAAGCCAAACGACCAACGTAATCAGAGAAGCGACGGGTGCCAGGACCACGAGCACGCCGAACGCAGTCCCGACACCCTTTCCTCCATGAAAACCCGCAAACACCGTCCAGATGTGCCCGACGATGGCACACAAACCCGCCAGAATCCGGACCACGGTTTCATCCAAGGGAATCGATCCTGCTCCGATTTTTGAGATAAGAAGCGTGGCAACCACTCCTTTGCCCACATCCACCAAAACAACGAACACCGCCGGTTTCCATCCCATCACCCGAAACACATTCGTCGCCCCCGCATTCCCGCTCCCGTGCTTCCGGATATCGTCCCTCATCACCACCTTACTCGTGATGATCGCTGTCGGGATAGAACCCACCAGATAGCTCAAGACCAAAATTGTAAAAAGAAAAATCATATTTACTTCTTATATTATATGAATTGCCGGTTGAGATTTAATCATCACAAAGCGGTTTTTGGATTGGATTCCCGCTCAAAGGATCGCGGGAATGACATTGGTGGGGTGGTGTCATTCCCGAAATCTCTTATCGGGAATCCAGGTTTGAGTGAAATCTGCATGTTTAACAACCCAAGAACCACTCTCTAATGATAAGAACCTTGCATTGTTGTTCTACCGTTCATTCGTATTTATTATTTAACATCTTGCGTGTTTGCAAAATCTCGAAGGCATTTAGCAAAGCAAACACACTGTTACTAAAATTTATTCCCCTCCAAATCGTGTACCATATACTTTCCACGGAAAATCCCCTCTGGCATACTCGATCTTCCTTTTTCCCTTCACAAGAGCTTCATCCGCATAGGCCTCGATTACTTCACCGATAAACAGGTTTTTATCGCCTGTCTCTATTTCTTGCCTGACTTTGCATTCCATAAAAGCGATACACTCATCGATAATAGGCACTTTTACCCTGCGTGCCGGTTGTGGAGTGAATCCGGTTTCTTTAAATTTATCAACATCATGCCCAGAATGGAAACCACAATAATAAATCTGCTGTTTTAGCTCTTTCGGAGGAACATTGACAATAAACTCTTTCGTGCTCTCAATCAACGTACACGAATAAGCCCCCCTTCCTACGGCACACGCTATGAGCGGAGGTTCTTTCGATACAGGCATACAGAAACTGACCGCTATGATATTCGACTTGCTTTCAATGTCCCCGCACGTGATCAAAAAATGCCTCATCGGCCACATAAACTCTAAATATTCAACATCCGTCTTCATTTTTATTTTACTCATTTTTCTCCATTTCAGCCAACGTTCTCGGGCCTTGCGAAGTCCCGAAAAAGTCGGGATTTGGGCGAACGAAGTGAGCCGTATATACTGTGTTATCGGAACTTTTGCGTTTATTATCATACAATATCAAATAATGTTTTTTGTTTTTCTATCTCAACTTTTTTATTTCTTTTAATCTCTGCAACTTTACCCTCTAACCTTTTTAATGTAAGATTGTAATATTCTTCTGAAATTTCCATTGTTATAAAATGTCTCTTTAACTTTTTAGCAACTGCAGCAGTTGTTCCTGTCCCTCCAAATGGGTCCAAGACTATATCTCCTTCGTTAGAACTAACACTTATTATCCTTTCCAGTAGGGATTCAGGCATTTGACAGGGGTGTTTTCCCAAACGCTCCTTGAAAGTTCCACAGACCCTTGAAAACTGCCAAACATCATCAGGAATCTTCCCTATTGGATTTGCTCGTTTATCTTTATATATAAGTTGCCTTGCAGAAGGAACCCGTATGTCTCTATCATTAAATGTAAATCGTTCTTTGTTTTTAGTAAAATACAGGATGTGAGTATGGGCACGATTAAATTTTTTTCTCTGATTTTGTCCAAAGGTGTAGTACCAGATGATCCAATTTCTAAAATAAAAGCCTGTTCTTTTTAAAATTACATTTATCTCTGCTGCGAACTCATCACCAATTGCAATGTATACTGAACCATCATTTTTAAGTAACCTAAAAGCTTCTTTTATCCATTTTTGTGACCAATTATAATACTCTTCATACGGCATTTTATCATTATGAACATCGTATTTTATTCCTATATTGAAAGGGGGATCTGCAAATACTAAATCTATAGATTTATCTGGTAACGTCTTCATAATTTCTATGCAGTCGCCTAAATATATTTTGTCCACTTCCATTGTTATTCTCCCAGTTTAAACAACTGACATGGTTTTATCTTAAATTGCAATTTTGTAGGGTCTGGAGTTCCGCCTTTTCTTTGCATAGTTATCTTTCCAATATGTAAACTTCCTCTGGGTGAAATTTCAACATCATCAGATCCAAAAAAATTCATCACAGTATTGATGTCCTTGAGTATCCAAGTCGTGGTCTTTTCTTGTTTATTGAACCTTGTAACTAACATCCAGTCTGCAGACAATCCACCTCTGCCCTTAATAATATCGCTTACTACAAGGATTTTGTTCTCTTTGAAAAACTGAATTATTTTCTTTTGAATTACTTCGGACATTTCAGTTAGAAACAACCTTCGTTTATCTTTCGGTTTTATTTTACCAATTAACTTTTTTTGACTTTTAGGAGGGATTTCACCAGTAAAAAGTTTTAGCCACAGGGCTATTTCATTGTCAAATCCCCACATTTTCTGATAAAAGTCAATGGTTCTTTTGTCAATTTGGTTATAGTCAGCGTCAGAATTAGCTTTTTTGAGCGATAGATTTTCAATTTTAAGTATATTCCCAATCTTTATGATGATCCTTATTTGAGCATCTGCTTTTTTAAATCTAACAAATTGCTCATAATCTTCCTCATTAACTTCAAACTTACTTAAATCACTTTTCTTTATTCTGGTAGGTACTTGAATTGCTTTTACAGAATCAAGTTTTTTAATATTGTACCCCATTATTTTAAGCCATTCTTGTGCTTCTTTATCCTTTTTCCAAACATTAAACTTTTTACAAATAGCTTTTTCATTTGCAAATCCACCTTTTGCAGTCTTTGAGCCAAGTTCTGTTTTATTCATATTTTACCTTTTACCTCTTTAAGCAAAATTTCGGCTAACGTTCGGTGTTTGTGAAGTTGGCGTTAGCCTATTTGGGTGAGCGTAGCAAACCGCAAACACTGTGTTATCGGAAGTCGTCAATCTTTCATTTACCCAGATATTTCTCATTTCCTTTTACCCAGCCAAAATATAAATTTATTCCGTTGATATTTTTAGCAAATACTAAGGAATCTGGGTCAGCATCTAGACCAAATAAAGTCAAAAATTGACTATAATCGTCAAACCATTCATTGGATCGGCTAAAAGAATGAATCAGCATCAGAGCATTTTCTGCTTTAAACTTTTCCCCTTCAATTATCGCAGATGCTGTTCTGTGTAAAAGCTGATAACGAATAATATCAATTTGCTCATTCTCTTCTAATCCCAATTTCTTAAGCAAAAATTCCAGCCTTATATGCTTCCCTTCGCTACTATCCTTCCTCCATTCAGCTATTTTTTCACCAAAAGGTTCTGATACCTTTCCTTCTACCGTTATCGAAACCAATTGGTCATCTCCCTTTGCCAGAATAAAAATATCATTTTGCGAAGGGCGTATACCACCTGGCAAAGCCACTTTGTATTCAGGAAAAGCTAGCAGCAATTCAATATTTTGAAATAACTCTATCCCAGAATTTTTGAATACATTCCTAACACATTCGGGGAAATCATTCGCTTCCTGCCAGCAATATGCAAGTGCTTTAGCCGAATAACCTGTCTTCCATTGTTTATCAGATTCTGCCAATAGCAATTTCCAATCATCTGGTTTATTAGCAGGAATAAAAATTTTATTCATATCAGTTCTCCTCTCTCTTCATTGACGATTTCCGATAACGTCTCCAGCATATACGACGTTGCGACTGAAGGGAGCAATGTCCCGAAGGGCAAGGGCGTTAGCCCGCAGCGTAAAGCTTCTATTAGCCACCGTACTATATTGTTTTGATCACCTAAGAACTTCAATAAGATCAATCATTCGATTGTATAATGGTACTCCTATACAAACAAACACATTGAGAGCAACAATAAGGAAAGCAACAACCATTTTAATTGCAGCGGTTGTAGTTAACCTATATTGAATTCGTGCTTTCTCCCCAGGTTTTCGCCATATCTCACCCGCCCATAATATCGCCATACATCCTGCAAGAGCACCTCCGAGAAGGAACACACTATCAATTGTTTTTCCTAGTAAGAAAATCGTTGTATCAAGTAATTTTTGATAGTATTCGGGCTCAATTCCTTTTAAAGGTATCTCACCGACAAACGGCGAAACTCCCATTGTGAAACCAATGAAAGCAAGCGTTCCACCCATTACGGTAATCCATACGAAGTCTATGATTCCGATAGGAACTTTCTGCCCTTCGTTAGCAACGCTATCATCCCCAGCTTCAACAGGATGACGTTTCAATATAATCCTAGGAGCAATTCCAGTAATAATGAATAAAACACCAATCAAAACTCCTCTAACAGCATCATGCGATATATCAAGCAAGAACTCCCCGCCACCAATAAAAAGTGCGGATGCAATGACCTCCGATATTACGAACCATTTGTCATGGCGTTCAATTACAGAATAGAGAATTCTTCCGACTCCAAACAATATCAATGGTTCCATATTTTTAGTTCCTATGTGTTGTGGCTAACTACTTGATTTGCGAATAAACTTTCTTCAATCCTTCTTTGCTGTCACATCATCGCCTTAGGGATCGAACCAACAAGGTAGCTTAACACTAAGATAGCAAAACAAGAAATTTCATCTGACAAACTCTACTGTTTCCTCTTCTGCCAGGAAAGCAGCGAACCGCAGAGTTTCATCGATATCCTCTGCTTCTAAGTAAGGATATGCATTAAGAATCGTCTCCTTCGTTTCTCCAGCAGCTAAGAGGCCGAGCAACCGTGAAACCGGAAACCGTAATCCGCGGATACAAGGTTTACCAGTGCAAACATTTGGATCAATAGTGATCCGTTTAAATTTCATCGTTTTAATCCTCCCTCAATTCACGCATGATGATGACCGTCTTAATGGTCTTCACATTGCTTCTTATGATTTTACTTTTAAACCACCTTTCCTGTAATGATTGGATACACCTCTCGTTTTACAATTTTTTGTACTACACGGTCCACACACTTTTCGTCTAAAATGAGCACAAACCCAATCCCTAAATTAAACGTCCGACGCATCTCCTCATCAGGCACATTGCCTTTCTCTTGGATGAGCTTAAAAATCGGCGGCACGGTCCAGGCATTCCAATCGATATCCAAACTCAACCCCTCCGGCAGAATCCGTTTCGTGTTTCCGACAATCCCACCACCTGTCACATGGGACATCCCCTTGATCTCAAATTTATCTAAAAGCGGGTGTACCGAAGAAAAGTAACACCGATGCACGCGGAGAAGCTCTTCGCCCAGAGTCATACCCAACTCTTCCACGTAGGTATTGACCTTCAGTTTTGCTTTATCGAGAAGCACCTTCCGCGCCAGCGAATACCCGTTCGTGTGCAGCCCGTCCGAAGTTAGCCCGATCAAGACGTCTCCCTTCCGGATCGACCGGCCGTCGATGATCCGATTCTTCTCCACGATCCCAACGATGCACCCGGCCACGTCGTACTCGCCCTCCGGGTAAAAACCCGGCATCTCGGCCATCTCTCCCCCGACGAGGGAACAGTTCACCCGCCGGCACCCCCGAACCATCCCGGTAACGATCTCTTCCACCACACCCGGTTCCAACTTCCCCGTACCCAGATAATCCAAGAAGAAAAGCGGCCTGGCCCCACCCACCAAGATGTCGTTCACGCAGTGATTCACCAGATCCTCACCCACGGAATCGTGCTTCCCCACCAAGAAAGCCACCTTCAGCTTCGTCCCCACTCCGTCGATGGAGGAAACTAAAACCGGCTCCCGGTAGCCGGACAAATCCGGTGCATAAAACCCGCCGAACTTCCCCAGATCCGTCAGGACGTGGGGCGTGAACGTCGAACGCACCATAGACTTGATCCGATCCACAGCCTCCTCACCGGCCGCGATGTCCACGCCGGCATCCTTATAGCTCATCTTCTTCGGCATGTCTTTTCCCTTCACGAACAAATTTCTCCCGCACCCGTTGGAAAAACGCCAGTGCTTCGTCCATCCGGTAATCCGGATACGTCCACCTCTCAGGATGGAAGCGGTTCTGCCTGAACTGGAGCTGCACATCTCCGTAGATCCCATCGGCTAAGTAGACCCGATGAGCGAAATCCTTCGTCGAAGCCAGAACCAGCTTCGCCCCGGTGATGTACCCCGGGTCGATGTTCACCCGCCTCTTCCCCTCCACGGACCACGCCTCCTCCATCGCGTTCGTCTTCCGCTTAATCTCGGGCAAAAGACCGGGATGGATCGATTTCACGAAACTCACGAATACTTTGCGGAGGTCCGCCCCCATCTCCCTCGCGTAATAATCCGTGAAGGAAAAATGAAAAATGGATGTTTGATCCTCCACGGTTCCCAGTATCTTCTCTATCTGTCGGATCACTTCCTCAATCTCTACACCCTCGGCAAACGTGACACCGCAGACGGGTTTAACGAGATCAGGTTCTCGAACCACACCCACGATCAATCCTCGGGAGGAGGCTCCTCCTCGGAGGAAGCTTCCCTCTCCATCTCCTCTTCCAGCATCTGATCGAAATCTTCTCCACCCTCCTTTCCCATCTCCTTCCCCATGCGTTTGGCCCACCGGATCATACTCTTGGGATCGCTCTCATCCAATCCTCCCCACTTGGATGGATCGGCAAGGCGTTCCAGCCGGTCTTCTTCCGAACGAACCATCGCAAACCGGGAGTAGACTCTTCGGAGTTCTTTCCCCCCGCAATACGGACAGATCGGACGAGCCTGATCTCT
>Ga0114930_10003334_pt1 | contig 14125 bp, 15 predicted proteins | sample AnhtaG_FD_87300 | JGI IMG/M metagenome (GOLD analysis project Ga0114930, IMG submission 87300) | Deep subsurface microbial communities from Anholt, Denmark to uncover new lineages of life (NeLLi) - Anholt_01485 metaG | ecosystem: Environmental > Aquatic > Marine > Oceanic > Sediment | place... | reverse complement strand
CTTCGTCTCCAAGGCATCCATGACGTATTCCAGCTTGGTCAGCTTGTTGTGCTCCCAGTAGCTGGTGAGAGGGGTCTTGATGTCGTAGTGGCTTAGAAGCCTGCGGCTGGCGCGGGTATCCTCAGCAGCAACAAGGCCCACCTGACCCAGGGTGCGCAAGGCCCGCAAGGTGATGTCCTCTAGATTCCCTATGGGCGTTCCTACGATGTACAACGTCCCCACCAGATTCCCTCCCTCACACAAGCATACGCCAACGCGATGCCTTTGTCAAGGGATCGAGACCACCCTCCCGAAGGTTCAGGACCTTCGGGAGGGTTAGGGCGAGTGGTCCCATCCCGCCGCGCGACTCGTAGCAAGGACTTCAGCCCTTCATACCCGCGAAAGTGGGGAATACGAACCAGGAAGCTAGTAGAAAGGCTGGCGCTCTGCCAACCGCCCTCTGATGGCGGTATGGGAAAACGCTTCTCGAGGCTCCTGAGTTTCCTCCATGGCCTCCACTTGAAAGACACCCGACTATCGTGTATTATATACTTTAGGAGAGCTTCGCTCTCGGAGGACCAAACATGGAACAGGATCAAGTCGAGCCAACTGAAGAAGCGGTCGAGCTGATTGACTATCCCCTTCTGCCCGTGCGGGACGCGGTGGTGTTTCCGCACATGATGATACCTCTTTTCGTGGGTCGGGATCGCTCCCTGAGGGCCGTAGACGAAGCCCTGGAAGCCGACCATCGCATCCTCATTGTCACGCAAAGGCAGGCTGAGATCGGGGAGCCAACCCCTGAAGATCTCTATACTATCGGCACGATCGCCTCCATCGCTCGCATGCTGCGCATGCCAGATGGCACCACCAGCATTCTGGTTGAAGGCTTGCAGCGCGCGAAGGTAGTTGACTTCACACAGACTCGTGCCTTCTTCCGGGCGAGCGCAATGCCCATCCTCGAAGTCGTTGAAGAACAGCCGCTCACCGAAGCCCTGATCAGGGCGGCCCTGGCCCTCTTCGAGAAATGCGTAGAGCTCAGTCGCTCTCTGTCCGATGATGCCTACGTGACCGCCATGAATGCCCAAGATGCCGGCTGGCTGGCCGATGTCATAGCTGCACATCTCAATCTCGATATGGATGAAAGGCAACAGTTGCTGGAGACGCTGGATCCGGTGATCCGTTTGCAGAAGTTGAGCATCCTGCTGGCCAAAGAGCTGGATGTCTTGGAACTCGAGGATCAGATTCATTCTCAGGTGCAGGAGGAGGTCGACAAGACCCAACGGGAGTTCATGCTTCGGGAGCAGATGAAGGTCATCCAGCAAGAACTTGGTGAAATGGATCCTCTGATGCAGGAGAAGAACGAACTCCACGAGAAGATCGCTGCCTCTCAGATGCCCGATGAGGTGAGGGAGAAAGCGGAGAAGGAGTTGGCCCGTCTGGACGCCATGCCGCCGATGTCTCCCGAAATGGGGATCATTCGGACCTACCTCGATTGGTTGATCGAGTTGCCATGGGGTGAGGAGACGAAAGACAACGAAGACGTCGTGCAGGTGGCCAAGCTTCTCGATGAGGAGCACTACGGGCTGCCAAAAGCGAAAGAGCGAATCCTGGAATACATCTCGGTGCGCAAGCTGGCCGGCGACAAGATGCGGAGCCCCATCCTGTGCTTTGTGGGCCCGCCAGGCACTGGGAAGACCTCACTGGGTAGATCCATTGCCAAAGCGCTCGGCAGGAACTTCGTTCGCGTGAGCCTGGGGGGCATACGAGATGAGGCGGAGATCAGAGGGCATCGCCGCACGTACATCGGATCATTACCCGGCCGCGTGCTCCAGACCATGCATCGAGCCAAGACGGTCAACCCCCTCTTCATGCTTGACGAGATAGACAAGCTGGGAACCGATTTTCGTGGAGACCCCGCCGCTGCGCTGCTCGAGGTGCTGGACCCTGAGCAGAACCATGCTTTCTCCGACCACTACCTGGACGTGGACTACGACTTGTCGAAAGTGATGTTCATTACCACAGCCAACATTTTGGACCCCATCCCGCCTGCACTCGAGGATCGGATGGAGGTCATCGAATTCCCTGGTTACATCGAAGAGGAGAAGCTGGAGATCGCGAAGAGATTCCTGATACCTCGCCAGATGGAGGAGCATGGTCTGAAGGATCTCAGATTCTCGGACCGGGTGCTGCGCGAGATGATTCGCGAATACTGCTATGAGGCTGGCGTGCGCAACCTGGAGCGGGCGGTCGCCACCATTTGCCGGAAAGTGGCCAGGGCCATCGCCGAGGGCAGGAAAGCCCCTCGCCACGTCTCGGTGCAATCCCTACCCAAGTATCTTGGGCCTCCTCAGTACTCCTATGGAATCATGGAGGAAGAAGATGAGGTGGGACTGGCCACGGGTATCGCCTGGACCGCTGGCGGCGGGGACACGATGGCGGTGGAAGTCACACTCATGGAAGGCAAGGGGAATCTCATCCTGACCGGCCAGTTGGGTGAAGTGATGCAAGAGTCAGCCCAAGCCGCCCTGAGCTATGCCCGATCCCACGTGGCCGACCTGGGGCTCAAGAAGAAAAAGTTCGACAAGATGGACATCCACATCCATGTGCCTGAGGGAGCGATTCCCAAGGATGGTCCCTCTGCTGGGGTGACCATCGCTACGGCCCTCGTCTCCGCACTCTCCAGCCGTCCCGTCCATCGTGAGGTGGGAATGACTGGTGAGATTACCCTGAGGGGACGGATCCTGGGGATCGGTGGTTTCAAGGAGAAAGTTCTGGCCGCCCACCGGGCGGGTCTGAAGAAGGTCCTCCTTCCCAAGAAGAACGAGCGGGACTTGCAGGAGATACCGAGGAAGGTGCGAAAAGACATGGAGTTCGTTTTTGTGGAGAGGATGGACGAGGTATTGCCACTCGCGCTGGTGCAGCCAGCCCCTGACAGCGCCAAGAAGCGCCCCCGTGCAGGTATCTCCTCTTGAACAGAGATCACCTCATGACTCCGTGCCAGCACCGTGATGGTTGACAGTTCGCGGTCAAGAGAGAGCGGCCATCGGCCCAACACTCTCGGAAGCTACCACCATGGTCAGCGCGGATGGAGGCAGAATCGTCAACGGCCTTGATCCCAACGGTACCAAGATCGAATTCTCAATGGGGCCCGGGGAGACCATTGAGCTGATCCTCCTGTCGGGCCCCCTCTGCGTTCGACCCCGCCTACTGAACATCATAGATAACCGCGACGCGTCGCGCGCCCCACAGTCACCACATACGCACCATGAATGCGCAGACACGGCTAGACCACCATGGGCAGCCTGCACCATGGAATCCCATTGCTTCACTGGGGGGACATCATCAAGGGAGGAGGAATGAAAGAACTCAAGGAAAAGATCCTGGCCGAGGGAAAGAACATAGGAGGAGGGATTCTCAACGTTAACAGCTTCCTGAATCATCAGGTTGACTGTGAACTGATGGTCCACATCGGTCAGGAGCTGGCGGAGAGGTTCGCCTCCGACAACGCCAACAAGATATTAACGGCTGAGATCTCAGGTATTGCGCCAGCTCTTGAGGTGGGTGTGGCCCTGGGGGTTCCAGTAGTATTCGCCCGCAAGATATGGTCTGTCACCATGCCCAAGAACTGCTATGTGCGCATGGTTCCCTCCCACACCAAGGGAACCATGGTTCAACTAATAGTGGCTCCGGATTTTCTGAACAAAGGGGACAGAGTGCTCATCATTGACGACTTCTTGGCCACGGGACGGACAGTAGAAGCCTTGGCTCACATCGTCGTCGAGAGCGATGCCGACTTGGTCGGCTTCGGCGCAGTCATAGAGAAGGCCTTCGAAGGAGGCCGGGCGCGTTTGGCAGCGTTCAATGTGCCCATCGAATCCGTCGTCATCATCGAGAGCATGGAGGGCGACAAGATAGTCTTCAGATAGGCTGGAAACATGAAGAGCGAAACAGGCGACGCAATAGCCGTCATAGATTTCGGCTCCCAATATAGCCAACTCATCGTGCGGCGGATACGGGAAGCTCACGTCTATGCCGAGTTGATCAGCCACAGTGCCCCTTCGGAGGAAGTAGCAGAACTTCAGCCCAAGGGGTTCGTTCTTTCTGGGGGGCCGGCCAGCGTTTACGATGACCGTGCGCCATCCTTGCCTCAATATGTGCTGGAGAGCGGCTTGCCCATCCTGGGGATCTGCTATGGGATGCAACTCCTAGCTCACCGGTTCGGTGGTGTTGTCGGCAGGGCAGAGAAGCGCGAATACGGCCCGGCTGAATTGCAGATCAGCGATCTCTCCCGTCCTCTCTTCGCCGGCCTGCCCTTTTCACAGCCAGTGTGGATGAGTCACGGCGACAGAATCGAAGATCTGCCGCCGGGTTTCAGGGCGCTGGCTTACACTGCCAATTCACCTTTGGCGGCGATGGGGAACGAACAGCGTCAGTTCTATGGATTGCAGTTCCATCCCGAGGTCTCTCATACTCCGTATGGCGCGGGGATCATCGCCAATTTCGTGCATGGCATCTGCGGCTGCAAGCCAACATGGACGCCTCGGTCCATCATCCAGCGTAGCGTCGCCCACATTCGTGCCCAGGTGGGATCCAAGAGGGTCCTGTGTGCCTTGTCTGGGGGTGTAGATTCGACCGTCACCGCTACCCTGATGCGGAGGGCTATTGGCGATCAACTCAGTTGCATCTTTGTGGACCACGGTCTCCTCCGTGAAGGCGAGGTCGAAAGAAACGTAGACCTGTTTGAACGCCAGTTGGCGTTGTCAGTGATCCATGTTGACGCCAGTCACAGGTTCCTGCGACGATTGAAAGGCGTGGTGGATCCCGAGCAGAAGAGAAGGATCATCGGGGAGGAGTTCATCCGCGTCTTTGAGGAACAGGCGCAGAAGTTGGGAGCCGTCGAGTATCTTGCGCAGGGGACGCTCTATCCAGATGTGATAGAGAGCGCCGGCGCTGACACGAAGGGAGCTGCGCGCATCAAAACCCACCACAATGTGGGTGGGTTGCCATCGCGCATGGCCTTTGCACTTGTGGAGCCCCTCCGCTACCTCTTCAAGGATGAGGTGAGACAGGTGGGGCTGGAGTTGGGCCTACCAGAAGACGTCGTCTATCGGCATCCCTTCCCAGGGCCCGGGTTGGCAGTGAGGATAGTGGGGGAAGTGACCGAAGAGCGTGTGGCGATGGTGCGAGATGCCGATCGCATCGTGATGGAGGAGATTGAGCGGGCGTGGCTTTACCGTGATATCTGGCAATGCTTCGCCGTTCTCACTCCAGTAAAGAGCGTGGGAGTGATGGGAGACGAGCGGACCTATGAACACGTGGTTGCTGTGCGAGCCGTCACCAGCGAGGATGGCATGACGGCGGACTGGGCGCCGCTGCCTCCTGAAGTCCTGGGCCGCATCTCCAACCGTATCGTCAACGAGGTATCAGGTGTAAACAGAGTGGTCTATGATGTGACCAGCAAGCCCCCCTCCACCATAGAGTGGGAATAGGCCTGTCCCCGCATCTCAAGCCTCAGGGTGTCCCACAGGGATGAGATAGAGAGGCCGATGCTCTGGGGGCAGGCCGAGGACATCCTGGACCTGGTCATCGTAGAAAGCTCCGATGGGGACTGCCCCTAGTTTCAGGGCCACCGCCTGCAACAGCATGTTCTGCGCTGCATGTCCCGCTTCCAACTCGACGTACCGCTCAGCACGCCCTCCGTATTTGCCCTCGGTCCGTTGATAGATACCCGTGACGACGAAAATGGCTGGCGCCGCCTGAATAGCTCCCTGCCGCAAACCCGCCTCCCAAAGACCCTGCCGTCCGTCTTCTCCCGTGACGACCCGAAGCGCGTGCCCCTCAGGCAGGTAGCGGTATGCACCATCAGCCACGGCCACGTACAACTCCAGGGGGTAGAGGGCTCCCGCCGAGGGGGCCGCCCGCAAACCCCTAGGATCGGTAATGCCTTGAGCAGCCCAAAGCAACTGCGAGATCTCCTCCCAGGATAGACTTTCGTCGGTGAACTCGCGGATCGAGCGTCGGCTGGCGATGGCTTGCTCCAGAGATATCTCCCCTTCTAGACGCGGCTCGGGCAGGGGTATCTCATCCTCACCCGCAGGCTCGATAACTGAGTGTGGTGCCGTAGGCTCAGAGGTAGCACAGCCTGCCACAGCCCCCGTCGCCACCAATCCACTAGCCTGCGCAACCGCCAGCCGCAAGAACTGACGTCTCGTTAGCTTGCCCATCTCTCACCTCGCCTCTGACCAGCGTAGATCACCGACACCACACCCTGCGACTCGGGATCAACGCGACCTGCAGCACGACCTGCTAGGGGGCCTTCTCCCAATCAACCCTTGCGAAGGCTTCGAGCCTTCGCAAGGGTGGCCGGCTGGCTCATTGCTCCAGATCGACCACAGCCAGCAAGAGCACCCATGGCCATTTGTCGTAGGGGCACGGCATGCCGTGCCCCTACAGGGTTCACATCCTAGCTCTGGATGTCGAATCGGTCCTAGGCCTCTTTGAGCTGTTCCAAATAGGTCTCGCGGACTTGGTTGAAGAACTGGAGGTAGTCGTCCGTGCGGTAGTCGGGATAGGTCCACTCCCAAGACCCAAAGCTCTGCCGCGTGAAGCGCAGAGTGACCTCGCCGTAGATCCCCTGGCCCAAGTAGATGCGGTGCTGGTGGTTCTTGGTGGTGGCCAGGACCAGCTTCGAGAGGTCTATGTAGCCAGGGTCGAGGTTGATCCGTCGTTTGCCGCCCTCGGCGAGGGTTTGCTCCAGGTTGTTGGTGAACAGCTTTATCTCCGGCAGTCTGGCGGGATCTATCAACTGGGAGAAGCTGATGAACTGTCTCAGGAGATGACCCCCGAACTCCTCGGCATAGTAGGTGGTGAAATCGAAGGGCCAAGTGGGACTGACGTGATCCACCGCATCGTAGACCACGGCAAGCTCGCCACGCGCCGTGTCCAACAGCTCCTCTTGACCTGTGAACATACCGACGATCAGCTTCACTGGACGGTGCTCTTTGGCCAAGCCCATCTGAATCCCTCTCGCTGGACACCGATGCCCGCGCTCAAGCTCATAGTATCACAAAGGATGACCTGTGCCAAGGAGGGAGCAGCAGGATGTGATGGCCCTTTCACCCAGCCCAATCAACGACTGTCCCGTGCACCGAACGGCGTCGTCGGCGCAGCCTCACGGCATGCCGTGAGGCTGCGGAGTTCTCTTCGCCACGGGGGACAGATGCGACTCGAGGGGGAAATCCTGGCAGGAACGCGGACAATCTGAAGCTCTACACCTTGGGGGTAGTCGGAGCGTACCCAAACGCAACTTCTCGCCCTGATGGGGGAGCACCAAATCACACTGGTATTGGATGTGCGCCACACATCCTGGTCCCCGGATGCATCGGTCGCGGACGCCGGCCCTGATGCTGATTTTGCCGACCATCACTGCCACGCTCCCGACGTGGGCATCAGGGCCGGCAGCCCACAGAACATGCGGCTAGTGACCAAGGACCCGGGCCTAGTACGGCTGTCTTGCTCGCTAAGCAGATCGTCCCAGTGGTGTCCTCTCAGTCATTATTGCTTACGCGTGCCGTAGGGACGTTTTAGGTAGCGGCCCTGCGCCGGCCCATTGATCCGACCCTGGTGGTAGATGAGGTTGCCGCGCAGAAAGGTACTCTTCACCCGACCGGTCAATTCCAGACCCTCAAACGGCGTGTGCCCTTGGGCCGACGGCGAGTCTTCTGCGCGGACGACAAAGGACTCGTTGGGGTCCAACAAGACCAAGTCAGCGTCGTACCCCAGCGCGATGTCACCTTTGCCTAGTAGTCCATACCGCTGCGCCGGGTTCCAACACAAGACTTCAGCCATGTGATTGTAGGACATTCCGCGCTTGCTGCCCTCGCTGAACACTCCAGAGAGCAGGTACTCGGTGCCCCCAAAGCCGGCCTTGGCCCTGAAAATGTTGTCGGGGTCCTGCGGGTCCAGTTTCTTCTCCTTGGGAAGACAGGCGTGGTCACTCGCAATCCAATCGACTTGGCGGTTCAGCACCGCTTGCCATAGAAATTCAACATCTTCACGCGGGCGGATGGGCGGATTGACTTTGGCCAGGTTAGCGGTCGGAGCGTCCACATCCAGCAGCAAGTGGTGCACCGTCGCTTCGCGTTTGAAGTTGATATGTGGAAAGAGCTCTTGCATCCTCAGGGCTGCTTGGATGGCCTTGCGTGAGCTGAGGTGAAGCAAGTTGATGTTCACACAATCTGTCTCGTAGGCCAGGCAGGCAGCGATACAGATGGCCAAAGCCTCCGAGTGCTGTGGGCGGGAAGCGTTCCATGCGTGGAGCCCGGTCAACCTGCCTTCTTGCTCCGCGAGCCTCGTATAGGCCGTCAGAATGTCAGCCACCTCGCAATGCAGGCTGAGACTGATGTAATCTCGTATCTCTGGATGGCGCTCCATCACGTCGGCTAGCTCACGCATGATGGATTCAAAATGGGCAATGTCGTAGTTCTCATCTGGGCCAATCATCAGGTATTCACGCTGCCTGTCCGAAGGGCCATGCAGCCCGTGACCCCCGTAAAACATGAAGATCTTGAACGAGGTGACCCCAAACTCATGTACGAGTGTTTCCAGCTCTTTGATATGTTGACTGCTTATCGGCGCTAGGTGGTAGCCATAATCCACGAAAAAGCTGCCCTGCGAGAGCGTCAGCACCTCGCGGAAGAAATCCCTATAGGGGCCGCCTTTCTCCAGGTAATATTGTCCGGTGCGAGTGTAAGTTAGACTAGTGGTAACGCCGCCCATCGCGGCCGCCTTGCTTTCGGAAACGGCATCCTCTGCCAACGGCTGATAGATGCCGACATGCATGTGACTGTCTACCACTCCTGGGAAGCCCAACAAGTTTTGGGCGTCAAACATCTCCTTCGCCTCTTGCGGGTGGATCTCCGGCTCGATCCGGGCAAATTTACCGTCCTTAATCCCTAGGTCGAGCAAGTCCACGGTCTGTCGGTTCGGGCGGACAACGCGCACATTTCTGATGACTTTGTCAAGCATTGGGCTCTGGGACATGGTTACCCTCCTTCTGTAGTTATCGGGACCCTGAACCTGAACATAAGGGTTCCCCCATACTCAATCATGTTCGCTGTGATTCTTTCATTCATGAGAAGCTCCTTCCCTTCGTCCCCCAAAGCGTCATCCCCTCACTAGACCGAAGCCGCCTTATCTCCTTAAGCCCCGAAATCTCTGTATGGAACTTCACAGTCTCTTCCAAATCTTTCGCCGCATTTCCAACGTGGGTGACTTTCATCACTTCACTCACCCCCCTTATGTATTCCTGTGAGTTCAAGCTTGATACCTTTCAACATCAGTTCCCCACCTTTGTTCAGAGCCCGCCCTTCGCCTCCCGGGCCAGGGCCACCTTCTGCTCCGTGGTCATCCGTCTCAAACAGCCCCCGCTGCGCCGATCGCTTTCCGACCATGCCTTCCCTCCCCGGCCTACGAGCTCGAGACCTAATCATACCACAGGAATCAGTTGGTCATGACGCTTTTCGGCCGGGTTTCTAGGAGGAATGTGACCGCCACGCAGATAGCAACCACCGCGGCGAGAAAAAGATAGGTAGGTTGCGGCCCGGCCCGGTCCCAGATCATGCCGGCGATAACCGGTCCGACAATCATACCGAGATCCCACGCCACCACAAAGATCCCCTGAGATCGACCCTGATGCCGCAGAGGCGTGATATCCGAGAGGAGCGACAAGATCGGAGGGTCGGTGGCCCAACGACCCACTGAGTTGAGAACTGCAAAAAGCAAGATGGGCCAGTAACTGCGCACATAAGCCAAACCAACCGCAGCCAGGAGACACAGGCCGAGCCCGCTCACGAGGACTAGCTTGCGCCCCACACGGTCGGACAGGCGCCCCGCCGGCATCAATAACACTAGAGCCACCATCCCTGCCATCCCGAATACAACACCGACGTCGGTTGGTGCCAGACCAGCGACCTCTGTAATCAACAATGGCAGTAAGGTGAGGTTACTGGTGAAGGCGCAGCTGATGAGCACTACAATGATACTCAAGATCACAATGGTATGCGTGAACGTGCCATCATCCCCGGTGATTGCGAGGTCAGAAGTGGCACGCTCTCCAGTGCCCATCGTCTTGCCGCGCACGATCCTAGCGCCCCGTAATTGGCTTAACACAATGGTCCCTGCTACGAACGATAGCACTGCCGAGGCGAGGAATACGAACGGGAAACCCCATTGGTCCACGAATACCCCGCTGATAAATGCCCCGATGCTCATGCCACCACTAGCCAGAATACCGAAGAGTGCCATGGCCAGCCCTTTGCTACTGGGGGGTACCGAGTGAGCCAGATAACCGCGTCCGGTAGGCCAGATGGCTGAACTCAGCGTCGCCACGACAAAACGCAGGACAAATATAGCCCCTAGCAGAGGAATAAAGGCAAATGCCACCATGCAGAGACCTCCGCCAAACATCTGCACCCCGAGAGGGATAGTGATCCCAATGCGGTCTGCCAACGAGCCCCAGACAAAAGCGAAGATCCCTTCTCCAAGACCATACACGGCCACCATCAAGCCCAGTATCGTCCCCGTTGCGCCCAACGTCCTTAGATAGAGGGGCATGACGGGGAAAACGATGCCCATGCCGACGAAGGCCAGCAGAAGGGTGGCGCACAACGCTAGTCCCTGCCCCCTCAACAGGATTCGTAGGTCACTGAAGGTTTCTTCCGTGTCACTCATCGTTCAACGTCCCAATTTCCCGTAGTGCGTCATTGTTGCGGCCGCAGTTCCAAAAAGCCGGCAGCAAGCGGCGGGCACCGAACTCCGGGCACTAGCTGCCGCAAAGCCCATGCCAAGCCGCGTCAGGGATTGTATCCAGCGCGGACTAGGACTCCTTCCCAAACTACTGACCCCTCCAATCTTCTCTCTCCAACCCGCCTCAACGCCAACTTCAAGAACACCTACGTGACCCTAGAAACCTGCCCGAAAAGTGTCATGAGCAACTGACTCTTGTGATATAATAAGCCTGGAGTTCATAGGCCATGGAGGGATGACACGCTCGCAAAGCGATCGGCGCAGCGGGGGCTGTTTGAGGCGGACCATCTGTACCTGGATCATGTTGGTCGGGACTCCTTCTATGGTTTCCTGGCCAGTCAGCGCGGGCGGATGTTTCGTGATCAGGATTTCGCCCTGCTCTACTGCCCGGACAACGGCCGTAACAGTGTGCCTCCCAGCTTGTTGGCCACCGCGCTGGTACCGCAGGCCCACGATGGCGTTTCGGATGAGGAAGCCAAAGCACGGGCCCACAACACGACCTGCGAGGAGATGTTGATGATCTTGCCATATACCTCTGCTCTTTCATCGTCGGGAACACGGCACGCCCACATAGAAAACTCCCCTTCACATCCACGGCCAGCTTCCGGTCCCAATCGTCAGGGGTGAACTCTGTCCAGGGCCTCATGATGTTGGCTGTAAGACCTGCGTTATTCACCAGGATGTCAATGCGACCAAACCTCTTGACTGTCTCCTCTGCCACACACTGCGCTTCCTCCCAACTGGTGACATCCAGCTTCATGAAGAGAGCCTCACCCCCTTCCTCTTCCACGGCATCTACGGTGGTCTCCCCATCAACGATATCAGTGACGACTACTTTAGCCCCTTCACGGGCCAGGTGGATGCAGTGAAACTTGCCCAGGTATCCGGCGGCGCCGGTTACGATGGCTACCCTGCCCTCCAATCGTCCACACATCTTGCGCCTCCTTGCATAGAATGTGGTATGGGAGCCCTAGACCGGTCTCCGGCGCGACCTCGGAGCCTGGCATGGCGGTGAAAAGTTATGGCAGGAGGCACACTCTCCTCATGATAGCCATGTGATCTAGACTCTTGACCACTCCGGGCTCGCTCGATGACTAGCCCCGCCACGAATGCGGGTCCAGTGCGTCACGCAGTGCGTCACCGACCAGATTGATCGATAGTATGGTAACCATCAAGGCCAACCCGGGAAAGATGCTGAGCCACCAGGCGGTCGCCAGGTGGCGCTGGCCACGCGAGAGCATAATGCCCCAGGAGGGAGTTGGTGGTCGTATACCCAGTCCAAGGTAGCTGAGGCCGCTCTCAGCCAGTATCATAGTGGCGATGCTCAATGTCCAAATCACAATAAGCGGGGAGAGAATGTTAGGCAAGATATGGCGGAACATAATGCGCAGCTCGCCGGCGCCGATGACGCGCGCCGCGTGGATGTAATCCTCTTCCCTCGCTGTAAGCACCTCGCCTCGTGCGATGCGACCATAGAAGGTCCAGCCCCACAGCGACAGTAGGATCAATAGATTACGGAAGCCGGGGCCTAACGCCGCGACCACTGCGATGCCGATGACATAGAAAGGCATAGACAACTGGATGTCAGCTACCCGCATGACTATCGAATCCAGTCCGGCGCCGCGGTACCCCGCAATGACGCCCATAGCTGTCCCGATCACGAGTGAAATGGTGGCGCTGGTGAAGCCCAGCGTCAGTGACACGCGAGCACCAAATATAGTCCGGCTGAGTACGTCGCGACCCAGTTCATCCGTTCCGAAAATGTGATCCCTAGAGCCGCCTTCCGCCCAAACAGGAGGGCAAAAACGATTCCGCAGATCTTGGGTTAGCGGATCTTGGGGTGCGATCTGCGGGGCGAGAATCGCGCAGAGCAACATGATGGCTAGGAGCACCAGCCCTGTCACGCCTGCCTTGTCGGCAAAGAAAGCCTGCAAGATGCGAAGCTTGAGTGAGATCACCCGGGATTCTTCTTGTGCCGCAGTCACCCCTTTCTCACTCACCGCCCTTCCCTTCCGTGATCCTATCCAATTCTGCCATCGCTTCTCGCTCAGTCGTAGCGAATCCGCGGATCTAGAAACGTGTAAGTAATGTCTACCAGCAAATTGGCCGTCACAACTGCCACAGCAATCACGAAAACAGTGGCTTGCACTACTGGATAATCGCGATTGAGCACTGCCGTTACCAGTTGCGATCCTACGCCGGGATAGGAGAAGATACTCTCCACGATCACTGCGCCCCCCACCATGAACCCGATCGAAAGTCCGATCGTAGTCACAATCGGAATGAGCATGTTCTTGATGGCATGGCGCGAGATCACTCCCGTCTCGGAGAGGCCTTTCGCTCGGGCGGTACGGATGTAGTCCTGGCTCATGACCTCCACCATACCGGAACGCGCGAGCCGTGCAATACGGGCCATGGAAAAGGCGCTCATCGTGATGGCTGGCAATACCAGATGTTTCAGTTCACCATGGCCGTAGCTGGGAAATAGGTGGAATCGGACACAGAATAGGAGAATCAATAGGATACCCAGCCAGAAGTTTGGCATCGTCTGTCCTAGATAAGCGAGAACCATGAGGACGCGCCCAAGGAAGGAGCCTCGATTTACGCCAGCAACTACGCCCGCGGAAAAGCCTACCACTAAGGTGAGAACAAACGCAGTCAGACTCAACCTAAGGGTAGCTGGTAGCCGGCGTACTACCACACTTAGGGCAGGTTCGCGCAACATGAAGGACTCGCCGAAATCAAACCGCACTAGCCTGGAGACGAAGATCACGTACTGCACCACTAGAGGCTTGTCCAATCCAAGTTCGTGCCGCACCCGCTCTACGACCTCGGGCGACGCGCTTTGGCCCCCGGCAACCAAAATTGCAGGGTCTCCAGACAGACGAAGCAATACGAATAGAAATGAGGCGATACCTAGCACTACGGGCACCATTTGCAGCAATCGGATGACGATATACCTAATCATTTCATCCCCCTCCTTACTCCAACGCCAGTGATCGCCAGGCGTCGATCAGCTTGCTCAGCATCATGCCGGCGGATCCTGCATTGGCAAGGGCGAAACCCAACCACAGCAACCCCAGATTGATAGCCCCGGCAGCCCCCGGCGGTAGGGCACGACCGCTCATTAGACATTAAGGAAGGGATGCCACTCCATGGGGGGAGGGGACCTCACAAGACCACTGCACCTTCCTCCACACCTTAACCTGTTCCTGCTAAACCCGCGCTGGGTCAAGCGGTTCCCCGGACCTATCCATCCGAGAAAGGTTGCCATCCCTCGCCCCAACTAGCGCTGTAAGCTAGATGTAGTTCCAGGTCGAGCCCTGCAACGGGATGAAAT
>Ga0114930_10003333_pt1 | contig 14131 bp, 16 predicted proteins | sample AnhtaG_FD_87300 | JGI IMG/M metagenome (GOLD analysis project Ga0114930, IMG submission 87300) | Deep subsurface microbial communities from Anholt, Denmark to uncover new lineages of life (NeLLi) - Anholt_01485 metaG | ecosystem: Environmental > Aquatic > Marine > Oceanic > Sediment | place... | reverse complement strand
CATCATTGGCAATAATGCTCTGGTGCGAGACTACAGCCACATTGGTTCTAACTCCGTTATTGGCTATTCCACTGAGGTAAAGCACTCCTACATCGGCGATAATTGCTGGTTCCACTCCAATTACATTGGTGACTCCATAGTGGACGACAATTGCTCTTTGGGCGCCGGCACTGTGCTGGCTAACTTTCGCCTTGACGAAGGGAATATCCAGATAAAGGTCGGTGATAATCTGGTAGATACCGGATATGATAAACTGGGGGCAATTGTGGGTCGAGGTTGCCGCATCGGAGTAAATGCCAGCCTCATGCCCGGGGTTCGAGTCGGCCCTGATTCTTCCGTGGGACCCCAGGTGTGTTTGCGTGACGACCTGGGGGCGAATAAGATGGCTTTGCTTGAGCCTCGATACCAGGTATATGACAATGAAACAAGACTCGACGAAGGCAAAAGGCAAGAACTACTGAGAGGTTTACAGAGTTAATTGAGTTTGTTGTGTTTATTGAGTTTATACAGTGAAAATTACGACTTTCGAGGATATTAAAGCTTGGCAAGCGTCTAGGGTGCTGGCGAAAATGGTCTATGACGCTGTGAAATCTAACAGGGACTCTAGCAATGATTATAAATTCAGAGAGCAGATCCAAAGTGCTGCGGTCTCGATAATGTCCAATATAGCTGAAGGGTTCTCAAGACGGACAACAAAAGAGTTTATTCAATTCTTGTTTATAGCCAAAGGCTCAGCAGCAGAAGTCCAAAGCCAGCTTTATGTTGCCTTAGACCAACGCTACGTTAATGAAGAGAAATTCAAAGAACTCTACTCCAAATCCGACGAAGCAGCTCGCTTATTATCTGGCTTCATCAGGTATCTCCTAAATAAGGACAAACCCCAGGAATTCAAAGACCTCAACAAACTCAATGAACCCAAAGAGCTCAAGCAACTCAAGGAACTGGAGAGGTGTGAGGTGAAGGAGGGCTAAGATGTGCGGTATCATTGGCTATTGTGGTCAGAAGCCAGCAGTTCCCATTGTCCTCGAGGCTTTAAAGCACCTGGAATATCGGGGCTATGATTCAGCGGGCATAGCCTCTTTATACGATGGCAGGCTATTGATAAGGAAAGACGCTGGCAAGATTGACGAAGTCATCCAGAAACATGACTTGGCAAGCCTTCCCGGCATCGTTGCCATCGGGCATACTCGCTGGGCAACCCACGGTGGTGTCACTCAATTCAATGCTCACCCTCATTCCGATTGTGGTGGCCGAGTGGCTGTAGTTCACAATGGTATCATTGAGAATAATCAGCAGCTCCGCCAGGAACTCACCAAAATAGGACACAAATTTACTTCAGAAACCGATACCGAAATCATCCCGCACCTCCTGGAGGATGAGCTCAAAAACGGATGCTCTCTGGAACAAGCTGTGTTAAATATAGCTCCAAGGCTTGAGGGCTCCTATGCCTTTCTGGTCATATCCCTTGATGACCCCGCCAAAATCATAGGCACAAGGAAGACCATTCCCCTGATCGTGGGCACTGATGCCCCGGATTACTATGTTAGTAGCGACGCCCTGGCTTTCTCACAATACACCAATCGGGTGATGAGTTTAGGGGATAACGAGGTGGTGGTGCTGACACAAGGAGGAATCGAATTCTTCGATGCCCAAGGAAACAAGCTGGTCAAGCGAGCCAAGAAACTCGACCATAGTTGGACTGAGAGCCATAAAGGAGGCTACCAGCATTTCATGCTCAAGGAGATAATGGAGCAAGCTCAGGTACTTAGCCAAATAGTCCATCAAGAGGAGAAGAGATTCACCAACATTGCCCTGGATATCCTGAGGGCAAGGCAGGTGATTATAACTGCCTGTGGTACCTCCCGCTATGCTGCTCTGGTCGGCAGATACCTCTTTTCCAGAGTGGGCAAGAAGTTCTGTGATGTAGTCATGGCTTCTGAATTCGGTTATTTCGCCGACTCCGTGGACAAAAGCACCGTTGTTATAGCTGTTTCCCAGAGTGGCGAGACCGCTGACGTAGTCGAGGGAGTAAAGGCTGCCAGAGACGCTGGGGCTCAAGTTATCTCTATAGTCAACCGACCTAACTCTATATTGGCTGACCTGAGCCATCAGGTCATTTACCTGAATTGTGGTTCCGAGATAGCCGTAGCCGCTACCAAATCCTTCCTGTCTCAACTAGCCATATTTTACCTGTTGTCCTTCGCCATGGTTAACTCCTTTGACGAAGCGGCAGCCAGGCTTACTGACCTGAGCGGCGATATAACCAAGGTTCTGGACTGGAACAAAAGCGAGCTTATCAAGCTCAGCCAGAAGCTGAAAGATAAGAGCGCTTTCTACTACATAGCCAGAGGAATTAACTTTGCCATCGCCTCTGAAGGCGCCTTGAAGCTTAAGGAGATTTCCTATATCCATGCTGAAGGTATGCCCGCTGGGGAACTCAAGCATGGCACCTTAGCCCTCATCGAGCTTGGTACGCCAGTAGTGGTGATTTGCCCCGCTGACTATACCTTTCTCGAAACGCTGAGCAATGCCATGGAGACTAAATCGCGCGGCGCCTATATTATCGGTGTCTCCGACAGGGAAAGCGATATCTATGATTCATGGATTAAGATTCCCGAAGTTGATGAGCTACTCTATCCCATGGTCGCCGTAGTTCCTCTTCAGCTCCTGGCTTATTATCTCGCTATCAATCGAGGATGTGACCCTGACAAACCCCGCAATCTAGCAAAATCGGTAACTGTGAAGTAGAATAAGAGAGTTTATAGAGTTGGAAACTCAACAAACTGAGGTGAATGTCCTGGCCGGCATACCCGCCTATAATGAAGCAAGATACGTGGGAAGCATAGTTCTCCAGGCAAGGCAATATGTGGATGAAGTTATCGTGGTGGATGACGGAAGCACGGATAACACTGCCAGGGTTGCCGAGCTCGCCGGCGCCACCGTAATCCGCCACGCCGCAAACAGAGGCAAAGGCGCAGCCATCCAGAGTATACTGGCAGAGGCAAGGAAGAGAAAGCCAGATATCCTCGTTCTCCTGGATGCCGATTCTCAGCATGACCCTAATGAGATTCCCGCTCTTATCAAACCCATTTCAGAGGGTTTTGACCTCGTCATCGGCTCCAGAGAGGCCCAGAAAGATAAGACCCCGCGTTACCGCCGTATCGGGCAAAAAATCCTTTTGTGCTCAACCCAGCTTGCTTCCAAAACCAATATCTCCGATTCCGAATCCGGCTTCCGAGCCCTTTCACCAAAGGCAATAAACGAACTTGATTTGAAAGAGAAGGGGTTCGCCATAGAATCAGAGATGATAACCCGCACCGCCGATAAAAACCTCAAGATAAGCGAGGTGCCAATCTCAAATATATATACCATGGATGGCTCAACCCTCAACCCGATAAGACATGGCATAGAGGTCTTCAGTCGGGTAATAGCCATGATTTCACAGAGGAGACCCTTATTCTTCTTCGGACTGGCAGGTGGTGTCTTGCTGCTGGCTGGTCTCATCACCGGCATCAGGGTACTCAACATAGCTGCCACAAAAGGCGACCTGGCCATAGGCAGTACAATACTGACCACCCTGCTCATTATCGCCGGTATATCGAGCATCTTCACCGGCATAATCCTGAACGCCTTAAGCAGGCGAAAATAACCAGAGCATAAATCAACCCACCAATTCTGAGTAGCCTTTTCCCAATCTATCCTGTAGATAACAAGCAATAACTACGCTACTAGTACACTAACATGGAAGAGCGAAGGTGGCTGAGACAAGACGCCGGGTTAATCTTGATGACCGTGAAAAGATTTATGAGCAACTGAGAGAGTTTGCCCATCGCCTCAAGAGCAAGCACAGAGTAACGAAGGTGTATCTCTGCGGCTCTTTTGCCAGAGGAGATTTCAACGAAGGCAGCGATTTAAACCTTCTCATAGTTGGTGAATTTGAGGGCAAGATGTCCCAGCGCGTCAAGAAGATTTTTGATTTAACTGCCTTGCCGGTTGAGCCGCTGCTTTATACTGAAGCAGAATTTGAGCAGATGAAAGAAAGACCCTTCCTGAAGGCGGTACTAGCCACAGCAAAAGAACTGTAGCCCTTCGTACATTAACCTCGTGCCTTTTCAGGAGCAGCTAGCATGCAGTGTCGGTGTCTATCCCTGCCCCTTTCTGTCAGTGCGAAGCACCCCTCCACTCTGTAGTGCGATCCTTCGGGGTCGTGCAGCACGAGGCTCAAGCCTCGCTTCAAGGGTCATCACCCACTGAAACCTCATGTGCATAGTGCTATGGAATATCTGCAACCACTGTGATACCCGAGCAAAAATAACCTCTGATATGACGAGCCGCTCGGACGAAATAGCTGTGCGGCTTCACATGATAAGAAGTACTCCAGTACATTGCCTTAATGTGAAACCCGTGCTGCAGCAGAAGACAGCCAAGCGTTTTGGGGTCAAACCAACAAGTGTGTTCTACGTTCATTGCGAAATTATCTTTGAGGATGATCTCGATAAATCTCCAGAGGAAGAAGGGATTGGGAGTCGCAATTATAAGACTTCCCTCGGGTGACAGGTGCCCTTTTGCGCTCTCTAGAAATTTCCCTATATTGGACAAATGCTCAATGAGATTAGCTGCAACAATGACTTCGAATTTGTCCCCCATAGCCAGATTCTCCGCATCCCCAACAACGCAGTTATAGCCGAGTCCGTTAAGCTTCGCGACCCCACGTTCATTCAAGTCAACACCAATGCAATACTTAGCATGCCTAGAGATAAAACCATGCATGTAATTATTGCCATTCTTTGGCACAGCCCTTTTGATAGCACCAACACAGCTAACATCCAGGACCGATTTCCCTGAGATATTTTCGCGAATGATTTCGTACATATCTCCTTTTCCCATTTTGATAGAGACGTAGCACTTATGTCTTATATCCCTGACTCTAATCGTAGTCATTGTCTTCCTCCTAATGCCTCCCTATCTTGACTCCGTACCCCCCAAAGTCATCGCTATGAAGGGGGGCAATCGCCTAGGTAGAGGCAAAGCCCCTCTCATTCCAAGCCTTGTTGCGTGATTTTACCAGCATACCCAACTTGGGGAAAGGTCAAGGTTCATTTTGTGTGGGAAATCCACTTAGCCCTGAAATCTGGCTAATCGCTATTCCATTCGCTTTTCCTAACACAAAGCTTGACTAATCTAACTCCGAACTCTAGACTATTGACTAGTGCCCGAGAGCAACCAGGGCTGAAGATAAAGGTAAGGGCGACATGGTGCAGTAAGTCGTGAACGCGGCAGAAACGAAGAAGGACTTGATAGAATCCATTCAAAACGATAGGGAACGGGAAGCCGGTATCCTGCGATATTGCTGAGGTACTGATGATTGTAATCATTATTTTGCTTTGTGTTTTCTCGTTTCTGGTTATTTGGCAGTTCGTAGGATATCCCTCACTCATGGGCCTGATAGCCCTTCGGTGGAGTCCAAAGAAGAAAGACTCCTCCTGCGAGCCATATGTGTCAATTATCGTCCCGGCGCTTAATGAGGGAAAAGTCATTAAAAGAAGGATTGATAATTTGCTCCAACTGGATTACCCGGGGGAGAAATACGAAATCATCATCGTTGATGATGGTTCTGCTGATAATACCAGTCAAATTGTTGAGGAGCTGGTAAAAAAGCACCAGACAAATTCTGAGCCGTGCCTGAAGCTCGTAAGGGCCAGGGAAAGGAAGGGAAAGGCATCGGCAATCAACCTCGGGAAGCAGCATGCTCAGGGAGACATTATGCTGGTAACGGATGCCAATTCCCTCTTTGACAGGAATGTGCTCAAAGAGATGATGCCACATTTCGAAGACCCCAATATCGGAGCTGTTGGAGGCAGATATGTTGTTTCCAATCCTGAAAACAAGATCGCTTCTTCTGAGTCTTTCTACTGGGATTTGGAATATGTTATGCTCCGTGGAGAATCGGCGTTACAATCAGCATGTTTTTTTAATGGGTCAATAAACGCCTGGAGAGGCAACATAATAGAGGTAGACATCAAAGTGCTCAGTGAAGATTTGGAGATGGCAATACAAATCAGGCGCGCTGGCTACAAAATCCAATACGAACCTGAAGCTGTGGCCAATGAACCAGGTGCCACGACCTCGGTTGACCAGATAAAGCAAAGAAAAAGGACGGCGATAGGAACGCTACAGTGCATGTTCAAACATCGAGCATATTTCCTGCTTCCCAGGGACTTATATAGCCTGCTTATATTCCCATCGCACAAGGGTCTGGCTATGGTGTCGCCGTTTACACTTTCTGCCATCCCCATTCTATATATCGTAGCTCGCAACGGCACCATTATAATCCCGCATCTTGTGGCAACTATATTGGCTTTTGTCCTGATGTTTGGCATACTGATGCTCTTAAGAGCCAGGCTGATGAAGCCTGAGAAGAGAACGGTGAGAACCTCACTGCCCTCCATATTCAAGATAACATATTATGTTCTGCTTAATGAATACATCATATTGTTAGCCTGGAGGGACTTTCTGTTTGGCAGACATTCCGTGTTATGGGAGAAAGCAGAATCAACAAGATAACTGAGATTTGCACTGTTTGCTTAGCATTTGGGGCTAGTGTTCGCCTGGGGCGAGATAATAGCCATGCCCAAGTGATTTTTGGTCCGAAACAAGGTTTTTGTTCATGCTAAACAGGATTAGAAATATTTACACTGAGAGACCTAACGAGCATTTCCTGAAGGAGAAAGATAACTGGGCACCTCTAGTTTTTGGGCATCCGTTTAGCATACCACTACTAAGATTAATGCAAAAATTGCACCTGAAAACCCACCCCAATGTCATCACTCTTGCCAGTTTCCTCCCCATCCTCGCCGCAGCCTACTTCTTTTTTTGTGACAAACTCCTGATTGGTGCATTTTGCTATCTGGGCTATTTCATCGTTGATGGTCTCGATGGGAAATGGGCTAGACTTACCGGCAGAACATCAGAATTAGGTGAAAAGCTGGATTACTATCTCGGCGCCCTGGGCAACCTCGCCATGTACATTGGATTATGGTATAGCCAGTATTACCTGGCAGACGACTGGCTTACAGGTGCCGGCATCATCGTTGCTCATTATAGTATTGTGGTTGCTATAGGGATATTCATTCAGCAACCCCACTATAAGACAATCTTCTCGAAGGTTCACTCATACTATTCTCCTGAAGAGGAAGGCTTTGGAACTTTCTTTGTGGCACCACTATTCGACGTGGTTACCATCCTGTTTCCCCTGCTGGTGCTGTTCCAGTTTATTTCATTTGTAATACTTCTTGTCAGGCAAAAGGAAAGACCAGATGTTAGAAGAGGGATTAAAGGGTTGCTTAAGACATGAGGGCGGGCATAAATATACCAGAATCGGGGGACTGCACTGAGTATGAGGATATTGCAGGCAGCCAAAGCTTACTATGCGTAGGAAGAGGGCGACGTATGTTCATTACCAGGCTCCTGTAATAGCAAAAAACGAATCAAAGTCTTCGGCCAATTATCCGGCTTACAGTTGACTTTGCCAGACAACACCTACTCCTCATCCGGAGGCCGTTTCTTTACCTTGGACTCCGCCAGGTATTGCTCTATCACCTCTTTCGGTTCCCCCATGGCAGCCATGACACCCCTGTTGAGCCAGATTACCCTGGTGGCAAACCTCTCGATAGTGCCCATGGCGTGGCTCACCAATATCACCGTTCTCTCGCCCATAATCCGGTTCATCTCAGCCTCGGCTTTCTGGCGAAATGCGGCATCGCCAGCGCCCATAATTTCATCAATCAACACAATGTCCTTATCGCAATGTATGGCAATGGCGAAGCCGAGCCGTAAGCGCATGCCGGATGAATAAGTCCTCACAGGAATGTCTATGAAATCACCCAGTTCGGCGAATTCGATAATGGCGTCGCTTATTCCGTCTATTTGCTCCTTAGTCAGCCCCATCATGATGCCGTTCAGATAGATATTGTCCCGCCCGGAAAGCTCCGCATTAAACCCGGTGCCCAGCGAGAAGAGGGTGGAGACCTCGCCACCAACGGAGACTTTGCCCTCGTCGGGGGGATAAATCCCGGCTATCACCCGCAGCAGAGTGCTCTTCCCCGAGCCATTCCTGCCGATAATTCCCACGGTTTCCCCACGCTCCACGGTGAAGCTTACGTGCCTGAGCGCCCAGAACTCGTCGGTTGGCCGCTGCCGGTTGTGCGACCTCTCGAAAAGAAAGGTGAACGCCCGAGAGCGCCGGCGCTTCTCTATCCGGAACTTGATTCCCAGGTCGCTGACGTTTATCATTCTATATTGACTTCACCAGCTTGTATTCATCGCGGGAAAAGTACCACAGCCCCCCCAGGAATGCTATGACAGCAACTGCAGCGCCCCACAGGGCATACTCATTGGGCGGCGCCCCGCGGATCACCACGCTCTTGTATGATTCCATCAGCCCGGCGAAGGGGTTGCCCAGCATGTACAACATAGTAAGCCTTTCGGGCACCATTCCCTCGACCGAATATAGAATAGGTGACAAATAGAAACCCAGCCTGATAAGGAATTGGATGATATTGCCCAGGTCCGAGAGGTAAGTGCCCACGACAGCGACTATCAGGCAGGCTCCCACGGTGCCTACAAACTGGATGAGCAAGAGCAGCGGCAGCCAGAGTATGTTCACCGTCAACGATGCTTCGAAGATGAAGAGCATGGGCAGCAGAATAACGAAGCCGAAAAGCCAGTCAAAAAAGCCGATAATAATCCCGGACAGTGGCAGTACGGCCAGGGGAAAACGCACGCTCTGTATCAGCCCCACTTTTGAAGTTACGGAGGTAACCGAACGGCTCAGGGAAGAGGTGAACCACCTCCAGGACAGCAGAGCGATAAAAAGCAGCACCGGGAACTGGGGACCACCTCGTCCGAATATATAGTGCACCAGGACAATATAGACGAGGAGCAATAGCAAAGGGTCGAGGAAACTCCAGGCAAAGCCGAGGGCCTTGTTCTTTTTCTCAGCCTTCATCTGGAGCTTGACTATATACCACAGCAGTTCCCGTCTCTGCCAGATGTTTTTAAGTTGTTCTATCATCGAAGCGATAGCTCAACCTCCGGTAAATCTCCAGTAGTTTCCTGGACTCCGTCTCCCAGTTGAATATCTTAGTCGCCTCCAGGGCATTCCTCCTCATTGTATCATATTGCTGCTCAGCAGCAATCCGCGTCCGGGTCGACAACACCGGAGAGTAGATTGACTCCAGGCTCCCGTAGTGCGACCCTTCAGAGTCGTGTGTTTTTGTCGTTCTGAGTCCTGATCTATCCGAACGAAGAAATCCAGCAGCTCCAGGCTGAAGCCTCATACCACATTCTTAAATACCCTCTTGCCACATTGTCTGTGACTCGACCCCAACGCCTTCTATTTTTGAATTTTGATTTGTCAGTTATTATTTTGTCCATTGCGAGCCTCGATCCATCAAGGCGTGGCAATGATGGTGCAAGTGTCTGATAGGCTGGTACAGCAGATGGGAGTAGCATAGTAAATGTTCAGGGCGGTGCACAGATATCTGGCCACATTCACCGCCCTCGTTCAGTACCTTAGTGACACTTCTGTATTTATCATTGCGTGGAGCGAGATTCCTCAATCCGACTATGGCAGCCTCCGCAATCTCGTGAGGCAATGACACGGAAGATTACTACCCAATGTTAAACATACAAGATGTCACTAATCTATCTGAACTAGATCAACTCTCCGCTATAGAGAGTTGAGAGCCAGAGAATAGGATACCCCCTAATCAGAAGGTTGGAGTTGGAAGGTTAGCCAACACTTTCCTCCAGTATCATTGTAATAGCGCCTTTGGGACATACCGCAGTACAAATACCGCATCCTTTGCAATAGTTATAATCAATCTCAATCTGATTCTTATTGCCCTTCTTTGTTATGGCTAAGTCAGGGCAAAGCAGTCGGCAGAGATCACACATACGACACCTCTCCTGGTCTACTATCGGTATATGTGTTCTTCCTTCCACTGGTGTTAGCCTATCGCCTTTCCTTATTTATCCCTATTTATCCCTGGTGTATTTGATTGGACTTCATTCTGCCTAGCCTAAATCCGATATCCACAGCTTTTAAATTCAGCTGTCTCAGCCTTTCTGGAATAATTTCCTCTATTGCAGATTTTAGCGCCTTTCTAGTAACCACGCCGGTCATTTCTACGGCTGCGCTCAAAATGATTACATTGGCAGCTATTCCTTTATTGAGTTCCTCAATTGCTGCCCTGGTAGCAGGAATCCCTACATATTTCAAGCCTTCCATTTCCTTAGGAGCAAACCGCTCGTCATAAATGACGACTCCCTCACCAGGTTTGACCCGTCCAATATATTTGTTATAAGCGGTCTGGTACATAGCAATCAACATATCAGCCGCAATGACGTAGGGAAAGATTGTTGGCTTATCCGATATCACCACTTCGGCTCGACAAGCTCCGCCTCTAGCTGCTGCGCCATAGGAATTCGTGCTGCTAACCCATTTTCCATCATTGAAAGCTGCTTGACTCAGCATGGTGCCAGCCAGGACAATACCCTGTCCTCCAAAACCACACAGTGTAACTTGCTTAATCGGCGCCATTAGTGAATTCTCCGGTTATTATCTTACCCTTCAGTTCTTTTGGTGGTAAGTTCTTAGCCTTCTTCCTAGTGATGCACTTGTCCATTAGCTCCTTGATCATATCTACAGGAGTATCAAGTTGGTTGTGTCTGCCAAATTGGGTTGGGCAAGGTGACAGAACTTCGATGAAGCAAAAACCATTAATTTGTAATGCCTTCTTGATGCTGGCTTTCAGGGCAAAGGGCTGAGTTACCGAATATCTGGCTGCATAAGTGGCACCGGCGGCAACAACAAGCTTGCACAGGTCAAATGGCTGATAGGGATTTCCTTGAGTTGTTGTTCGTGTAAAGGCACCTGCTGGTGTGGTAGAGCAGACTTGACCTCCGGTCATCCCATAAACCGTGTTGCTGGCACAGATGACAGTCAGGTCTATATTTCTACGTGCGGCATGAATAAGGTGGTTTCCCCCAATATCCGCCAAATCACCATCCCCACTGATAACCATTACTCTCAATTTTGGGTTAAACATCTTAGCTCCTGTCGCAGCGGGAATAGCCCTGCCATGCAGCGTATGAAGAGTATCAGCATTAAAGTGAGGGCTTGGTATCCAGCCAGCACAACCTATACCGGAGACGAATAACATCTCATCCATGTTTAACTCAAGCTCATCGATTGCTCTTAAAATCAACCCCATCAAAATTCCATGACCGCAACCGGGGCAGAAGGGGGTTGAAGTTAGTTCTGGTCGCAAATATTGTTCCATGTCCCTGGGCATTACAAGTGCCTCCTCAATTGCTCTATAATGGTATTAGGGTATATGACTTCCCCATTGGTTTGAGTAAATGATGCTACCTGGCAAGAGACATATTTCCTTACCTCTCCAGCAACCTGTCCTCTGTTCATCTCAGGAACAAATAACACCTTAGCCCTTGCTCCGATATCCCTTTTCAAGCCATCGGGAAAGGGCCACAGGGTCTTGAGCCTGAGCATCCCGATTTTTCTCCCCTCTGTCCGCAGCGCCTCAACGGCAAATAGCGAACTCCTTGCCGTGAAGCCATAACTGATAACAACCACCCTGGCGTCTTCCAAATAGTAATTCTCGTAGTCAATAATTTTTTCTCTGTTGTTTATTATTTTCTCATTTAGCCTTGAAACCAACCTGTCCTGAACCAGAGGGTCGTCAGTTTTTCTGAACCCATAACTGTCATGCGTCGAGGCAGTCACCAGCAGCTTCTCTCCCTCACCAAAAGTGGGCATGGGCGGCGTGCCATCCCTTTCCTCAGTACCGAAAGGGGCTGCACCTGCTTTCTTCTTGCGGTTGAATATCTCAATGTCTTTCACTACGTCTATTCTCTCTCGCAGGTGGCCGATTGCTTCCTCAGTGAGCAATAGAACTGGAACCCGGTATTTCTCAGCAAGATTAAAGGCATTAATCGTTTGTTCATATGCCTCCTGCACTGACCAAGGACAGATGACGATAACCTGATAATCTCCGCACGAACCCCACTTGGCCTGCATTATGTCTCCGCCTCCCACCCGTGTAGCCTGCCCTGTGCTGGGGCCTGCCCGTTGAACATCCACGACCACGATCGGTGTTTCTGTCATAGCAGCATATCCAATTCCCTCCTGCATCAAGGTGAAGCCAGGACCCGATGTGGCGGTCATGGCTTTTGCACCCGCCCACGATGCCCCAATAACTGAGCAGATAGAGGCAATCTCGTCCTCCATTTGTATGAATACACCCCCAATCTCATTAAACCTGACTGAAATCCTCTCCATGATTTCGGATGAGGGAGTAATAGGATAGCCTGCGTAATAACGACATCCTGCCCTAATGGCACCCTCAGCGATTGCCTCGTTCCCAGAAAGATAATATTTTACCATGGGGATGCCTTCCAGTTTATGAAATTGTGCAAAGCTCCCGTTATTAAATTTGTTATTTCTTTCATTTAGCATTGCTACTAGTCCAGAGCATCTTCAGCAAATGCCTATGGCATCCTCGATTAACTTGTTTCGGGAACCTCGAGTATGGTTATATTCTTTTTTCCTAGTTCCTCTATGAATTTTTGGTAAACCTTTCCTTCTATAGCGTCCTCGGGAGCCACTATGCCTTTCTTTTCTATTTCTCCTCTCCCTATCAGCTTGGCACCTATTGCCGCAGGGAATCCGGTAGCTCTCCCCATAGCGGAAATCCCATTCTCTGTATCCGCCTCCTCCCACATATAGTAATCGATTCTCATTTTCTGCCCGTTTTTTGTTCCAGTCACTGTGTTCCACATAACGCATACGTCTGTATCGCCCTCTAATGCCTTAAGCTTGGGGCCAATAACAGATAATAAGAAATCGCGAGGTGCTATCTCCATCCCCATAAAGTCAACAGGTGTAAGGTCAAGCATGCCGCATTCCTTCAGCGTATCTATCCCTTTGTAATGGCCTGGCCATCTGATGGTCTTCTCAGCAAATTCATTAAGCTGTGGTCTCGTATAAATAAAAGAAGGCATGCCCGGGGTAACAGCACACTCCAATTCCTCGTTCTTGTTAAGTTTGGTAAATCTGAATTTTTCACGGTCACTCAGTGCTGGTACTTCCACAATCTTACCGTCCTTAATCACTTCCACTTGAATCATATATTCTCTTAAAACATGCCCGAATGTCCAGGTAATCATGTATTTCAGGGGGTATTTCCCGCTAGCTTCCTTCGCAGGAATGCCCCCGACTCTTGCTATCGCCGACTCCACTTTGTCCATTTTTCTAATAGCTTCACCAATTGTGATGTTACTTAAACCGGGAGCAAAGCCTAATCCGTCCAGGAATGTCACGTCATTCTCTATGGCTCTCTTATGGAGCCATTCTCCGTACTCTTCCAGGGTCATTTGGTTTGGAATATTTAAACCCTCGGTCTCACAAGGGTCTGGTCTTCTGTGATACTCTTCGAGTATGTTAACAATATTTAATCCGGCCTCAATCGCAGCCGCAACAGTCGTATAACTTGTTTTTCTATCAGGTAGCGAAATAATGCCGACATCGTATTCTTTCATTAATATTTTAGTATCCTCGGTATTACTGGCATCAAGAACATGCACTATGAGCTTGTTACTATTTATCCAGGTTTGCACCCTCTCAAGGTTGCTTTTCCGCCTACCTACAATTCCTACTGCTTCCACCTCACTATTTTTGACTAAATCCCAGGCACTTGCAGCACCCACTTTGCCCGAACCAATAACTAGAACTTTCATGTTACTCCTGCCTTCTTTTGCGTAGTGGTAAGGTTTGCTGCCAGTTCATGTATTCCCCGCCTACGGCAAGACAATCTGCCCGTGTTGTGTTTTTCAGCGTCTTCAGTGATAGAAGTATATTGATTCAGTCGTTTTCGAACAAATCACTGCCGCCAACATGTTATCCTACTCGTGAGTTCTTGTCAATACAGTGTACTCGTTCATATGATTAGTGACACTTTCTCCTTTCTCTGATTTTGTTGATTGTGCTTCAGAAATTCCTGTGGAGTAAGATATCCCAATGCCTGATGAGGGCGGATAGTATTATACACAT
>Ga0114930_10003332_pt1 | contig 14134 bp, 9 predicted proteins | sample AnhtaG_FD_87300 | JGI IMG/M metagenome (GOLD analysis project Ga0114930, IMG submission 87300) | Deep subsurface microbial communities from Anholt, Denmark to uncover new lineages of life (NeLLi) - Anholt_01485 metaG | ecosystem: Environmental > Aquatic > Marine > Oceanic > Sediment | place... | reverse complement strand
GTTAGTGATATGAGGAGGAGGTTGTCTTTATTTGCCATACTGGTCATCCTTTTCTTGGCAGTTTCACCCGTCTACGCCCAGCAGAAGGTCGATGGTAAAAGCGCTAACAGCTTCGTCAAATATTTAGCCTCGGAAAGACTGGAAGGGCGAAAGAGCGGTCTTACTGGCGGGGAGAAAGCTGCCGAATGGATTGCTCAGAAGTTCAGGGAGTTCGGTCTTGAGCCGGCAGGGGATGAGGGGACTTACTTTCAGCATTTCACCATTTCCTTTTTTAACATCGATAGAGGTGTAAGTCTTAAGGTCGTCTCACCTATTAAAACGAGGGAATTCGTTTACCGGGAGGATTATCGGGTAACCCGTTATTCTGGTGGTGGCAAGGCATCAGGGGAGCTGGTCTTTGTCGGCTACGGGATAAGCAAGCCGGATAAAGGTTTTGACGAATATCAAGGGGTGGATGTGAAGGGAAAAATAGTGTTGGTCCTCAGCGGAGCCCCTCAAAATGATTATATCAAATGGAAGGAAGAATCTACCCCGAGCTTCAAGGTGAAGACTGCGGCGGCACATGGGGCCAAGGGGGCGCTGTTTTTCCCTAACCCCAGGGAGACCGACCGTCGCAGGCGCTCCATAAGGTTAGCCAAGGAGGACTATCAGGCGAGTTTTATGGTCTTCTCTATTGAGGAGAGGGTCTTGAACTTCATCTTGAAGGGGACCGACAAAAGGCTAACCGAGGTGCAAGAGGAGATAGATAAGGAGTTGAAGCCGAGGTCCTTCCCCACCGGCAGGAAGGTGAAGCTAAGGGCTCGCATTACCTTCGACCCGGAGCGGAAGACTAAGAATATCCTGGGCAAGATAACCGGCACCCATCCGGAGCTGAAAGAGGAGATGATAGTCCTGGGAGGGCATATGGACCATCTGGGGGTATCGGTGGACAAGGAGGTCTACAACGGGGCAGACGACAACGCTTCGGGAACCGCGATAGTGATGGAAGTGGCCAGGGTGATGAAGTTGAACGGCCTGCGTCCCAAAAGGACCATACTATTTGCCGCCTGGGCGGCGGAGGAGGCGGGTCTGCTTGGTTCCCAATATTATGCGGAGCATCCCGTATTCCCTATTGAGAAGACAGCGCTCAATCTGAATATGGATATGGTAGGTTTGGGAGATGGAAAGGTCAGGCTCAGTGGCTATTACTTTGCCCCCGAGATGTGGGAGGAGTTCACCAGTACCCTCAGCCAGGAGGAGCTGGAAAAGGTGGTACCCAACCGTGGGGGTCCAGGGGGAAGCGACCACACCCCATTCCTAACCCGCGGGGTTCCAGCTTTCTTTCTTTTCTCTACCGGCTCCCACCCCAATTATCACCAGCCCGAGGATGATAGCCAGTTTATTAAACCAGATATTCTGGAGCTTACCTGCCAGGTGGTCTACCGGTTAGCAGCAGCGATAGCCGATAACGAGAAGGAGCTCATCCTCAAAGATAGGCTTCCCCGATACCTCTTCCGGATTGCCGACCTAGTGAACCTGAGGTCGGTTGCTCTTAAGGACGCCATCGCTAACCCAGAGAGGTTCGTAGAGATGGGGGTTGATATCCAGCTGGCAGAGATCGATTTTGGCACCTTCACCCAGCGTTCTTCCATCGGGGACCTGCTGATACACCAGATCGACGCCGCCTATCAGGGATTGAAAGAAAAGGAGGCCAAAGGGGCGGTAGTTAGCAATCCCAGCCAGATAACGAGCAATGTCCGGGTGCCCAAGACCTCGTTCCTCTTGGGGATAGGAGGAGTGTCCGTCATCAAAGGGGATTTAGCCGCCCTCCGGATGGCACATAAAATGGGGGTGAGGTTCTTGACCCTGGGCAGGCCCGATGGAGTATGGGTCAGCTCACAAAGGGGGCTTACCGAGGGAGGCAAGAAGGGGATTCAAGCGATGAACGAGCTCGGTATGCTCATCAAGCTACAGGACTTTTCCCCTCGGGTGCTGAAGGAGGTGCTGGCGGAGTCTAAGCAGCCGATACTGGTCTCCAAGGTCAAAGTTCTGGATGAAGGGAGGGGGACTAAAATAGACGAGGAGGATGCTAAAACCATTGTAGAAAAGAAGGGGATAATAGCCCTTGCCCTGGGGCCAGACGATGACTTAGAGGTCTTTATCAGACAGATAGAGTATTTGAAGAAGATAGGGGGTCTGGATAATATAGCCATTTATCCCCTATGGCGCGATGGGACAAGGGTAGAGGAAGTGGACCAGCTAGTTTTTCTGACGAAGCTCTTGAAAGAGAAGGGGTATACTGAGGAGGAGATTGGGAAGATTCTGGGAGGGAACTTCCTCCAGCTCCTTCAAGAGGTTATAGCCCCTCCACAGCTGGCAGTTGCGAGTCACCCCTTTTAATAAAATTGCTTGAACTTTAGAAGAAAATCTGTTATTGTTATGGTTCAAATTTTAGCTGAAGGGAAAGGGGCCGATGAGAGAAGGATTCTCAAAAGTAAAAGACAATCCTAAGAGGGGGATTGGAGTGGAAAAGAGGGGACTCCAACGTTACAAGAAGCTTCTGCTCAAGAAAAGGGAAGAACTGCTGGAGTCTATAAAGAGGAACCCTTTTAAGGAGGATGGTCTGGACGCCCGTAAAGGAGACCTGGCTGACCTGTCGGATAGAGATAGCAGCAATGTTATCAGCATCCATCTCAAGGCGACGGAGACCAAACTCCTCAGAGCCATCGATGAGGCGCTTCTGCGTTTGGAAAAGGGGGAATACGGTATTTGCACCAACTGCGGTAAAGAGGTTTCTAAGGCGAGATTGGAGGCGGTTCCCTGGACGAGGTTGTGCATAAGCTGCAAAGAGAAGCAGTATAAATAACCCCCCCCTTTACCTCTTCCAAAAGGTGGAGACGCCCATTCTTCTGAAGGGGTAACTCTGAAAAGGGAGAGGGATGTCCGACAGGTGCTGAACCTTAAACTTTGGTTTCCAATCCCTAACAAAAGAGCTCCTTTCTGGTTGACAATTTTTTATGTCTCAACTGTAATCCGATGGTGGAATATGAAGGGTTAAGAATTGAGCAAAGCTTTTGTAAGATTTGGCTTCCAAAGGAGCTTTTTAACCTCTTCCCTATTTTTAGAGGTGAGAAATTCTTTTTAAGGAGAGACCAATGATAAAAGCCCACGGCGGCAGGTTAGTCAACCGCATGGTGGTCGGGAAAGAGAAAGAACAATTAGTGGACATCCATCATTCTATGCCCAAGCTGGTTCTGAACCAGAGGGAGTTGTGCGACCTGGAGATGATAGCCACCGGCGCTATGAGTCCCTTAGAAGGGTTTATGAACCGGGAGGATTACCTCAGCGTTCTCGACCTGAAGCGTCTGGCAAAGGGACTCCCCTGGACCATCCCCATCACCCTTGCTGTTAAAAGTGACCAGGGGGAGGAGTACCAGGAGGGCTCTCCTGTTGCCCTCTACGATGGAGAGGACCAGTTTCTGGGGGTTCTCCATCTGGAAGAGAAGTATAAGGTAGACAAGCAGAAGGAGGCTGAGAAGGTTCTTCTTACTACCGACCCCTCCCACCCTGGGGTGCGCTATTTAAAGACCATAGGTGATGTCTACCTCGGAGGGAAAGTCAGCCTGGTCAATCGCCCCCAGCATGAGAAGTTTAATGAATTCCGTCTGGACCCCATAGAAACCAGGGTGCTGTTCAAGACCAAAGGGTGGAATCAGGTGGCTGCTTTTCAGACCCGAAACCCCATCCACCGGGCTCACGAATACCTGCAGAAGTGTGCCTTGGAGATAGTCGATGCCATCTTGATCCACCCGCTTATGGGTGAGACCAAGAAAGACGATATTCCTGCCGAGGTGAGGATGAGGTGCTACCAGATGTTGCTGGAGAACTATTACCCTTCTACCAGGGTGGTCCTTTCCATATTCCCGGCAGCAATGCGCTATGCAGGTCCCCGGGAGGCAATCTGGCACTCTCTGCTGAGGAAGAATTACGGTTGCACTCATTTCATTGTAGGTCGTGACCACGCCGGGGTGGGCTCCTTTTACGGACCCTATGATGCCCATTACATCTTCAGGGAGTTTGACCCCTACGAGATAGGGATTACCCCTCTGTTCTTCGACCACGCCTTCTATTGCAAAAAATGCGGCAGTATGGCTTCTATCAAAACATGTCCTCACGACAGCCAGTTCCATGTTGTTTTCAGTGGGACCAAGGTGCGAGAGATGCTAAGAGAGGGTAGACTTCCCCCTCCAGAATTCACCCGACCGGAGGTGGCTAAGATATTGATGGAAAGCTTTGGCGCCAAGCCGGAGAAAGGGGGATAAATGGATAAAAGGCTTCTGGTTATCGGTCTGGACTGCGCTGCCCCCCAGCTCCTTTTTGGTGAATGGAAGAACCACCTCCCCAACCTTAAAGGTTTGATGGACCGGGGGTTCTATGGTAAACTCCGCTCCACCATTCCCCCTATCACCGTGCCCGCCTGGACCTCAATGATGACCTCTCAGGACCCGGGGATGCTCGGTTTCTATGGCTTCCGCAATCGGAAGAGCTACGGCTATGAGGACCTTTACTTTGCCAATGCCAACTATGTGAAAGCGAAGACCGTCTGGAACTACCTCTCCCGCCACCGGATGAGCTCGCTGGTTTTCGGCGTTCCCCAGACTTACCCCCCCAAGCCCCTGAATGGGATAATGGTCGGCTGCTTTCTCACTCCCAACAAGGAGGTTCAATACACCTACCCCGATGAGATCAAAGGGGAGCTGGACAGGGCAGCCGATGGAGATTACATTATCGATGTGAAGAACTTTCGCACCGAGCACAAGGACGAACTCCTTCAGCAAATCTACCAGATGACTGAAAGGCGGTTCAAAGCCTTTCGCCACTTCCTGAAAAAGGATTTCTATAACTTCGCCATGGTAGTGGAGATGGGGATAGACCGCATCCACCATGCTTTCTGGCGATTTTTTGATAAGGGGCATCGCCTTTATGAACCCGGGAACAAATATGAGGAGGCTATCTTCCAATACTACCAGGCGGTAGATAGAGAGGTGGGGAGGATTCTGGAACTAGTGTCGGAAGATACCTCGGTGATGGTGGTCTCCGACCACGGGGCAAAGAGGATGGAAGGCGCCATCTGCATAAACGAGTGGCTTCAGCGAGAGGGTTATCTGACTCTGAAAGAGAAGCCCACCACCCAGACCCGCCTCCGTATGGATATGATAGACTGGGAGAAGACCAGGGTCTGGGGCGAAGGGGGGTACTATTGTCGGATCTTCTTCAATGTAAAAGGGCGCGAGCCCCAGGGGGTAGTCCCTTCCCAGGAGTACGAGAGCTTCCGGGAAGAGCTCAAAGCTAAGCTGGAGGCGCTGGAGGACGAGGAGGGAAGGTGCATCAACACCAAGGTCTTCCTCCCTGAGGAAATCTACCGTCAGCATAAGAACATTCCTCCCGACCTCATCGTCTATCTGGGGAATTTAGACTGGCGTTCTGCCGGCTCGGTGGGGACCGGTACTGTTTACCTCTATGAGAACGACACCGGCCCCGATGATGCCAATCATGCCGAGGATGGCATCCTCATCTGTTACATACCGGGAAGAGAGATAAAGGGAGATCGGGAGGTCTATTCCATCTACGATATAGCGCCCTCAATCCTGCGGTATTTTGATATTGAAATTCCGCCGGAGATGATCGGGGCTTCCATTATTTAGAAGAGGAGGATTAAAGGGATGAAGGGCTTTACCCTATGGTTTACCGGTTTACCCTGCTCGGGGAAATCGGCCCTGGCTAAGGGGGCGGAGGAGGTACTTCTGGAGCGGGGGATGAAGGTCGAAGTGCTGGATGGGGATGTGGTGCGGACCAATTTGAGCAAAGGGCTAGGCTTCTCGAAAGAGGACCGGGACACCAATATCCGCAGGATAGGCTTTGTCTGTCATCTGCTTACCCGCAACGATGTGGTAGCTATAGGGGCTGCCATCTCCCCCTATCGGCAAATCAGGGATGAGAACCGCACGCTCATCGGACGATTTGTCGAGGTATACTGCAAGTGCCCCATCGAGGTGCTAAAAAAACGCGATGTAAAGGGGATGTACCTTAAAGCAGAAAGGGGGGAGATCAAGAACTTCACCGGGGTGTCCGACCCCTATGAGGAACCCCTAAAGCCAGAGGTCATTGTGGAGACCGATAAGGAGACGGTGGAGCAAAGTGTGGACAAGATAATCCGCACCCTGGAGCTGATGGGGTATATCCCCCCTGAGGAGCGGGAAGAGTATACCAAGGAGGAGGAGAAAGAGATCAAAGAGCGGCTCCGAGCCCTCGGCTATATATAAAAAGGGCGACCAGTCGATGGTTCTCTTCAAGAGAAAAAGTAAGAGACGGGTCTGTGTTGTCGGGCTGGATGGGGTTCCTTACGAGCTCCTCCTCAAGCTCACCACCGAAGGGCTGATGCCCGCCACTGCCGAGATTATTGAGGGGGGGCACCTCCGCAGGATGAAGGTCACCTTGCCCGAGATATCGTCAGTCAGCTGGACGAGCTTTATGACCGGGACCAACCCCGGTACCCACGGAATATTTGGCTTTGTCGACTTAAAGCCGAACAGTTACCACATCCGCTTTCCCTCCTTCAAAGACCTCAAAGCCCCCACCATCTGGGATAAGTTGGGCAAGCGGGGGAAGCGGTGCATAGTGATTAATCAGCCAGCCACCTATCCCGCCTCTCCGATTAACGGGGTATTGATTGCGGGCTTTGTCGCCATCGAGTTGGAGAAAGCCATTGCCCCGGCCTCGTATCTGCCAAGGCTTAGACGCTTGGGCTATCAGATAGACATCGATACCCTGAGAGCCCGCCAGGACCACGACTTCCTCTTCCAGGAACTGGACCGCACCCTGGAAGCCCGCCACAGGGTGGTCGATTACCTCTGGGAGGAGGATTGGGACTATTTTCAGTTGGTGGTTACCGGCACCGACCGCCTCCAACACTTTGTCTGGGAGGGGATAGAGGATGAGGACCATCCTTATCATCAGCCCATCATCAAATATTACCGAGAGGTGGATCGGTTGTTGGGGGAGCTCTACGGGAGATTTAGCCGGGCAACCGATGGGGAGGGGTTCTTTTTGCTCTCCGACCACGGCTTCACCGCTATTAAGCAAGAGGTCTACCTTAACTCCTGGCTGCGGGAGGAGGGGTATCTTAAGTTTAAGGTGCCCAATCCCTCCTCGTTGGAGGATATAAAGGAAGGGACAGTAGCCTTCGCCCTCGACCCCAACAGGATATACTTGAACCGCCGAGGGAGGTTTCCCCGAGGGATACTTGGGGAAGGGGAGCTGTCCGCTCTGAGGGAGGAACTCCGCCGTAAGCTGGAGGGATTGCAGCATCAGGGGGAGCCGGTAGTGGAGAGGGTCTTTCTTGGGGAGGAGTTGTATTCCGGTCCCTGGGTTGACATGGGGCCAGACCTGGTGATTCTGTCCCGCTATGGTTACGATATGAAGGGGTCGGTGAAGGAGAGAGAGGTCTTCGGGCGCACCGGTCTTCAGGGTATGCACACCTGGGACAATGCTTTCTTCTTTTCGAAGGAGGAGATAGAAGGGGGTGCTCTGCATATTACTGACCTTTCTGAGAAGATTATAGGCTTATTTGACTGAGAAGAGGTGCCTGAGGGGGTGAAGTTATTGAGCCGAAAAACAACAATATTGTTGCTGGCAGGTTTCCTGCTTCTCTGCTTCCCTACCTTATCCGAGGCTTATATAGGTCCGGGGGCGGGGTTTGCCTTTCTTACCTCCTTCTTTGTCCTTTTCCTTACCTTCATTATGGCTTTCTTTTCCATTCTCTCTTGGCCCTTCCGCTTTCTCTTCGGGACCATCCGTCGGAGGAAGGTTTATGCTCGGGGGAGGGTTAACCGGCTGGTGATTATCGGACTGGACGGGCAGGACCCCACCGTAACCGAGCAGATGATGTCGCGGGGAGAGCTCCCCAACTTCTCCCGCCTTAAGAAGGGAGGCTCCTTCGCCCCCCTGGAGACTACCTTTCCTGCCATCTCGCCGGTTGCCTGGTCTACCTTTCTCACCGGAGTGAACCCAGCCCGGCATAACATCTACGATTTTTTGAGTCGAGACCCTAAGACCTACCTCCCCGACCTTTCCTCTGCCCGCATCGGCAGACCATCCCGAACTCTCCCTCTGGGGAAGTATCTCATCCCCCTCAGCAAGCCTGAGATAAAGTTGCTGCGGAAGAGCAAGCCCTTCTGGAACATCCTGGCAGAGAAAGGGGTCTTCAGCACCATCCTGCGGGTGCCCATAACCTTTCCCCCGGAGAGGTTGCCCCGGGGGTTGCTCCTGTCGGCTATGTGCATCCCCGACCTGAAGGGGAGCCAGGGGACCTTCTCCTTCTATTCCACCGACCCAAACAGGGTTGGCAAATATACGGCAGGGGTTTTGATCCCTATTGTTATAAATGGGGATAAGATTAAGACCTTTATCACCGGTCCGGCAAATTCCCTTACCAAAGAATCCGAGGAGCTGAAGCTCCCCTTGCCCATCACCTTAAACCGGCAGAAAGGGGAAGCTCTCTTTGAGGTCTGCGGTCAGCGGTTCACCCTATCCCAAGGGCAGTACTCCGACTGGGTTCGCCTCACCTTCAAGCCCGGTTTGGGGCTTAAGGTTAGGGGGATATGCCGTTTCTTGGTCACCCAGTTCTCACCCCATTTTGAGCTTTACATAACTCCCATCAACATAGACCCAGAGAAGCCAGCTCTCCCAATATCGTATCCTTTCATCTATTCTGTCTATCTTTCCAAGTTGCTGGGGAGTTATGCCACCCTGGGGCTTCCTGAGGATACCTGGGCGCTGAACGAGGGGGTTATGGATGACCGCTGGTTTCTGGAGCAGACCTATCAGATTTACGAAGAGCGGCGGAAGATGGCGCTCAACGCTTTGGATAAAACCAGAAAGGGGCTGGTGGTCTGCGTCTTTGATACTACCGACCGAATCCAGCATATGTTCTGGCGATATATGGACCAGGGGCATCCGGCAATGAAGGGGAAAGAGCCCGAGGTGGACGAGGATGTGATAGAGGATCTCTACCGGCGGATGGACCTCCTGATAGGGGAGGTGATGGAGAAAATAGGGGAAGATGACCTCCTCATAGTGGTGTCAGACCATGGCTTCAAGCCCTTCCGCCGGGGGGTTAACCTCAACTCCTGGTTCTATCTGAACGGTTACCTCTCTTTAAAGGGAGGGAAGGAGAGCCGGGAGTGGTTTAGGGATGTCGATTGGAAAAAGACCAGAGCTTACGCCTTAGGGCTTGGTGGCATTTACCTCAACCTGAAGGAAAGGGAAGCGCAAGGGATTGTCCAGCCTGGAAAAGAGGCGAAGCTCCTCAAGGAGGAGCTCATCCGTAAACTCTCGGGGCTGCGGGATGACGGAAGCGGCGAGGTGGCTGTCAACCAACTTTTTGATACTGCTACCATCTACTCTGGTCCCTACCTCTCCAATGCCCCTGACCTGATTGTGGGGTATAATCAGGGATACCGAGCCTCCTGGGATGGGGTTACTGGAAAGGTGAACGAGACCGTCTTTGAGGATAATGTTAAGAAGTGGAGTGGCGACCACTGTATTGACCCTCGCTTGGTGCCCGGGATATTCTTCTGCAACCGCAAAATCGATACCCGTGAGCCTAAGCTGATTGATATCGCCCCCACTGCTCTGGATGCTTTCGGAGTCTCCATCCCCAACTATATGGATGGGATATCCCTAATAGATTTCTCCGAAAAGGTGAAACCGAGGAAAGGTAAATGAGAGCTAAGGGTTTTTTCTTTTTTCAATCTAAGAGAAGAATTTGGCTGACAGGGGTATTGCTCATCCTCTTGGTGGCTATATCGGGGGTTTGGTCGTGTCGTGGAGGAAAGGAAGCCCTCTCCAAGAGGGTATTAGTTATTGGCTTCGACGGTATGGACCCCAAGATTCTTACCCGTTTGATAGAGGAAGGGAAAGTCCCTTCCTTTGAGAAGCTGAGCAAGATGGGGGATTTTCTGCCCCTCACCAGCAGCATCCCCTCTCAGAGCCCGGTTGCCTGGGCAAATTTTATCACCGGGATGAACCCGGGTGGGCACGGCATTTTTGACTTTATCCATCGGGAGCCGGACAGTTACCTCCCCTTCCTGTCTACCTCCAGAACCGAGCCCCCGAAGCGCACCCTCAAGCTGGGAAGCTGGGTCTTGCCCTTATCCGGAGGAAAAGTGGAGCTTCTCCGTCGGGGAAGAGCCTTCTGGCAGATCCTTGAGGATTACAGTATCCCGGCTACTATCTTCCGGGTTCCTTCAAATTTTCCCCCTGCCGAATCAAAGCAGAGGACTATCTCCGGTATGGGGACCCCCGATGTGTTAGGAACTTACGGCACCTTCTCCTTCTATACCGAGCAGCCAAAGGAGCTGAGGGAGGATATATCGGGTGGGGCGGTCTATCCGGTGGAGGTGAGAGATAATGTGGTAGAAGCCCAGCTGGTAGGTCCCAAGAATACCTTCAAAAAGGGCAATCCCACTGCGATGGTCGATTTTACCGTCTATATTGACCCTGAGAGTCGGATGGCGAAAGTCGTGGTGCAGGATGAGGAGGTTACCCTCAAGGAGGGAGAGTGGAGCCGGTGGGTGAGGGTGAAGTTCCCTATGCTCCCCCTGTTGGCAAGCCTCAGAGGTATCTGCCGTTTCTACCTGAAGGAGACCCACCCAGTCTTTAAGCTCTATGTAACCCCCATCAATCTCGACCCCAAGGACCCTGCTATGCCCATATCCACCCCCAAGAGCTACTCCAAGGAGCTTGCTCGTCATCTGGGCTATTTTTACACCCAGGGGATGGCAGAGGATACTAAAGCGTTAGACCAGGGCGTGCTGGACGATGGGGAGTTTCTACAGCAGGCGGAAATTGTCCTTGAGGAGCGGATGAGGATGTTCCATTATGAGCTGGAGCGGTTTCGTTCGGGGCTTCTCTTCTTCTACTTTTCTACCCTCGATCAGGGGACTCATATGTTCTGGAGGCTAATGGACCCCAAGCACCCCTCCTATGACCCACAGTTGGTGGATAAGTATGGTAATGTGGTAGAGACGCTCTACCAGAAGATGGACGAAGCCCTGGGGATAGCCCTTAGCTATGTTGATGAGAACACCACCCTTATTGTTATGTCGGACCACGGCTTTGGCCCCTTCTACCGGGGTTTTCAGCTGAATACCTGGCTTGAGGAGAACGGCTATGTCACCCTTATAGACGAGTGGCGGCAGGGTGAGATGGAGTTCTTTATGAACACCGATTGGTATAACACCAGAGCTTACGCTTTGGGGTTCAACGGCTTGTACATAAACCAGGCGGGTCGGGAGGGGTATGGGATTGTCCCCCCCGGCGAGGAGAAAGAGGCTCTACTGGAAGAGCTGGCGGAGAAGTTGACCCAGGTCCGTGACCCCCAGACCGGGCTTCAGGTCATCAGCCATGCCTATCGAGCGGATGAGGTCTACCAGGGTGGGGAGATGAAATATGCCCCCGACCTGATTATCGGCTACAATTGGGGCTATCGCGCCTCCAATGAGACCGCCCTGGGGATGTTCCCCCGGGGGGAGCTGTTCCGCGATAATACCGATAAATGGAGCGGGGACCATTGCATGGATTATGTGTGGATTCCAGGTATAATTCTGAGCAACAAAAAGATAAAATACCGACAGCCAGCCCTTTATGACATCGCCCCCACCATCCTGGAGGAGTTTGGCATCCCCCTACCCAAGGAGATGGTGGGGAGACCGATTTTCTGACGGGGCTGAGGCTTACCAAAAGGGAGGAGGGAGGATGTCCACTGCCAAGATAAAGCTTGACAAAGAGCTGTTTAGAAAGGTGAAAAAGTATGCCGACCTGGCTGGCTACTCCTCGGTAGAGGAGTTCATCACCCACGCCTTAGAGAAGGAGATCGCCCAGCTGGAGGAGTCGGCTTCTGAGGAAGAGATAAAGAAGAAGCTCCAGGGGCTCGGCTACATCTCTTGAGGTTAACCCCCAGGTTTGAGGGAGAGGGATGGGGATATTCAACTTTCTGGTAAACAGATTCTTTGACGGGCTTTTTTACCCCTTTGTCTCTTTGAACCCCTGGGTGCCCATGGTGGTTGTCTCTCTGCTTACTGCCATTTTTATGCTTTTTATTTTTCGCTATACCTCCAATCAGAAAGGTATTCGGGAAGCCAAGGACAAGATGAAAGCCCATTTTATGGAAATAAGGCTGTTTAAGGACGATTTCCGCCTCCTGATGAAAGCCCAGGGGAGAATCCTTCGCTATAACCTCGTCTATATGAAGCATTCCCTCAAGCCGATGATGGTTATGATTATCCCTCTGGTTATTGTTTTGGTTCAGTTCAATTTCCGCTTTGGCTTTCGTCCGTTACAGCCGGAGGAGAGGGTTATAGTGAGGGTGAAGTTTTCGGAGGCTCTACCCTTGCGGTCGCTGGGGATATCTCTGGAGGCTCCTGAGGGGTTGGAGGTGGAGAGGCCTCCCTTGAGAATCGAGAGCTTGCACGAGGTGGACTGGAGGCTGCGGGCTAAGGAGCCCGGGGAATTTGAGCTGAAGGTCCGGGTAGGGGAGGAATTTTTCACCAAGAGGATTATAGTATCCGACGAGCTCTGTCAGCTCTCTCCCCGGAGGGTTTCCCCCAGCTTTGTTCAGGAGTTTCTGTATCCCTCTGAACCCCCTCTACCTTCTAACTCTTTGGTCAGTTATATAGAGGTAAGGTACCCTACCAGCAATCTCAATCTGGGGGGTTGGAATATCCACTGGCTGATTGTCTTTTTTGTGTTGTCGATAGCTTTTGGCTTCTCTTTGAAGGGGGTGTTTAGGGTAGAGATCTGACCTCTCCCCCTTTCACCCTTCTCCCTTCGCCAAAGATCAGGCTGCGATAAGTCTTCTCCACGCGGTCCCAGTTTTCCTCCCGGTCGAGCGCCCAGTATCTTCCCATTACGGTGACCACCTTTCCCAATCGGAGCCTGTGGGTTTCCTCTTCCACTTTTTCAATGTAGATGGCGCCACTTTCGGGGCGTTCTCCCCTTCTTCCCAGGAGAGAGTGGATATAGACTTCTTGTAATCCGAAATCAGCCGCCATCTTCAAAAGGGAGAGTAGATAGTTGAGGGAACCATGGGAGCTGTAAAAGGAGACAATCCCCAGCAGATGAAGAGGGTGGTTATCCCTCTTAGCCTCCCTCATTGCCCAGAGGAAGGCTTCGTTGGAGAAAAAGGTCCTTTGCTCGATGGCTCTGTCGATCCGCATCCGGTCTGAATAGACCCGTCTCCCTGCTCCCAGGTGGAGGTGACCTGCCTCCGAGTTGCCCACCGTTCCCTCTGGCATCCCCACCGCTAAGCCCGAAGCTTTGAGGCGGGTGGATGGGTATTTGCTCCACAGCTCGTCCATGACCGGGGTGCGGGCTTGTGCGATGAGGTTCCCCCGTAGCTCGTCATTCAGCCCCCAGCCATCGAGAATGAGGAGAAGGAGGTTCTTCACCCTTTTGTTCTTAGCCGGAGAGTAGTTGACCACGAGGCTTCTTCCGGTCATTACCTGAGGTTGGGGGAGACCGAGGAGTTCCAGTATAGTAGGGGCGACATCTAATAATTCCCCCTCCTCCCTCAGGGTGACCCCCTTCTGCTTCTCGTCAGGAAGGAGGAGGATTAAGGGAACAGGGCTATCGGTGTGTCCGGTATCTATGGTCCCTTCGGGATAGAGCCACTTCTCCACCGTCCCATGGTCAGCGGTCACTATTACCCCCCTGCCTGCCTTGCGGGAAGCCTCCACCACTTTGCCCATATAATAATCGACTGTTTCTACCGCCCTTTTTATTGCCGCGCTATTCTCGGTGTGTCCCACCACATCGACATTGGCGAAGTTGGTGACTATTAGGGCATAGCGGGGGTCATTAATTTTCTCGATGGTTGCCGCTGCCACCTGTCTAATGTTCATCTCGGGTGCCTGGTCATAGCTCGAGATGTTAGGAGGGGAGGGTATAATAAGGCGTTCTTCTCCAGGGAAGGGGTGGCCAGCCTTCCCATTGAGGAAGAAGCAGACATGGATCGCCTTTTCCGACTCGGCAATCTTTATCTGCTGCAAACCGTGTTTGCTTATAACCTCGCTGAGGGTATCCCTCAGCGACTCTC
>Ga0114930_10003331_pt1 | contig 14135 bp, 7 predicted proteins | sample AnhtaG_FD_87300 | JGI IMG/M metagenome (GOLD analysis project Ga0114930, IMG submission 87300) | Deep subsurface microbial communities from Anholt, Denmark to uncover new lineages of life (NeLLi) - Anholt_01485 metaG | ecosystem: Environmental > Aquatic > Marine > Oceanic > Sediment | place... | reverse complement strand
TTTTGATTTTGATCAAATAACAAAACCTTTTTGATTCCTCGTTGATAACAGAAAAACCCTCCGGATTTTGTAGTTGCCTGATTCATCAGGCACAATTGCCCAATAAATTGGGCAACTACATTTAAAAATCCCTCTAAATCCCCCTTTAGAAAAGGGGGAGTAAGGGGGATTTGACATTCCAGGAAACCAAAACTCAAAAATCAAAATGCAAAATGACAGAGCAAAGTTTAAAAATGTAGTGCGAGGCTTTAGCCTCGTGCTGCACGACCCTGAAGGGTCGCACTACAATAAGGAGGGATGTGCCCCGCAATGACAGAGCAAAGATGAAAAAGCAGTCAGTAATCAGCGGTCAGCAGTTAGCTAATGACTGAAGGCTGATAACCGATAGCTGATAACCGATAGCTGAAAGCTGATAGCTGAAAGCTGATAACCGATAGCCGCTAGCTGAAGGCTACTAAACCGCATCTATGTTTCCCTTCTCGTCCTCCTCAGTATAAAGAATATCGCTACGACAAGCACTATGACAGCCACCACAATGGCTATTATGCCGCCGGTGCTCAGTCCATCACCAAACCAGCCGCCGCCACCCACTACCTCAAACTGTCCGCTCTGCCCCGCCAGGGAAACGTCATAAACGCCTGGCTGCGATTTGGTTACCGTGAATATCACGTTCTTGCTTGTCCCCCCGGCAAGAGACACCGTCTGATTATCTTCAACCACACCGTTGATATACAGAACGGCATTATAGCTGCCAGTCTCCCCGCCGGTGTTAGCGACATTGATCGAGATTGTCACCTCCTCGCCAGGCTCAACCTGCTGCGGCAAGATACTAAGGGAGGAGGCAGACAACTTCGCCGGCTCTATATGCAAGCTAACCGGGACCTGCACCTCACCAGACCCGGTAATGGTGATTGTTGCGCTGTAATCCCCTGCTTCCATTCCGGTGACATCAACCGACACCGTTATGTCCTCACACTCATCTTCACCAAGGCTGCCGCTTGTGGGAGTTTCACTGAGCCAGGCAGTGTTTTCAGTCAGCGACCAGTCCACTGTTCCACTTTCCCGGTTGCACAGCTCGAGCATCTGGGCTGGAGGATTCTCTCCTTCCTCAATAGCATCGAAGGCGAGGTTGTCCGGACTGACGGCGATAGTTGGCGGCTCACCGACTATCACCGTGCTGTTAACCACCGATGCCCAATTGATTAGTTTCGTTCCGGCATACATGATGTCAGTTATCCTCAACGGTGCAATGTTCACGAATTCTATCGTTGAAACCCCGTTTGTGCTCTTACTGGTAAAGTGGATAGTACATACCAGGAGGGAACCAGTAACCGTCCCCAGAATACCAGCGCTATAATCTATGGTTCCATTGGTATTGTCGAACTCTGCCCCCAGAACTACCGGCAGCGCACCGTCCGTGATGCTAACCACCTGCAGATAAGTGGGACTGAAGTTCAAGTAGGCACCCACGCTATCCCAGCTCTGCATGGAAGGTACATTCGCCCATATATCCACGCTAAAGTTTTCATTTAAACCCACCGTGACGGTATCGGGCTGCACCTCTATGCTTGTATTCCCATCAGCCAGAGCCACCTGTGGCGGTGCTCCCGCCACCGACACCAACCCCAAACATACCGCAACGACAACCAAAATTGAGAGGAATCTCCAGAGTTTAGCCATTTTTACCTCCGTGATAAACGTTTATTTCATTACTATATCACCACACTAACTTTGTGAACAGGCTGTAATTATCTATCACCCTCACCTTATTCCTCTCCCGTCAAGGGAGAGGCCAATGGTTCTCCCGGGCAAATATGGCGAGAGGGAGTTAGAGGGAGGGGGAGGAATTTTACAGGATAACGGTTTTGAATTTTATAGTATCCCGCATAACTTCGTATAAAAATCCCTCTTAATCCCCCTTTAGAAAAGGGGGATTAAGGGAGATTTGACATTCCGGGAAAGCAAATGTTAAAAGTCAAAAAGCAAAATGACAGAGCAAAAATGAAAAAAACAGCCATCAGCTATCAGCCTCCAGTCATTAGCTAACCGCTGACTGCTAACAGCTGACTGCTGACCGCCATTGCAAGGCGTAGTTTAGAAATGTAATTGCCCAATTTATTGGGCAATTGTGCCTGATGAATCAGGCAACTACAAAATCCGGAGGCGAAGAAGTAATCTCAGAGGGAGCTTGCTCGCTTTACGCTCAGAACAAGGCTCCGCAATCTCAAAAAGAAAAGGGCGGCTTTGCAGCCGCCCCTGTATTACATAACAGCTTAATTTATTCCGGTCTCGTCGTGCCCCTCAGTATGAACACCACGGCTCCGATAAGGATTATAACAACCACCACAATGGCTATTATGCCGCCGGTGCCCAGTCCACCACCAAACCAGCCACCACCCACCACCTCAAACTGCCCGCTCTGCCCCGCCAGGGAAACATCGTAAACGCCTGCTTTCGTTTTGCTTACCGTGAATATCACATTCTTGCTTATCCCCGCGGCAACAGACACCGACTGGCTATCCTCAACGACACCGTTGATATACAGAACAGCATTATAGCTGCCAGTCGCCCCGCCGGTGTTAGCGACATTGATGGAGATTGTCACATCCAGGCCAGACTGAACCTGCTGCGGCGTGATGCTAAGGGCAGAGGCAGACAGACTCGCCGGCCCCACCAGCATTTCCGGCAGTGCTGACACTATATGCAAGGTAACCGGGACTTTTTTCTCAAGAGACCCGGTAAAGGTGATTGTAGCGCTGTAGTCTCCGAGTTCCATGCCGGCGACATCAGCTGATACCACTACGTTCTCACACTTGCCTGCACCAAGGCTGCCGCTCTTGGGACTTTCACTGAGCCAGCCAGCATTATCAGTCAGCGACCAGTTCAGTGTGCCAGTTCCCGAGTTGCATACCGTCAGCGTCTGGTCTGGAGGATCTTCTCCTTCAACAGCGGTGAAGGTAAGGGGTATCGGGCTAACCGAGATTGCCGGAGCGCCCGGAACGCCAAGATTCAAGGTGACCAGCACTTCGTGGGGACTGTTGCTTGCCCCTGGGGCTGTGATGGTGATATTGGCGTAGTAAGTCCCCGCTGTCATGTTGGTTATGTTAACCGCCACCTGGGTATAATTGCATATACCGTTAGTGAGGTTGGTGCCGTTCATCGGGCTCATGCTGAGCCAGCTCACATTGGTACCTGTTATATTCGCTGTCCAGTTCAGTATCTCTCCACCTGAATTGCATATATCCAGTGCCTGGTTCGCGGGATTCGCCCCTCCCACAGTAGCGCTAAAGGTAAGGTTGGGGGGGTCGGCGGAAATTTGTGGCGGCAGCTCTGTGAAGTTCGCCGTTACATTCTTATCGCCATCCATGGTTATGTTATCGGGATTGGTGCTGCCAGTGAGGTTGCCAGTCCACTCTTCGAACGCCCAGCCCGCCGCTGGAAACGCTTCCAGAGTCACATTCTCACCCTGGGTCCAGTTGGTGGTGTTGGGATAGGAAGGTGGGAGCGTTCCATTTATCGTCACATTTCCGCTGCCAACCACATCTACCGTCAATACCGGCCTACCAATCACGGTCAGCGTCCCGTTAACCACCATGCCCCAATTGATGATCGAGCTTCCGTTAAGTGTGACGTCAGTTTCCCTCAACACTCCATCGATCACGAATTCTATGGTTGAAACCCCGGCAACACTCTTGCTGGTACAGTTGATAGTACATACCACAAAGTCACCAGTAGGCTTCGTCCCCGTCAGCTTACCTGCGTTATAATCAATGGTTCCAAGAGTATTGTTAAAATCTGCCCCCAGAACCGTGTCTAACGCAGCACCAGGCGTGATGGAATTCACCAACATATAAGTGGGACTGAAGTTCAGGAAGGCACCCACGCCGTCAATGCTTTGGTTGGATGCTGCATTTGTCCATATCTCCAGGTCAAAGTCCTCGGTGAAACCGACTGTGGTCATATTGGGCACTACCTCCAGGCCTACAGTCCCCTGTGCCAGAGCTACCTGCGGCGGTGCTCCCGGCACCAGCATCAGCCCCAGACACACCGCAAGTACAATTGGAACTGACAGAAATCTCCAAAGTTTAATCATTCTTACCTCCGTAATAAACGTTTGCCTTATTATACATATCACATTAACCTTGTCAATAGCTTCAATTACATGGGGGGAAATTTCCAAGCTTTGACCATCTTTACCTTCGTGATAAACATTTCCTTCATTATTATATCACCACGCTAACTTTGTCAATAGACCATAGTTATTTGTCACCCCTCCTTACTCCTCTCCCTTCAAGGGAGAGGACAGGTGAGGGATTGCTGCGGCACTGATGTGCCTCGCAATGACAAATGGGGGTGTCATTGCCAGCCTCTTCACCCGTCATTGCACCATTATAGCATGAGATTGCGGAGCTTGTTCCGAGCCCTTTTTCACCTGTCATTGCGGTGAGCCAGAGCCCTGAGCATAGCGAAGGGGGAAGCGCGGCAATCTCAGGAAAGCAAAACTCTATCCGTCGGCTGACGGACTAAATCCGAAATACTAAACAATGTAAAAGAGCAGTCAGCAATCAGCGGTCAGCTGTTAGCTAATGACTGAAGGCTGATAGCTACCAACAGAAAAAGCAAAACTTAAAAGTCAAAGGGCAAAATGACAGAGTAAAAATGAAAAAACAGTCATTATGAAGCTGAAGGCTGAAAGCTAATAGCTACTAACCTGGGGATTGCTTCGTCGTCCGTCAAGTGACGACTTCCTCGCAATGACAAGGGAGGGTATCATTGCCGACCTTTTCCATTGTCATTGCGAGCGCAGCGTGGCAATCCCAGAAAAACCAAATTCTAAATCCTAAATCCGAAATACTAAACAATGTCAAATGACCAAAATCCCAATGACCAAAACGCAAAGTTCTTTAACAATTCTCCCTTCCCTAACCTCTCCCTTCAAGGGCGAGGAGTTTTACAGGACAAAGGTTTTGAATTTAGATATTGGAATTTGTTTAGAGTTTAGTGCTTCGAGCTTAGGATTTAACCTGGGGATTGCTTCGGCACTTTGTGCCTCGCAATAACAAATGGGGGTGTCATTGCGCCCTTCTTTACCTGTCATTGCGAGCGCAGCGTGGCAATCCCGGTGGGGAAAAGGAAAGGGGGGCTCAACGCCCCCCTTTGCCTACTAACCAAGGATTTTTACATTCTTCGTGTTCGGAAGATAAGCACCAGAATCACCAGCCACACCACAGCACCAAGGGCAATAATCGCCCACAACCATGACGCAATAGCAGGTGCAGGCGGTACAACTCCCTCCGCACCTGTGGTGAAGGTCGCTGTAGCGTCACCAAACACCGTAGTATCCTTCATCGCCTTCACCGTCCAGTAGTAAGAAGTGCTGTAGGAAAGCGTGCCGGTATAGGTGTAAGTCGTCCCTGATGAAGTCGCTGACACCACCTCAGCATCGGTCGCAGCGTTCACCAGGCTGAACTCATAGCCAGTGGAATCGGCAACAGCATCCCAGGTGAACGGAATCTTGCTCACCGCCACACCAGTGGCGCCATTGCCGGGATTGGTCAGCGTTACCTGAGCCATAGGACCAATAGCAACGGTGAAGCTGCGTGCCTCAGACCACGGACTGTGAATTATCTCATCAGTCGCAGCATCGGCAGAGCGAACCCTCCAGTAGAATTTGGTGCCGCAGCTGCCAGTTCCCAGTGCTCCGTTCTCAACAACATAGCTCGGTTTGGAGCCACTGGTTGGCTCGTAGTCTATCTCCCGGCAAATACTATCCTTGCCACTGATGTCGACTATCACCTCGGTGAAGTCTTCATCCAGAGATATCTGCAGGTTGTAGGAGCAGGCATCACACTGCCTGTCCCACTTCAGCGTGAAGGCATCGTTCCAGCAGTAGCACGGGTCGGCATCAACCAAAGCATCGCTTGCAGGCGAAAGAATCGCTGGACCTGCTTTGGCATAGCAGTCCTCGTAGGTCCACAGGCGCCCCAGTTTATCGTCGCAGCGGGGGTCCTTCGCAAGTCCATCGCTAACTACAACACCCTCAACTACAATGCTGTTGTAGTAAAGGGTATCATCAATAGCCCACAGCTTGCTGTTGGTATCCGGGCTAAGGCAGCCGCATATCTTCAAGCTGGAAGGCTCAAGCGTGAACGCTCCACGATACTCATTTACCTCCTCAATGAGGTAATCCCAGGTTGCCTCGCCGCAGGCTACCTCCTCGGCGGGATTGAGACAGCGAGCCACACCGGTCACATTGTCGTCCTCATCAAAGAAGGCAGCATAGAGAACTCCGCCGGTGGTGGCATCGGTCTCAGGATTGCCCTCAGCGTAACTGAGGACTATGCCGTAGTAGCCAACCTCGACTGTATCGCACGAAGGACCCAGGCCAAGTTGAGTCTCCGTTGGCGTAGCAGTGCCGGCACACTCACCGAGGTCTGTAAACGCAGTGCTCTCGTCAATCACCCAGCGATAAATGCCGTTGTCAGCGTCGTTGACCGGAGTTTCATAGTAAGACGCATTAACGTCGACAACGCTTACCGCGGCATAAACGACGCTGTTATCTGTGAAGTAGCTGTCGAAGGCAACATGCACTCGGCCATCGCCGATGTCATCCAGCTTGGTAAAGCTGGCCTCACCATCAAGGAAGGTGTCCAGGTCACTATCGGAGTAAGCCACCTTGCCGTCGGCACCGCCAACGAGGACATTCCCCTCGCCGAGCACGGCAATGGTATGACCCTCATCAACCTTGCTGTCCATCGTGCTGCTCCACGAAGCACCAAAGCCATAGTCATCGTTCGCAGCCACACTGGCATCTTTTCCCACGGCATAGATGGTAGCCTCGTCCTGCACAGCCAAATCGGATATCTCGTCAACGGTCGAGCTTCCTTTCTCCCAGCAGCCCAGACCCTTGTTGCCATCGTAGTAAACGGTGTCACTGCCGCGGTCAACGAAGTAAACGGTGTTTATCTCCGTGGTCTCCTCAGGAGCCAGCCTGATGAGGCCAATCTGGGGAGTATCGGCACCGTTAAGGGGCGTGTTATTTGTGAGCATCCCGTCCCACACCCGGAACCACGTGTCGTCATAGCCTTGAGCGAAAGGAATCGCCTCGGCAAGATTTTTCGACTTGAAGAAAACGCTATCGCACTCACCGCATTCGGCGAAGCTTTGATTTTCTTTTCGCTCGATGTAGGTAAGGTTGTCTTTGGGTAGCAAGAGGTCAACACTGGCAAGATAAGTGGTGTTGCAGTCAGGCGACTGAGCAACATCGGTAAAGTAATCTATATCGGTGTCAATTAACCCGATCTGGTTCCAGGTATCGCCGCCGTCGAAGCTCACTGAAAAGCCACTTTCATCATACTTATCAATCATATGCAAATTGTGCACGGAAGCGAGAGGCTCGAGCATATCTGCGTCCATGCCCATCGTGAGTCCTCCAACGAGGCAATATACCTTGGTACCACCGGGCGGGGCGATGATACTCGCGGCAGAGCCACGCCCCATGGGCGGCTTGCACGCTGGCTGCCACGGCTGACAGCAAATGTCCATATCGGCGATGGCGTCGTTGCGGTAAACCTGCACACCCTCGCAGCACCCGGTTCTAAGCTGAAGGCCGGACAATGGATTTTCAGTAATATTTACGACATGACCAGTACCCAGGAGCCCGGCAACAGCATCACCACTGCCTATCATTCCGAGGTAGAAAACCATCGCCAGCCACGGCTGTCCCGGGACTTGCTGCGTAAGGGGCTCAGCATTGCCATTGACCACGCGGTAAATAGTGCCTACGGTACGCTGGTCGACATTCATCTCACCTACACAGGTATTTAGAGGTATCCAGGCATACCTTGAATTCTTGTCCCTGCCATCATAGTTAAGGGGCAGTCCTACCCCCGAGGTTGAAGCTTTAGTGATCCACCAAACAGTTGGGTCGTTGCTTAAAAAGGCTGCCTTGCCGCGCGAAGCCGCCTCGTTCCAGTTCACATTACTCCCGCTCCAGGTCCCCGTCTGGAGATAAGAAGCATTATCAGTGCCACCAGCCATAGTGTTATTGTGGGTAACGGCCAGTATAGTACTGTCCTCGGCGAACAAACCCGAGAAATACACCCAGCTAACCGCGCTGCAAGCAATCCAGTCAGGCTTGCCGGTGGCGGCATCCTCCCATCCACCGATAAGGCCGCCGGTCCGGTAGCGATAGACGCGCCCTTCCTGATCGCCAGTTGGCAGTCCCTCTTGCGTAGCAGTAATGTTGCGGTTAGGGTCTTCGTAGCCGCATATGGCGATGTTAAGCACTCCATCAATGTCAGGGTCAGGGCTGATGTTTATATTCAAAAGATCGGTAAGATTGGTGCCTGCCGAGCTATCCTGTATAGGATAAGGCAGGATCTCGAAGTTTTCACCACCGTCCTCGGAAACGAGCACCACCTGTGTCCAGTTAATTGGATCTATAATAGCTGGACATGGAGTATTAATATCGCCCAGGTAGGCACCCATGGCTATAAAGTCTTCATTGTACAAGTTCGCGGTAATGAAGTTGAACCAGGCAACCATATCAGTCCAGCTAAGCGACTGATCCGAACCGAAAAATTCGTCCCGAATTTCCTTCATGACGTTCTCGGTTATGTCAGCCCAGGTAGCCCCGCCATCCACGGATTTCCACAGTCGGGCGGTTTCCTCATCATAATCTACCCGCCCATCTGCATTCTCATCCACCCACATCGTCCCGATAACATAGAGGATCTGACCCGTAATGCCCAGGGCAGGGATATAGGGATCGGAGCCAGGGGCAATCTTCCAATCGGTCATACTGGGGGTATCCACTTTGTCCCACTCGGCATTCACCTCAGCGGCGCTAACTGGCGGAGCGCTAGCTGGTGCCAGAAGCAAGCCGAAAGTCATTACCACCGCAATGGCGGCGTAAAATAGTCTTCCAGTCCACCCTTTTATTCTTTTATCCATCGAAAATCCCTCCTTCTTAGCTTCGGTGTCGATTATTCATTCTAATTATTCGAACAAGATTATCAACCTCCATCGAGAATTGCAATACATGATATAAGAATTTATAAGTCAATAGCAACCCCTTTGGGTAACCCCCAAAAAGCAAACTCTAAATACTAAATCCGAAATACTAAACAATGTAAAAGAGCAATCAGCGGTCAGCAATCAGCGGTCAGTAGTCAGCAATCAGCGGTCAGTAGTCAGCGGTCAGCAGTCAGCGGCTAGCCAATGACTGAAGGCTGATAACCGATAGCTGATGGCTGAAGGCTGAAAGCTACTAAATTGAGCTTTGAATTTAGATATTGGGATTTGTTTAGAGTTTAGTGCTTCGAGCTTAGGATTTAACCTGGGGATTGCTTCGGCACGTTGTGCCTCGCAATGACAAAGGGGGAGAGTCATTGCAAGCCCCTTTTCATTGTCATTGCAAGACCCATTTATTGTCATTGCGAGCGAAGCGCGGCAATCCTTGTTGCGAACGAAGTGAAGCAATCTCGCAAAACTCAAAAATCAAAAGGCAAAATGACAGAGCAAAGTTTAAAAAGTAGTGCGAGGCTTTAGCCTCGTGCTGCACGACCCTGAAGGGTTGCACTACAAGATTTGGAGGTGAAGGATTTCCCGGATAATCAAGACAAACCTGGATCCAAAGCTAGATTAAATGTAAGCAACCTAAAATACAAACCAAAGTTTAAAAATGAAGCTTTTTGATTTTTGAATTGTAATTTTGATTTTTTATCTTTGATTTTTGAATTTGTTCAGGGTTTAGTGCTTCGAGCTTAGGATTTCCCGGCAGGGCGTCATTGCGAGCCGAAGGCGCGGCAATCTCGGTGGGGCCATGAGATTGCTTCGGCACTTTGTGCCTCGCAATGACAAAGGAAGATATGCCCTGTGGTAACAACAAAGGAGGCAAAGTATCACTATCATATAGACGAGTACATAATCTTTACCTCAAAAGCCTTTCCTGATATACTATTGACAGTATGACAAGATACAGGTTGCCAATTGAAATCCAGCTCCTTGAAGAAGGTTACTATCTGGCCACCAGCCCTGCTCTCCCCGGTTTTCTGGTTCAGGCCAAAACAGTGGAAGAGGTGCTGCGCCTGGCGCCCGGTGTTGCTCAGAGCCTGATTGAGGCAATGCGGGAGAAAGGGGTGCCTCTTCCCCAGGCACTGCAATCTATTGAACCACCTTTTCATGCTGAACTCCTCGTGCCAGTATGACATACCGCCTGTTGACCAGGAAACTCCGCAAGCTGGATTGCGAGTTTGTCCGACAAGGTCCCGGCTCCCATGAAATCTGGTGGAACCCCATGAACAAACGCTTCACTACCATCCCCAAGAGCAGAGGTGACATTCCTAAAGGCACCCTGGCAGCTATTCTGCGCGACCTCAGCTTTACTATGGAAGACCTTGCCAACAAGTAGCCTGTAGGTTTCAACTCTTGAGAACAGCCCCCTGTCATTGCGAGCCCTTCGCTCCCCCTGTCATTTTGACCCTGAACGAAGTGAAGGGGAAGAATCTCACCGCTCAGGGCAGGCTCCGCGCGGCAATCTCAGGAAAACCAAATTCTAAATACTAAATCCGAAATACTAAACAATGTAAAAGAGCAGTCAGCGGTCAGCAGTCAGCGGCTAGCCAATGACTGAAGGCTGAAAGTTGCTAAATTGTCATTGCCAGGTGCTTCGCCTCCGGATTTTGTAGTTGCCTGATTCATCAGGCACAATCGCCCAATAAATTGGGCAACTACATTGCCGAAAACTCAAAAGGCAAAAATGAGGAAGATTGTTATCTTTTATAGTATCCCGCATAACTTCGTATAAAAATCCCTCTAAATCCCCCTTTAGAAAAGGGGGAGTAAGGGGAAGTAAGGGGGATTTGACATTCCAGGAAAGCAAAATTCAAAAATCAAAAGGCAAAAATACAAACCAAAGTTTAAAAAGTAGTGCGAGGCTTTAGCCTCGTGCTGCACGACCCTGAAGGGTCGCACTACAAGATTTGAAGGTGAAGGATTTCCCGGATAATCAAGACAAACCTGGATCCAAAGCTAGATTAAATGTAAGCAACCTAAAATGACAGAGCAAAGTTTAAAAAAGAAGCTTTTTGATTTTTGAATTGTAATTTTGATTTTTTATCTTTGATTTTTGATGTTAATCGGAGTAGTAATAGCCCATCCGTCTCCTGATGAAGATGCCCACCCCCAGGATGACACCCAGAAGCAGCCCTACGGTAATGGTAATCATTGCCCATTGCGGCAGAACTCCAGCGTGGAAGGATTGCGGCTCCGTCCAGTTTCCTTCGTTCTCAGCGCCATCTATGGCTCTTACCCTCCAATGATAGGTGCCGGGAGACAGGGCATACTTCTCAGGCAAGGTATAGGCAACAATATCCCCCTGTATGCCAACGTCTTCTATGGGGACCGAGATGGAGACTGCAGGATTATCGCCGCCATATATCTCTAAATCGTAGATGGCGATTCCGCTGGGGTCAGTGACATTTGACCATGTAAATGTGGGGGATATCCTGCCCGTAAAGCTGCCGGAGAAGCCAGTCCTGGTATCAACGGGCGAGTTGAGTGCCGGCTTATCGGGCGGAGTCCCCTCCATATAAAAGACCGCCGGACGAACGGTATTGCCATTATAGCTGGCATTGACATACTGCTCGCCTTGCCTTCCCCGGGCAACGAATGTAACCGCGGAAACATCGCCATCGACCTCAGCGAAGACATCAGCTGTCTCATTTTGATAGCTGATACTTACCGCGACACTGGGGTCGAAGGACTTACCGGTGACATTAAAAGTCTGTCCCACATGACCCGGCGAGTCGGGGGTCGTTGCTGGCTGTAGCCTTATGCCAGCCCCCAGCTCGAACGTAGCTGAGGCAATCGCCATGATGGAGCCACTGTGAAAGGCTTCAATAACGTGATCGCCTTTGCTGCCCTCGGGGATGGTAAAGCTTACCGCCCCCCAGCTGCCATTTTCATCAGCGCTGTACTCGTCAAACTCCTGCCCATCATACTTTAACTTGATATCATCCACAGCCACAAAGCCAGTCCCGCTTACGGCAATAATGTCGCCAGCGCTGCCCGAATCGGGATTCAACGTTATATCTGGCTGCACTTCGAAACTGGCCTCTCTAACATCGCTCAAGGTGCCCTTGTCATAGTAGGCGTCTACGGTGTGTTTTCCTTTTGCTGAAGCGGGCACGGAGAAGTCTTCTTCCCAGCTGCCATCTTCGTCAGCCTCAGCGGAGACCGGGAAATCAACGTAGGAATCATCATCGAGGTAATACCGGATGTTAATGCCGGTTGCCTCGCAGGGAAAGCCGCCGCCTATTACCTCTATGCTATCCCCTGTGTGCCCCGACTTCGTGTCCAGGCTTATTCCGGGATTAACCACAAAATGTGCCATGGCACTGCTGCCACTGGTATCTTCGGCATAGACCTCGTGGTATCCCTGGCAGCCCTCGGGCACGGTAAAAGATACGTCAAAGAATCCGTGAGGGCACTGCACTCCGTAGTATGCTTTTACGCTATCCTGTAGCACGTCATCGTAATAAACGTCAACTATTTCATTGGAATGGAACTGGTGACCATAAACGGTTATCCTGTCCCCCACACAACCCTCGTCCGGTGAAAACCAGATTTCTGTCTCCCACGCCTGGACAGGGGTAACCAAAGCCGGGATAGCCACCAGGCAGATGGCGAGGGAGATGATCAGGCAGCGTAGTAACCTCATTCCGTAGTTCTTCCTTCCTTTAGCAGATTTTTATGTCGTACTCAATATACAGGCAACAAGCTGGAATTATAACAGCTTCCTCGGCTTATTGCTATGCCAGCGGTCAGCAGTCAGCGGCTAGCAGTCAGCAGGCAGCGGTTAGTTAATGACTAATGACTGAACCCTGATGGCTGAAGGCTGAAAGCTGATAGCTACTAAACTGGGTTTTGAATTTAGATATTGGAATTTGTTCGGGGTTTAGTGCTTCGAGCTTAGGATTTAACTTGGAGTGTGTCAGTCCAGGTTGCTTGGCCTCCGGATTTTGTAGTTGCCTGATTCATCAGGCACAATTGCCCAATAAATTGGGCAACTACATTTTTGAACTATGCCGCGCAATGACACAAGGGGCGTATCATTGCGAGCCCTCTCTCACCTGTCATTGCGAGCGGAGCGTGGCAATCCCAAGAAAAGCAAATTCTATCCGTCGGCTGACGGACTAAATCCGAAATACTAAACAATACCAAATGACCAAAACGGTTTTGAGCTTTGAATTTAGATATTAGGATTTGTTTAGAGTTTAGTGTTTAGGATTTAGGGTTTCCCCGGCAATGGTGGGGAAAAGGAAAGGGGGGCTCGAAGCCCCCCTTTTCACCCTCTCCTTATTCCTCTCCCTTCAAGGGCGAGGTCAAGTGAGGAAGGGTTATTACACCCTTCGTGTTCGGAAGATAAGCATCAGGGTAACAATCACCAGTAGTGCACCAATGGCGATAATCACCCACACCCATGCCGGAGTACGAGGTGCAGGCGGTACAACTCCCTCCGCACCTGTGGTGAAGGTCGCTGTAGCGTCACCAAACACCGTAGTGTCCTTCATCGCCTTTACCGTCCAGTAGTAAGAAGTGTCGTAGGAAAGCGTGCCGGTATAGGTGTAAGTCGTCCCTGCTGGAGTCGCTGATACCACCTCAGCATCGGTCGCAGCGTTCACCAGGCTGAACTCATAGCCAGTGGAATCGGCAACTTCATCCCAGGTGAACGGAATATTGCTCACCGCCACACCAATGGCGCCATTGCTGGGATTGGTCAGCGTTACCTGAGCCATAGGACCAATAGCAACGGTGAAGCTGCGTGCCTCTGACCACGGACTGTGAATTATCTCACCAGTCTCAGCATCGGCAGAGCGAACCCTCCAGTAGAAGGTGGTGCCGCAGCTGCCAGTTCCCAGCGCCGCATTCAGAACAACATAGCTGGGACTGGAACCGCTGGATGGATCGTAGTCTATCTCATTGCAATCGTCATCCTTGCCACTGATGTCGAGTATCACCTCGGTGAAGTCCTCATCCAGAGATATCTGCAGGTTGTAGGAGCAGGCATCGCACTGCCTGTCCCACTTCAGGGTGAAGGCATCGTTCCAGCAGTAGCACGGGTCGGCATC
>Ga0114930_10003326_pt1 | contig 14140 bp, 9 predicted proteins | sample AnhtaG_FD_87300 | JGI IMG/M metagenome (GOLD analysis project Ga0114930, IMG submission 87300) | Deep subsurface microbial communities from Anholt, Denmark to uncover new lineages of life (NeLLi) - Anholt_01485 metaG | ecosystem: Environmental > Aquatic > Marine > Oceanic > Sediment | place... | reverse complement strand
TTCGACTGAGCTCGCCGAAGTCCGCAGGTTCCAAACGACAAAATCATGGTTGACGGAATACCGGTGCTCTGTCACGGCCAAATTACTGATTGTCATTCCTGCGGAAGCAGGAATCCAGGACTGACACAAATTCATGGGTCCTGCACTTTTGTGGGCTGGAGAAATGAAAGTGATTAGAGAAAAGATTATTGGGCTTACCATTTGTGCGATAGTGACATTGGCACTCGCCGGGTGCGTCAGTAGTGAGCAGTTTTGTGAGAACGTTAGTTTATCGAGAGACGCCGCGTACCGTCAGTGGAAGACTCGTAAAGAGCGTCAAGAGCGCTCTCAGCCGCGTATAAGTGGCGAGTTAAGCATCAACGACTGCCTAAAGCTGGCTTTGGGCAACAACAAGGTCTTACAGCGGGTTGTTCAGGAGAAGGAAGTTGCCCGCGGCGAACGGCTGAAATCGTACTCGGCTGTCCTGCCCACAGTGGGCCTTTCAGGTGAATACAGGCGCCTCGATGAAGTGACGTCTTTTGAGATTGATACACCGGGAGGAAAAGAGACAGTTGCGTTTGGTGACCCGGACAATTACTCGGCGGGTCTGAGGGTGACTCAGCCGATTTTTGCCGGCGGCTCGATACCGGGCAGAGTAAACGCCGCAAAATTGTTTTCTCTGCTTACCGATGAGACGGTTCGGGCAGCGGTTCAGGACGTCGTGTACGCGGCGGAGAACGCCTACTACCATGTTTTGCTCAGCCAACATTTAGTCGAAATCAGCGCTGACGCTGTCCGCTCCGCTCAGGCACATCTTGATAATGTCAAGCAGAGACGGCAGGGGGGTGTCGCTTCCGATTTTGACGTTCTGCGGGCGGAAGTAGAGCTATCGAATTTCCAGGCTGAGTTGATACAGAACAGGAACGCCATCAACGTGGCAAAAGCCAATTTGATTAAGGTGATGGGTGTTTCACAGGACAGTGACTTTGTCCTCTCGGACGAGTTGATTTATGTTCCTTCAGAGATGACCATGGAGCAGGCTGTTGAGATTGCCTATCGAAATCGGCCGGACTTATTCAGCCGGGAGTTTGATATAAAGATGCAGGTGGAATTACTCAAGGTGGCCCGCAGTCGGTATTGGCCGAGCATCAGTGGCTACTATGACAATACCTGGTCCAAGCCTGACCCACATAGCATGATGGATATTGAATGGGGCCACGCCTGGCAGGCTGGGATTACAGCGATGCTGCCTATATTTGATGGCCTTACCCGCGACGGTCAGATTATTGAGCAGAAAGCGCGAGTCAGGCAAGCGCAGATAGACTTGATTGATGCCGAGGAGACTACCTTGTTTGAGCTGACCAAGGCATTATTGAGCATCCAGGATGCGGAGGAGTTTGTTCAGTCGCAACGGTTAAACCTTACCAGGGCACAAGAAGGACTGCGACTTGCCGAAGTAGGTTATAAAGAAGGGATACATACGCAGGTCGAGATGATTGACGCTCAGGCTGCTTTGACAAAGGCACGTGTGCTTTATTACCAGGCAATATATTCGCACCTTACTGCTAAATTGGATTTGCAGAAGGCGATGGGGACTTTGACGAAAGATGGATCGGCTCGGCGTGCCCAGACTAGTGCCGTTTCCATCAAATAAGTGTCACTTTTTGTCATTCCCGCGAAAGCGGGAATCCAGGCCTGATATCTTCTGGATTCCGGGTCAAGCCCGGAATGACAAGATGCAAAAGTCACACTAATTTATTTGAAACGGCACTAGCCACGAGATGAACAAGGGTGGACAAAATGAGACTAAGTAGAAGGATTATATATTGGACAGCGGTGTTGGTGTTGGTGTCTATCACCTTCTGGTTCGCGTACGCCAGGAGGTCCGGTGAAGGTCAGGCCGAGGAAAAGATAGTCCCGGTTGAGGTTGAAGTCGTCGGCACCGGCTCTATGGAAGAGACAATAGAATTGACAGGCTGGATACAGGCAAAGACAGTCGTCGATGTGGCATCCAAAGTGGCCGGAAGAGTCGAATCGTTGCAGGTTGCCTCGGACGCAGGTGAGTCTGTTGCAGTTGAGGAAGGCTTGGCTGTCAAAAAAGGCCAGCAGCTCGCAGTCATAGACCATGACGCCTATTTAGCTCAGGTGACTGTCGCTGATGCGAGTGTGAAAGCCAGAGAGGTTGAGCTTGCCGATGCCGAGCGCGAAAAGAAGCGCATCCTCGCCCTATACGAAGGCGGCTCAGCTACGGAGCAGAACAAAGACAAAGCTATAACTGCTGCGGATTTGGCTGCTGCAAGTCTAAATTTAGCCGGAGCAAATCTGGAGCTTGTTCGGATCAATTTGCGCGAATCGACAATCATCTCCCCTATCGACGGGATAGTCACGGCAAAACATATTGACCAAGGCAGCTTGATAACAATGGGGCAGCGGATCGTCACAGTAGCAGATATGAAGACCGTGAAAGTGATAGTTCCTGTCGCGGAGAAATACGGGGTCCAGGTTGCTGCTGAAACACATGCGAGGATTACGGTTGACACGTTCAAAGACAAGCAGTTCGAAGCGAAGGTGTATTCAGTCCATCCGGCTCTTGACGAGCACACGCACACGATGCAGGTTGAGATACGTTTGAAGAACGATGAGCTGCTGCTGAAACCTGGCATGTTTGCGAGGGTGACTCTAATTACGAAGCGCAAAGAGGATGTCGTGGTTGTCGCTCGGGATGTTATTCTCGGCGGCAAAATTGGTAAGCATTATGTGTACGTAGTGCAAGACGGAATTGCCTACAAGCGATTTGTGCAGGTCGGTATAACCGAGGCGGCAAGATATGAGGTAACCGACGGACTCAAAGCAGGCCAGAGCCTTGTAGTTAACGGAATGAATTATTTGGAGGATGGTGCTAAGGTTGAAGTTGTCCGTATAGAGGATATCAAATGAAGCTTGCTCAATTATCGGTGAATAGGCCGGTAACGACCTTGATGATATTTGTCGCGATGGTCGTTCTGGGACTGGTGTCTTTGTCCATGTTGGGACTGGATTTGATGCCGGACCTCGAAATACCTGCCGTCTCAGTTATGACGGCATACGAGGGGGCGGGGCCGGAAGAAATGGAGACCCTAATAACCGAGCCCATCGAGGATATTCTCAGCACTATCTCCGGGGTAGATGAGGTAATGTCGGTGTCCAAAGAGGGGATGTCAGCGGTGACGTTGAAATTCAATTGGGGTGAGAAAATAGATGAAGCGATCAACGACATCCGCGAAAAGCTTGATCTGATCAAGGAGCTGCTGCCGGAAGAAGCTGAGAGTCCGGTTATTTTTAAGTTCGACCTCGATATGATGCCGATCATGATCATTGCTGTTACAGCTGAGGACAGCTATCCCGGTCTGCAGGACATGGTTGATGACGAAATAGTCGACCCGCTTAAGCGTGTAAAAGGGGTTGCGTCCGCTGCAGCGCGTGGTGGTCTGGAGCGACAGATTCGGATTGATATTGACCGTGATAGGCTCGCGGCCTTGAATTTGTCGGTCGACAAGATAAAATTTGCCCTTGCGTCCCAAAACATCAGCAGTCCTGGCGGTAACCTGAAAATAGGTGCCTATGATGTCGCTGAGGGTGACCTCGCAGGTTACAAGGACTATCTGCTGCGCACGCCTGAGGAATTTTCCAGTCCCGAGGAAGTTGCTGAAGTAGTCATCGCTCGGCGTAATGGCATACCGATAAGATTGAAAGACGTTGCGGATGTAAGAGATTATTTCAGAGAGCGGACAATTGGCATCCGCCTGAACGGCCTAAAAGCAATGGCCATTTTTATTCAAAAGCAGAGCGGCGAAAATACGGTTGAAGTGGCGAGGCGAGTTGCCGCCAAGCTGCAAGAGATAAAAGGCAATTTGCCGCCTGATGTTGAAGCCAAGATCGTGATTGACAATTCGGACTTTATTCTCGCCTCTGTTGGCACTTTGCGTGACACAGTTTTCTGGGCGTCTTTTTTCGTTTTTATAGTGCTTCTGTTTTTTCTGCGAGACCTTCGAGCAGCCATTATCGTTGCGGTTGCCATTCCCACTTCGCTCATAATTACGTTTCTGTTGATGTGGTTGGCTGGTTACACGGTCAATACCGATAGTCTTGCCAGCCTTGCTGTTGCGGTTGGCCTTGTAGTCGATAATGCCATCGTTGTCGTTGACAACATCAATCGTCACCGCAACAAAGGTGAACGAGCGAAGGAGGGCGCAATCTTCGGGGCAAACGAAGTAGGCGTAGCGGTGGTTGCTTCGACGCTTACGACCATCTCTATTTTCGCACCAATTATGTTTGTTGGGGGAATAGCCGCGGTCGTATTTGGCCAGTTTGCAGCTATTATTACGATGGCACTGGTGGCTTCCCTGCTAACGGCTCTTATGCTCGTGCCGATGTTGTGTTCAAGACTTCTTATCGTTCGTAATCCGAATTCATCAAAATCGACATTAGACTTCTTTTACCGTCTCGGCGAGAAAGTTTTCACGACGATGGAAGAGCTATACGTCAAGTTCTTGGACTGGTCGCTGAGCAATCGGAAAACGGTTTTTGTCTCCTGTCTTTTCCTCTTAGTCTGGAGCGTAGGGATTGTCAAATTTATCGGCACCGAATTCTTCCCGCAGCAAGACCAAAATCAGCTCCTGGCAGAGTATGAATTGCCAATCGGTACCCGTTTTGAGCGGACCGGTGTCGTAGCGAAACAGATGCAAACAATAGTGGATGAGAGAATTCCAGAGACGCGTGATAGTTTTCTCCGCTGGGGTGTTTATGGAAAAGCGGAAGGTGGATACTATGCCACCGAGGAAGAGAGTTACAAGGGCATCATATTTCTTAGCCTGACGCCCAAAAGGCAGCGCAGCGCTTCGCCAAATGATCTGATAAAGCGACTTCGTAAGATTACGGACAGAATCCCCGGCGCGGTCATTCGCTATAATGCGCAGGATCCACTTGAGCAGATAATATTCGGCACCGCTGGCAAACTGGCTGTTGAGCTTTACGGCCACGACATGGACAAGGCGCGGCAATATGCAGAATCGGTTAGGGCTGCGATGGCCGGCATCAAGGGCGTGGAAGATATTCGGATTAGTCGAAAGGAAGAAAAGCCCGAAATCAAAGTCATGGTCGACCGTGAGAAGGCATCCAAATTGGGGCTTGACGTACAGACCATCGGTAAAACGATAGAGACGCTTTTTGCCGGCAGCACTGCGACGAGATATCGCGAAGGAGGAGATGAATATGATGTAGAAGTCCGGCTTCAGCCAAGAGACCGAGACAGGCTCGAAGATGTGCGAGATGTCTTTATCGGTATGCCGGGAGGGGGCCAGGTCAGTCTGGTCAATATTGCCAAGATCGAGCATGGCCTGGGCCCGACAAAGATCGAGCGAAAGGATCAGGCCCGCTATATTACTGTTTCCGGCGAGGTCAGCGGTAGAGACCTTGGGTCGGTAGCGAAGGAAGTGCGAAAAGCCATTGATGAGATTCCTGTGCCTCCGGGCCTTAGTTATAAATTCGCCGGTGCTGAGAAAGAAAAGAAAGAAGCATTCAGGCTGCTGATGATAGCTGTTGGCTTGGGAATGGTGCTTGTGTATATGGTGATGGCTTCGCAGTTTGAGTCATTCCGTGACCCGTTTATCATATTCTTCTCGATACCTTTTGGGATTGTTGGTGTGATCATTGCATTGGCATTGGCTGGTCATACAATCAGTATCATCAGTTTTATTGGCCTGATTATGCTTATCGGTATCGTAGTCAATGACGGGATTGTTCTTATCAGTTATATTGGGATATTGAGGCGGCGTGGTTATGATGTTTATTCGGCCATCGTTGAAGGTGGGCGCAGCAGACTGCGACCTGTAATCTGTACAAGCGCCACTACGATGCTGGCGATGACGCCTCTTGCATTGTCCAGAGGGTCCGGGTCGGAGATCTGGGCGCCGCTTGCTGTGACGATAATTGGCGGGCTGTTTGTTGCAACGATTATTACACTGGTTTTGATGCCGACCCTCTATAGCGTGTTTGAGGGCAAGGGCAAATAGCAGAAAGTAAAGACTGTGAAGGCAAAAGTGAAGATGAAAGCTGTCCTGATTGTGCACAATGCAGCGATAGATGAAGAAGTGAACGAGGCTCTGGAGTCCGGCGGGATTGATTGCTACACGAAATTCACGAACGTGTTGGGCAAGGGCCAGCTCAGCGAGCCGCATTTCAATATCGATGTTTGGCCCGGGGTAAACCACGGCACTTTCGTCGTCACCGAGCAAGCAAAGGCTCTGGAGCTGATGGAGACTGTCCGCAAAATGCGAAAGAAACTCGGTCCGGAGGGAATAAAGGCATTCATGTGGGAGATTGACCAGATTACATGAGACGGTGCCTTGGCCGGACTCCTGCAGCGTTTCGTAAACCTCCCTACTATGCCGGAATGAGATTGCTTGGTTCCGCCACAGCCGGACCTGCGCCGGACTCCTCGCAATGACATAGGGCTGCACGCGGCGTCATTGCGAGCGAGGCGCAGCCGAGCGCGGCAATCTCGTAGTCGTAACATTTCTGAAATGTAGTCCTCGCCAGGCATGAGCCTGTGCTCAGGTTGTGGCGTTCAATCTGTAAGTCCTTTTGGGGTGGAGAGTTAGCAAGCTCCAATTTTTTGTCAAGATTTTTCTGGCCACACCTTTGCCAAAGTCGGATAATAGCCTTACTTTGGATTGGTCTGTCGAAGGGGGGTGAAACTATAGTTCAAAGGCCAACTGCGTTTTCCATTTTGCGTTTGAGCTGCTGTAGGCGAGGCTGTTAGGCGTAACGCAGAATGTGCTGATTGTTTGCGGGGCGAAATAGTAGTCGCAGGTAAGGTTTCCGCGGCCTGGAAAGGCGGTGAAATCATGGTCACTGCTGCAAATCGTAAGCCGAATGTTGAAATTGTCTCTGACCCTGAAAGTCTTGCACACGGAAGCGTTGAGCTTTTTGTTTCTGACGCGCGAAAGGCGATAGAGGCTAAGGGTGTCTTCTACGTTGCCATATCGGGGGGACATACGCCTAAACGTTTCTTTGAGCTGCTCGGCGAGGTGCCGGAAGCAAAATCTCTGCCCTGGGATAGCATACACCTATTCTGGGTGGATGAGCGTTATGTCCCACCGGATTCACAGTGGAGTAATTATAAGCTGGCTGCCGACACCTTCCTGCCCAGAGTTGGCATCCCGCCGCACAACGTTCATCGGATTCCAACCGAGTACGACGATATTAAGCTGGCGGCTCACTGTTATGAGGATACTATTCGAGAGGTCTTCGCCTTAAAAGAGAATCAGGTTCCTCAATTTGATTTGATCGTTCTCGGTATGGGCAGTGAGGGACATACAGGTTCGCTGCTGCCCAATTCTTATGCGCCTTTTGATGCGGAGCATTTGGCGTCTGTTGTTTACGTTTTAGGTGAGAGGCTCAGCAGGATAACCTTGACGCATCCGGTTCTATGTGCTGCGTCGCATTTGGCTGTGTTGGTCTCCGGCCAGCGAAAGGCTGATATCTTGAAAAAGGTTTTGACCAGCGAGCCGGATGAAGTGCGCTATCCCATTCACATCCTTTGGCCCGTCCTCGACAAGGTCACCTGGCTCGTCGACAGCGAAGCAGCAAAAGCCATCTAACCGTCCTGATTCCCCCCGCAGGCAAAAGATTGTTCACTCAAGCTGGGCGTTCAGTATTTTGGGATTGCCGTGGCTTGGATTCCCCATCAAGTGTGGAGCGACAGCTCACCAACGAAGAATGACGGCTGTTTAGTCAGGGATGATTAGCTTTGTTCCCGGTGTAATCTTGTCTGGGTCTTTTACCACAGAGCGGTTGGCGTCGAGTATCTTTGGCCATTTGTTCGCGGAGCCGTAGTATTTCAGCGAAATGGCAGAAAGGTTTTCTCCATCGCATACGATGTGAAATCTCTGTGTCTCTATTTTCTCAGCTTGCTCGTACAATTGATTATTGACTATTGGTGATTGATTATTGTCTATACCCTCTGCGGTAACTGGGGATGATGCTGTGCCGAGATTGCCCTGTGGTTCGCCCGGCGATGTGTTGCTGCGGGCACGCAGAATTCTTGCTCGTGGACTTAGACTCGGACGGGTGGCAAACCAGATCGCAGCCGCGATTGCCACTACCAGCCCAACAACCATTCCTATTTTGAAATCTCTTTGCATTCGACAGCATACAGCGTACAGGACAAGCCAAACCCCAAGCGTTATTTATTCTGATTCCTATTTGCCTTTTTGCTTTTTGGCTTTTGTGCCCAGCAACAGTATCGGGGCAGCTATGGCAATCGAGGAATAGGTACCCACGATAACGCCGAAACCGATTGCGAAGGTAAGACCCCTTAGGCCCTGGCCGCCGAAGATGTACATTATCAGCACGACTATAAACGTTGTGAAGGATGTCAGAATCGTCCTGGAAATAGTCTGGTTAATGCTATTGGTAATTATCTGTGGTGTGAGCTGGGCCTTGCGGCGATTTTCCCGGATACGGTCAAAGATAACAATCGTGTCATTAAGCGAGTATCCGATCAGCGTCAGGAAGGCTGCTATCATTGCCAGGTTGATCTTGAAATCTCCGATTAGCATTTTTTCGCCGATCGGCGTTGCTGCGATATAGGTGCAGGCGGTGACGGCACCAAGCGTGATGCACACATCGTGCACGAGCGCGGTGATTGCGGCAATGCCGTAGCGGACGTTGCCGAATCGTATCCATACATATGTGACGATGGCAAATAGCGACAGGGCAATTGCGATCAGCGCCCGTGTCTTTTGTTCTCTTCCGACTGAGGGGTCTATCTGCGTCACTCGAGGCAGTGATGTTTCGAGCCTGGCTGCAGCCAGGACGCGGGTCGTTTCGTTTTGGACAAACGGCGTCCATTCGTCCTCGCTTAACTCGCGCAGCCCGGCTTCCGGCAGGACACTGATGTAGACAAAGGACGTAACAGGCTCGTTTGGCTCCATTGTTGTTAGATTCGGGCCGAGGATTTTATAGTCATACCGAATAAGGTGCCGCATATCGGGCTTGAATTTCAAGTCGTTTAATCGCTGGTCGATGTCTTGCAGCGTGCCAGCTCTTTCGATTTCGCATTCGATCTTGAGCCCGTCCATAAAATCAGCCAGTTCAGGGTAAGAGTCTATAAGCTCATCGGACACCTTTTCCGTAGAAGTAATCTTGGGTCGAAGGTTCTGTTGAATTTCCAATTCGTCTCCGAAAGCGCCTAAGATTGCATTATTGACAACTTCGTCAACTTGCGGTTCCGAGACCTCAGCCTTTGCAAAGGCTGTCGTCAGCACATCTTTTACGACAGATGTGTTCAGTTGTCTCGTTGTTATGACAAATGTCCAAGAGCTGCTACCTTCTGTCACTGCAACGTTGCTCAGTTTATTGCCAACGGCGGCTCTAATAGTCTCGGTTGTGTTCGGGTCCTCACTGGAGAATGTGAGGGTGACAGTGGTTTTGTTTGTCTCTGTAGTATTGATTTCATATTGCTTGCCTGATTTTCCGATGCTGTAGACGTTCGCCGCTGCAAGGGCGGGATTGTCCATCTTGACTCCCGCTTCGTGAATCTTGTCTTCTACATACTGTCTGGTGCGGGCTTCCTTCAGATTGATCTGGGCGGCTGTTCCGCCGGTAAACTCAATATCGTACTTGTTGTTCTTTTCATCGTCTCTCGTAACGAAGACGAAGAACCCTGCTGAAATGAGCAGAATTGAGATGCAAAAGAAAATTGGCCTGGAGGCCATCCAGTTTATATTTGGTTTGTGTATGAGACGGAGCATAAATAAATGGTCTTTGATAATTCGCTTGGTCAAAAGAAAATTGAAAATTACCCTCGTTACGAACAACGCAGTGAACATACTCGATGCGATGCCGAGCATAAGCACAATAGCAAAGCCTTTTATCTCTTCCGAGGCGACCCAGTAAAGAATCGCAGCCGTGATGAATGTAGTGAGGTTGGCATCTAAAATAGCCCTGAAGGCCCTTTGGTAGCCGTTCTTTATCGCGACCGTCAGCGCGGAACCCTTCTCCTGCTCTTCGCGGATTCTCTCGAAAATCAGGACGTTCGCGTCGACACTCATGCCAATGGTTAGTATGATGCCGGCGATACCCGGCAGTGTGAAGGTTGCTTTGACTCCGGCCATTATCGCCAGGACGAATAAGATATTCATCAACAGAGCCAAGTCGGCGATTGAGCCGGCAAGTGTATAGTAGACGAGCATACAGAATATCACGACGATCAAGCCGATAAAGCCGGCTTGGATGCCTTTGTCACGGTTGTCCGCGCCGATGGATGGGCCTATTGTCCTTTCCCACAGGGGTTGTTCTATCAGCCGGGCCGGCAAAGAGCCCGCATTTAGCTTGTTGACCATATCCAGGACATCCGTTTGACTGAAACTGCCCGTGATTTGACCATGTGTGGTTATTCTGGTCTCGATCCTTGGCGCTGATATGGCCATGCCGTCCAGTAGTATACACAGTGGGCGGCCGATATTCTTACCGGTGACATTGCCGAACATATTGCCGCCCAATTGATCCAGGACGAAATTAATGGCTCTTCGGCCGGTCTGATCGGTGCCTGGCTGAGCCTTTAAGAGCTTCCACTCTTTCTCGGTGGCCCCGCGCAGCAGAGTCTCGTTTGGCTTATTGCTTGCCAGGACATAGTATTTATCGCCGAACGTGCCGACCATACAAGGGCGATCCTGCTTATCGGTTACCGTGACCAGAATTTGACCTTCTTCGTTGCTTACCCACTCTCCGAGTTCTTCTATTTCAGACCATACGTATTTGTTAGCCGACAGTTCTGCGACGTACTTAGGCCCTTTTTCCTTAAGCGACTCGACGTAGCGTGTCATCTCGTCCATGTCGACCGCTGGGTGTCCCTGTGTTGGCAGAATTCTGAACTCCAGTATGCCGGCCCCTTTCAGCATTCGCTGAAGGTCTCGGGGGTCGCCGTGTCTTCCTCTGAACGGGCGATACTTGTCATAAGCTGCGACTGCCTTGTCAATTAGCTTGGCCCGGTCGGGGAAATCGTTCTTGAGTTGTTCGAGCCGCTCGCGTCTTTCTGCTGCCTTGGGCGACATCTCCAGGACGAAGTTTATCTGCTCTTCGGTTAAGTTTAGCTTATCGAGCTCCCTTCTGGCTTCTTCGTATGCAATATTCTTGCCGGTTTCAGGGTCGGTTAGCCGCCCAAGAACTCCAACCCACTCCGCGTATGTTTTGACATACGCCGTCAGCAGGTCCAGATTATCCTCAGAGTCAAGAAATTCTTTTAGTGATTCTTGCAGTTGTTGTTCATTCAACTTGGCCCAATCGCTTCGCTTCAGCTTTATTTGCCCGAGGTCAAGTTCCGTCGCTGAAATTTTTTCTTCTGAGGCCTTGAGTTCGCCATCAAGCTGGTCTCTTTTATTCTGCAGCTCCTTGCGTTCGTCATAGGTTTTAGCGAGAGTCTCGAGAATTCCCAGTCTGTTTGGATCATTCTGGGCGAAATCATTGAAATCTGCTATCCGCTCTTCCGGCGATTTCTGGAGGCTGCGCAAAATTCTGGCGGGATTTGTGTTTTTCGCCAGCAGGTCGCTGATGGCTTTTCGGTTGTCCAGGCGCTTCTGACGCGTTTCGGCGCTTGCAAGCGGCATTTGTATCTCGAAGCGGGTATTGCCCTGCGGTCGCCAGATCAGGTTTTGGATGTTGGCTGGGTCTATTCGCCTTCGCAGGATGCTTATCATCCTTTGGGCTAAACCTCTCTGTTGGGCTTCTTCGAGGCCCTGCGTGCTAATTTCATAGATGAGGCTTGTCCCACCAGCCAGGTCAATGCCCGGCTTGAGCGTCTTGCTTGGGGGATACAAAGTCCAGCCCGCCAGTACCACCAGAACAATGATCAGAACGATTTTCAGCGTCAGATTCTTGCCCATAACTGCTCCCTAACCAAACTCTTGATGAGTTCTGCAAAATTGCAGGTTAGGCATATATTATTTAAGTCCGCCGTAGGCGGATTGATTTTCTTAAATAATCGCTTAACTATCTGTTAAAGAACAACTTACTGTTTAACAAGAAAAAATCAAAAAACTTTTTTTTTGTCAAAGTATGCCTAACCTGCAATTTTGCAGAAGCCTTAAACTCTTACAAAATTGAGACTAACTCTTATCTTTCGACATATTCTTCCCAATTGCTGAAGAGGCGATCTTTATTTTTGTATTGTTCGATTCATCGATTTTCAACGTAATCTCATCGTCCTTAACGTCAACCACAGTTCCGATAATCCCTCCGATTGTCCGGACCCGATCATTCTTCTCCAGCGTTTGGACCATCTGTTTGTGCTGCTGCTGTTTCTTTCGAGGTCCTCTAAAGAGCAAAAGGTACATCACCACGAAAATCAGGATAAATGGGAGATATGTCATCAAAGAAAACCCCCGCTGAGTTCGCGTTGCAGGAGCGTTGGAGTCGGATACGACGGTCGTGCTTGTCGCCTCGCCGCCTTGAGTGACCGGCTCAGAAGAAATGCTTGAAGGTGATTCTTCATCTGCCGCTTGAGCTAACACCCATACATTATTCATATCTATCTTCCTTAACTATTTTCAAAGAACAACTTACTGTTTAACAAGAAAAAATGAAAAAACGTTTTTTTCTTGTCAAAATATGCCTAACCTCAATTTTGCAAAAGTTGAATTATAACCTGAATTTGCCGCAAATTACAGAGAATTTGTCGAATTACTCTGCCCATTTTTGACCGCGTCGAAAGACTTATATTTTTTGGATTGTTCGGCTGCCCACGCGGCAAACTCGTTTCTTTTCAGTGTCAGTCTTATTTTTGCCATCAGCCGCTGGTAGAACCTCAGGTTATGTAGAGACGCCAAGATTGGGCCGAGCATTTCTCCGGAGTTGAAGAAATGTCTCAATGCACCCCGGCTAAAATTCTTGCAGCAGTAGCAGTCACAGCCTGCTTCGATTGGCCCGGGATCGTCTGCGTGGGCACTGTTTCTCAGTCGCACAGGCCCATTTTCCGTAAAAGCAAAGGCATTTCGTCCGTTCCTGGTCGGAAGAACGCAATCGAACATATCGACACCGGCCTTGACAGCGGCAATGATATCAGCGGGCGTACCGACTCCCATTAGATAGCGAGGCAGATTCGCCGGCAAAAGCCGTGTTGTATGGGTAACCGTTCTTATCATATTGTCATGCCCTTCACCTACACTTAGTCCGCCGATAGCATACCCGTCAAAACCCAATTTGACAAGTTCAGAAGCGCAATGCGTTCGAAGCTCGGGATTTATTCCGCCCTGGACAACAGCGAAAAGCAGCTGGTTGGCGTTCGTGTGCGACTCCTTGGCACGCTTGGCCCAGCGAATAGTCCTTTCAACCGCTTGTTTTAGCTCAGGCACATCCACAGGAAAAACTGCGCATTGGTCCAGACACATTATGATGTCGGCACCGAGTCGATTCTGGATGCTTGTTGCCGTTTCCGCGTCCAGGTATATCTTCGCTCCATCTACGTGGCTGGCAAATTCAACGCCGTCGTCGTTGATCTTTACCAGTGGGCTTAGCGAAAAAATCTGATATCCACCGCTATCTGTGAGTATCGGCCGATCCCAGGCCATAAACTTGTGTAATCCACCAAGCTTTTCGACTACATCGACTCCAGGTCTGAGCATCAGATGATAGGTGTTGGCCAGAATGATGTCGGTGCCGGTCTCTTTAAGCTGCTGTGGTGTAATCCCCTTTATTGTGCCGGCAGTGCCGACCGGCATGAAAACAGGGGTCTCGACCGTTCCATGTGCCGTCGTTAATAATCCTTGCCGGCCTGCGCAATCACGGTCTTTATGCAGTACTTCAAAGTCACTCATTGCTTCTTCTTGTCATTCCCGCACCTGCTTTCGCAGGTGTAAACTTGTCCCCGCGGAAGCGGGGAGCGGGAATCCACTTTGCCATAGTTTTGTAGTTTTGTAGGGTATGCTCTGCATACCATTGTGGCATAAAGCCTCCTGAGATAATCAGGTGATCGAAAGCATCGGACTCATAACGCAAATATTCCCCTTTACGGGGTGTTAATAATCGATCGTTATTTTATGACATAGGAATAACGATTTCAATAGCCTTTTCGGTTCCAGGTACGCTGGGTCAGCCTGTTAGAAAAAGTATTGTGCGCCAAATG
>Ga0114930_10003325_pt1 | contig 14141 bp, 10 predicted proteins | sample AnhtaG_FD_87300 | JGI IMG/M metagenome (GOLD analysis project Ga0114930, IMG submission 87300) | Deep subsurface microbial communities from Anholt, Denmark to uncover new lineages of life (NeLLi) - Anholt_01485 metaG | ecosystem: Environmental > Aquatic > Marine > Oceanic > Sediment | place... | reverse complement strand
TGGTACCGCAGGATTTCGACTTACGGGGCCAGGAAAGCCCGGTGGATCCAGAGCGAGGGCAAACCGGTGCCGCCCGCTCTCGAACCTGGGAAGTGGGAACCGCGGGCCAAAGCCCGAATTGACTACTACCGCGCGCTGCTCGCTGTGGACGAGGGTATCGGCCGCGTCTTCGAGGCCCTGGAGTCGACGGGCGAGATGGACTCCACGGTGATCGTTTTCGCGGGCGACAACGGCTTCTTCCACGGCGAACATCGCCGGGGCGATAAACGCCTCATCTACGAGGAATCCATTCGGATTCCGTTCCTCATGCGCTACCCAAAGATAGTCAAGCCGGGAAGCCGGGTGTCCGGGATGGCTCTCAATATTGACCTTGCGCCGACCCTGCTCGACCTGGCGCGCGTGGCCGTACCCGCGGCGATGCAGGGGAGGTCGCTGCTGCCCCTACTCCAAGGCCGCAGTGTCCGGTGGCGACAATCCTTCCTGTATGAGTACTTCCGTGAGGAGTGGCTGCCCGGCATTCCCTTGATGCTGGGAGTGCGCACCCCCCGGTGGAAGTATGCGCGTTACCCGGACATCGCCGACATAGAGGAGCTGTACGATCTCAAAAACGACCCGGGGGAATTGCACAACCTCGCTCAAGACCCCTCCCACGAAGGCCGGGCCAAGGAGATGCGCAGGGAACTGGAGCGTCTGAAGGAGCAAACGGCCTATCCGGAGGAGAAGCAGCTCGGGGCGCCGCCTGTTGTAGTGCCGGAGACGAGGGCCGACAAGCCGGGCGAAGCGGTCCTCGCGTTCGATTTCACGCACGGAGCAGCGGATCTGGCGGCGGACCTCTCGGGCCGGGGACACCACGGGGTGCTCCACGGAGCCCGGTTCGTCGAAGAAGAGGGGAAGAGGGCGCTCAGACTCGACGGGGAAGGGTTCGTCGAGGTTCCCCACTCGGAGACGCTCGACCCTTCCAGAGGATCGTGGACCGTCGAGGCGCGCGTGAAAAGCGAGAGGCCCGACGGGATCATCCTGGCGCAAGGTGGGAAGAGCCACGGGTACGTTCTCTTCCTGAAGAACCGCCGTCCGCACTTCGCAGTGCGCGTGGACGACGAGCCGTTTGAGGTCGCCGCTGAGAACCCCGTCGGCAGCGGCTGGGTGCACCTGGCGGGCGTCATCGGCCGGGACCGGGTCCTCAAGCTCTACGTGGACGGCAGTCCGGTGGGCGAATCCACCGAGGCCGGTTTCATATCGGAGAATCCGCATGAACGCCTGGAGATCGGGACCGATGCCGGGACGCTGGTCGGGACGTACGATGCGCCGTCCCCATTCGTCGGCCGGATAGATTCCGTTCGAATTTGGGCCGGTGAGCGCACCGCCGAGCACATCGCGCAGGACGCTCGGCCACCTCGATATTGAGCATAAAGTTGACAGGCTGGCGAATTCGGGTATAATAGGGCTTGGCAACAGGCATCGAGCCTCGAGCGATTCGTGCGGACTGACCTTCTTTCTGGATGAGTTCCGACCGCGTAGAATTAGCCCTGTGGCTAAACGCCTTGCCAAATCAGCAGGGGAGGAATACTCCCAGAAAGAGGAAAGCATTGGCTGACAAATCATTGTACGTGGGCAATCTGTCGTACAGCACCACGGAGGAGGAGCTTAAGAGCCTCTTCGAGCCGTGGGGACCCGTGAGCGAGGTCCGCATAATAGGCGGACGCGGCTTTGGGTTTGTGGACGTGCCGGAGGATAAGGCCGCAGAGGCGATAGAGCAAACCAACGGCAAGGAATACCAGGGTCGCGCGCTGACCGTAAATGAGGCCCGCCCGAGAGCGGAGAGCGGCGGTGGTGGCGGCGGCGGACGTGAGCGCTGGTAGACAGGTGCCGCAAATCTGAGACCGATTGAGAGGGAGGCTCCAGGGCCTCCTTTTTTCATTGGCGCCTGGTGCGCGTGTTGAATGTTGAGAGTTGAGTGTTGAGCGAATTGGGTTCTCGAATTTCAACTCTCAGCTTTCAACCTTCAACTTCCGCCCGATTCACGAGTAGGAGTACGAGCAGCAGGGGCCGTCCGCGGGTCTTGAACCGGTCGTTGAACTTCGGTATAGTAGAGCAGGCCGTGGGCCGCGTCTCAGAAAGTCGGTGAGCAAGGAGCCAGACCATGAGGACTTCGATTCAGAACTTGTTTGTATATCTGCTGGTAATAGCGGCAGGCTGTCCGGCGAGGCCTGTTGTGGGAGGCGAGGACAAAGTGGATGAGTACCTCCAGGCAGTGAGAGTTTTCGCGAACAATGTATTGGAACACGGGCGCGACACATATGGGCCGACGAAGACGCCGCTGTTTGTAGATGGGATCAATGTGGATACGCTCAAGCCGCCTGTCTGGAAGCGGAATGGCGAGGAATGGATTCTGTCGAATCTGGCGAGCCAGCAGAATCTGCTTCGTGTCCTTGATGGGCTGTCGAGCGCGACGGGGGACCCGAAGTACCGTCAAGCCGCCATCGATGCCGTCAAATACGCGTACCAGCATCTCAATGACCCCGGCGGGATGCTTTACTGGGGCGGCCACTGCTGCTACGACGCTCTCGGTGACAAAGTGGTCGGCGAGAGCAGAACCCACGAGTTCAAACACCATTATCCTTACTATCAGCTAATGTGGCAGGCCGATCCCGAAGCCACCAAGCGACTGATCGAGGCCGCGTGGAATGCTCACGTCATCAGCTGGGACAACCTGGACTTCAACCGCCACGGTGCCTACGGCCGCCGTATCGGGAAGCTGTGGAACCATGAGTATGGGGGCGGCAAAGTCCCTTTCGTTGGCAAGGGACTGACGTTCATGATGTCGGGGACCGATCTTATCTACGCCGCCGCGCAGCTGAGCCAGTTCACGAATGACGAACGACCACTTGTCTGGGCCAAACGGCTCGCAAAGCGGTACGTCGAGGCGCGACATCCGGAAACCGGACTCGGGGCGTGCAACTTCAGCGTCGTCGAGAGCCACAGGATGGAAAAGCAGTTCCCTCAGTTCGAAGGCCGGTTCACCGAGGCCACGGTGACGGATCTCTACGGCGCGCGTTACACGTACTGCGCGATATGCCTGCTCAGGCTCGGCGAGACGCTCGGCCCCAACGGCAAAGAGTTCCTGCAATGGGGCGTTGAGGATCTAACGGCCCGCGCGACCCACGGATACGACGGGGCGACGAACAGCTTCTGGGCGACGCTCATTGACGGCACGAAGCTCAGCCCCGCGGATAGGAAGAAAGACGGTTACGTCGAGACCAGATGGCTCGAGAAACGTCCCGCCGACAGCCGGCACTTCCTTGCCTACGCGCTGGCCTACAAGCTCACCACGAACGATCTGATGTGGCGGATGACACGCAGCATCGGACAGGGACTCGGACTGGGCGACCTGAGTGCTGAACCCGGGACATCCCCCGCCATCAACCGCGCCATATCGAACAACGATCCGCTTGTCATATTCGGCCTGCTCGAACTCTGGCAGGCGACCCGCGAGACAGCGTACCTCGACCTCGTAAAGCGAGTAGCCGACAACGCCCTGGCGACGCGGGTTCACAATGGCTTCTTCGTAGAGAGTAAGGACCATATTTTCGCCAGATTCGACGATCCGCTTCCTCTCGCGCTGCTCCACCTGCGCGCGGCTGTGCTCGGTCTGCCGGAGAAGCCGCCGACCTACTGGCACGGGCGAGGCTACCTGCACTGCCCCTACGACGGCGAAGGGCGGACCTACGACCATCGCGTGATCTACACCCGCCTCCGCGGCGAACCCGAGCCTTGAGCGATTCGGCCCGGAGATCACGCAGGGGCCGTGGCTCGTCCCGGCCCGTGGGGTGCCCGCTTCCCGCGACCCCGAGTTGAACCACGGGTCTAAATTAGTTCGAGAAAGCCCGGTGAACCGGGCTCCCGGGAGTGTCGGCCCGCAAAGATGGGGTAGGGGCCGCGGCTCGTCCCGGCCCGGGATGCACCCGCTTCCGGCGACCCCGAGCTGAACCACGGGTCTAAGTTAGTTTGAAAAAGCCCGGTGAACCGGGCTCCCGGAACCATCCCTCCTTCCCAAGGAGGACCATAAGGAGTCGCTTACGCTGACGGCCGGCTTCCTATCCACTTAGCACTCGCGACTCGTAAGGTGCTTGAAACGGTGCGCAATGTGCTCTCCCGCCACGTGGTGTTTTCTCATTTCGCACTTTTGTGTTGATTAAAATACGGAATGCGGGTATAATGTGGTTTGGCATTGGCCATCGAGCCTCGAGTTTGATTCGTGCGGAGTGACCTTCTTTCTGGATGAGTGCCCCCGTATAGAATTAGCCCTGTGGCTAAACGCCTTGCCAAATCATTGGGAAGAACTCTTCCCAGAAAGAGGAAAGCATTGGCTACGAAATCGTTGTACGTAGGAAATCTGTCCTACAGCACCACGGAGGAGGAGCTTAAGAGCCTCTTCGAGGCGTGGGGCCCCGTAGGCGAGGTCCGCATCATTCAGGGACGCGGCTTTGGGTTCGTGGACCTGGAGGACGAGAAAGCCGCAGAGGCGATAGAGCAGACCAACGGCAAAGAGTACCAGGGTCGCACGCTGACCGTAAACGAGGCGCGCCCGAGGACTGAGAGCCGCAGTGGCGGCGGTGGCGGCGGTCGCGGTGGTGGCGGCGGCGGCTACGGTGGCGGTGGCGGCGGTGGCGGCGGCGGACGCCGCGATCGCTGGTAGACGACAACCGCAGATCTAAGATCGACTAGCAAGGGGGGCCGAAAGGCCTCCCTTTTTTATTTGCCGGTCCGGTAATTCCGGTTGACGGTTGAGTGTTGAGAGCCGGTCGACAGCCGATGCATAGGGGCCGTGCCTTGTGCCGGCCCCCCGACGGCCCCCGCGCTAAACCGCGGGTCTAAGCTAGTTAGAAAAAAGCCCGGTGAACCGGGCTCCCGGGAGTGTCCCCCTTGCCAGGGGGACCATAGGGGGTCGGTTTTCCCACCTGCGACTCTCAAACCTGGCTCCCGACACCCCTCCCCTCTGCGGCGACAGAGGCGAGGCGCTACGAACCCGCCGGGGCCGGCCTGGTCAGTCGTGGATTTGCAGCGAATTCTTTGCCGCAGCGCTCACGTGTCTTTAGGTGGAAGGTTCCCCTCCCTGTGGTAGCGGAGGGGAACGTGGGCATTCTATCTGCGCCTTAAGCGTATTGGAAATGCCCTTAGACCGTAGGAAACAGCGTATATCACATTGCCGTTCCTGGTCCGGATACGCGGCCGAAAGATGATGATACACCCATCTTCCGGCCTCCCTTTGTTAGGCATCCGATACTCCTTCCTACTTTCACCGGGAAGACGGCAGTAGAAAGGTTTGTATTGATTCTTGGGCCGAACCCTGGTATCATTCGAATAGGGTTCTTCGAATGGCCTTCCATTCGGCCCGTTTGACTGGGCAGTTCCGGCTGCCCAGTCAAAACTCGTTTTCTGGCATACGTTTAGCTCTCACCCGTGGCCTCTCTCTCCTCCGCGGATCCCGGAACATCACCGATTGCTATCGCCAGCAACTCCACCTGCTTCGTGAGAAGCTGCAGGTCGGTCTTGTCGAGGTCGTAAGGCACAACCAGCTGCGCCGTACGGCCCCTAGTCAGCGGATAGCTGTAGCTGCGTGTGGCCACGTCCGGTGTGACCAGGGAGGCGTCAGGCCAACCACTGGGTTTGGCGGGTGCCTCACCCTCCTCTCTGTTCTCTCTGCCAGGACCGGGTGCCTCCTCGTAACCCCCAGCTTGTCCCTCATCGGGTTCCTTCGAGATTAGACCATCATCGTTGATCACACCCGCAAACTTCCCCGATGCTATGAAGACCTTGGCTGCATCTTCTGCCGCGACGTCCTCTATCCGATGGTATCTCGTCAAGATCCTGTCGAGCTTGGCAGGTACAGAGCCATCAGTTGCGCAGCGTTCCATTACCTCCTGGTATAGGAGCGGCTGGGCGAACGCCTCGCGCACAGCTTCTCGCCGCTCAGCTTCGGTAACCGGCCTCGTTACCCGTTCGCTGAGTGGACTCAAGGCATAGCCGTCTGCTGTACGTTTCAAGAGACCAAAGTGCACCAGCGCAGCCAACTTGCGCGTAGAAGCGCCAGTCAGCCCCTTGCTCCCGATAGCCGTGGCAATAGAGTTACGATCATTAGCGCCTGACCCCAATTGAGACCGGATCTCCGCAGCCCACCCCACGCATTCCTTCAGGCCATACGCCGGATAGCCGCGGCTACGTCTCCTCTTATCTTTCATCGTACGCCCTCCTTTCGAGCGGTCGTATACATTCTACACTAGGGATACCGGTTATGTCAAGAGAAATTCAAGACGACAGCAGAAAAAAGTTCAGTTTATTTCCCCGCTTGCCGATGGCATTGCACTCGCACTTGGCGCGTAGCGCTACAGCCGTGCGGGACTGGGGCGCAAAAACTACGCTGCTGATAACCGCGTGCCAAAGGCGCAGCACGGCGTAACGCGCGTCTAGCCGCTCGTCTCGTTCGTTTATGACAAGCTGAAGGGCCGGCGCGTAGGTGGTGGCGGGACGCCCCTGGGTCCGGGCGATGCCCCACATGCAAGGGGCGGCGTGTGGGCTTGGGGTGGCTTCGCATGTGTGTGGAGGTGAGAGCCTGGCACATCTCTAGGTTGCTGTATGCAACGGCACATTGCCCCATCCCCTCGTCCTGTGCTAGAATAGCCCATCGGACGCAGCCCCGTGGGGCTGCGGTTGAGAGTTGAAAGTTGAGCGTCGAGAGAGAGCCGAGTCCGTTCGCTCAACTCTAAACTCTCAACACTCAACCCACGAGCGAATGCACATGAGCGAGATCAAGACCATCCTGGCCACGGATTGTGGGAGCACCACGACCAAGGCCATTCTTATTGAGAAGCAGTCCGATGAGTACCGGCTCGTCGTGCGCGGCGAGGCGCCCACCACCGTCGAAGCGCCGTTCGACGACGTCACCGTCGGCGTCCTGAACGCCGTCCGCGAGGTCGAGGAGCTCGCCGGGCGCAGAATAATAGCAGCCGGCCCTTCGACGGATTCGACAGGCTCACCGCAGGCAAGCTCAGGACAGAGCCGTCAGCAGCCAGCGGAACCCCTCCCCCGGCCCCTCCCCGAAGCGGAGAGGGGTGAGGGCGGTCGCTCAACACTCGCCGCTCACCATTCGACCTCCACCATTCAGGTGCCGCCAAAGGATGGCGTCGGGGTGGACATGTACCTTTCCACCTCCAGCGCGGGCGGCGGGCTCCAGATGACGGTCGCCGGCGTCGTCAAATCCATGAGCGCGGAGAGTGCGGAGCGTGCGGCGCTCGGGGCGGGGGCGATCATCATTGACGTCATCGCGGTGGACGACGGGCGCAAGGAATATGAGAAGGTCCAGCGCATCCGCGAGCTTCGCCCGGATGTGATATTGATGTCGGGCGGGACGGAGGGCGGCCCGGTCACGCATCTCGTGGAGATCGGCGAGATGCTCCTTTCGGCCGACCCCAGGCCCAGGCTCGGCACCGGCGTCGAACTCCCCGTGATCTACGCGGGCAACAAGGATGCCGCCGACGCGGTGGGCGATATCGTCGCGGCGAAGGTTGACTTCCGCATCGTCGACAATCTCCGTCCGACCCTCGACCGCGAGAACCTCCTCCCCGCCAGGGAAGCGATCCACGAGCTTTTCCTCCAGCACGTCATGCAGCAGGCGCCCGGATACAGCAAGCTCATGACCTGGACCAGCGAGGGCATCATGTCCACGCCCAACGCCGTGGGGAGGATCATCCAGACCATCGCCGAGCAGGAGCGGATCAACGTCCTCGCGGTGGATATCGGCGGCGCGACGACCGACGTCTTTTCCGTCTTCGGCGGCGTCTTCACCCGCACGGTCAGCGCGAACCTGGGGCTCAGCTACTCCATCTGCAACGTGCTCGCGGAGGCGAAGATAGAGAACATCGCGCGCTGGATACCGTTCCCCGTGGAGGAGGGGTACGTCCGCAACCAGCTTCGGAACAAGATGATCCGCCCGACAACGATCCCGCAGACGCTGAAGGACCTCTACATCGAGCAGGCGGTGGCGAGGGAGGCGCTCCGGCTCGCGTTCGAGCACCACAAGTCGCTGGCCCGCGAGCTGAAGGGCGTCCAGCAGGTACGTCTTATCGGCGACGCGATCAGTCAGGAAGCGACCGGGAAGACTCTCGTCCACCTGATGGACCTGGATATGATCGTGGGAAGCGGGGGCGTGCTGAGCCATGCTCCCATGCGCGAGCAGGCGGCGCTCATGATGCTGGATGCGTACCAGCCCGAGGGCGCGACGATGCTCGCGGTGGATTCGATATTCATGATGCCCCAGCTCGGGATACTCTCGACGGTGATGCCCGAGGCGGCGGCGCAGGTGTTCGAGCGCGACTGCCTGATCAAGCTGGGCGCTGTGATCGCGCCGGTTGGGACGGGGAAGGAAGGCCAGACTGCGTGCACGGTTTCCATCGGTGGGAAGAGCATGGAAATCCCGTTCGGCAGCGTGCGAGTCCTTCCGCTGGGCATCGGGGAGAAGGCTGAGGTCGAAATAATCCCCACCCGCGGGTTCGATGTCGGAGCCGGGCGCGGCAGACCGCACACCGTGGAAGTCGAGGGCGGCGTCGTCGGCCTGATCGTGGACGCGCGGGGCAGGCCGCTCCGTCTGCCGGAGGATCGTGGAGAACGTGTGAGAAAGCTCGTCGAGTGGATGAAAGCGTTTGGGCTGGCGCTGCCGGAGTAGGGGTTAGCCGCCGATGGACGCAGATACACGCAGATCGGAATTGGATGGAATCACCGAGAAGATTATTGGCTGTGCTTATACCGTCGGCAATGAATTAGGTTCCGGGTTTCTGGAGAAAGTCTATGAAAATGCACTTGCCCATGAACTGCAGAAGGCTGGCTTTTCCGTCAGGCAGCAGCAGGACATCCAGGTAGTGTACGACGGTGTCTTAGTTGGTGAGTTTGCGGCCGACTTGTTGGTCGAAGAGAGTGTTCTGGTGGAGCTTAAGGCTGCGAAGGCCTTAGACGATGCTCACATGGCTCAATGTCTCAATTATCTAAAAGCTACCGGTTTGCAGGTTTGCCTGTTGATTAACTTCGGCGGCCCGAGAGTACAGATCAAGCGCGTTGTCAGAGGTTTTTGAAGCCGCCGATAAACGCGGACGATTCTTGGTTGGGAATCCGCATCGGTGGGCGTGAATCGGCGGTTCTGGGGGTGGGTGAGGACGGGTGATCCTGACGTTAGAATTGGACAAGAGTGGAGAATGCCTGGACGTATTCTTTGACGAAGAGGGACGCGATTACTTGGTGGACATCCTGTCGGGTCTTAGAGAGCCTGGGGATCACTATCATCTGATACCAGAGGCCGAGGATGTCGCGGAGATGACTCACCGCTTCACGCAAGACGGGAAGATCATCGGTGTCGTCACACTTGGGCTGCCAAGCGCAGGTATGAAACCGATCAAAGAGCATGAGGGTTGAGCCCAGCTGACATTTCGTCCGAAATCGGCGTTCATCGGCGGTTTTAATGCTTGGAACGTAAACTATGGCGACCGCATACACCCCGGGGCTGAAGGTCAGTCGCCGGACGACAATACGGAAAACTAGGCGCCTCCCGCTGAAGGGCGAGGTAATCGTGAGCCGGGGCGACCGCGTGGGCCCCGATGCCGTCGTGGCGCGGACCGAGCTCCCCGGAATCATGCAGACTCTTCGCGTCGCCGAGTTCCTCGGGCTGGAGGCATCCGACGTGCCGAAGGCCCTCAGAGTCTCGGAGGGCGACGAGGTCGAGCGCGGGACCATCATCGCCGAGACCAAGTCCTTCTTCGGCCTGCTGAAAAATGAATGCAGATCCCCCATCTCGGGCGTCGTGGAGCTGGTTTCGCCGATCTCGGGCCACGTCGGCATCCGGCACAGGCCCACGCCGGTCGAGGTAACCGCGTACATCCCGGGCGAGGTGGTCGAAGTCATCCCGGAGGAGGGCGTGGTCATCGAGGCGACGGGCGCGCTGATCCAGGGGATATTCGGCGTCGGCGGGGAGAGGATCGGCGAGTTGAGGGTGATCGTCGGCGCGCCGGACGAGACGGTGGAGGAGGATCGGATCACCGGCGATCTGGCAGGGAAAGTCGTCGTCACGGGTGCGAATATCACCGGACCATCGCTTCGGAGGGCGGCGGACGTTGGGGTCGGGGGGATCGTGACCGGCGGGATCATAGACAGCGATCTGATCGGCTACCTGGGACATGACATAGGCGTGGCGATCACCGGCCAGGAGGACGTCCCGACTACTCTGATCGTCACCGAGGGCTTCGGTGTGATCAGTATGGCGCAAAGGACGTTTGATCTGCTGAAATCTCTGGAGGGGAAGTCGGCGTCCATCAACGGCGCGACGCAGATCCGGGCGGGCGTCATCCGGCCGGAGATCATCGTCCCGAGCGAGGATGCGGTTGGCCCGTCGCGGAGAACCGGCGCGGATTCCGAGCAGTCGCTGGACATAGGGACGAGGATTCGAGTTATCCGCGAGCCGCATTTCGGCATGCTCGGCACCGTGACTGCACTCCCGCCGGAGCCGGTGCTGATCGAGTCCGGCGCGAAGGTCAGGACCCTCGAGGCGGAGCTGGATGCTGGCGCGCGAGCAACCGTTCCGAGGGCGAACGTGGAGATTATTCAGGAGTAGCGTGAGTGCAGAATGCGAAGTGTGGAATGCGGAGTTAACCGCCGAGACGCCAAGCGCGCGAAGAAAGTCTCAAACTGGGATACCTCAATGGAAGTTCTTCAATCAGCTACACGGCCTATGGTATAATTGCGTCTGCCAAGAGTATATTTCAAAAGTCGGAGATCACCCCTCGATACGTCCCGCTCCGCCATGGCGGGCGGGACTACTCGGGGCTGGCGGATCATAAGGCCCCGATTGCCCCGAGTGTCCCGATTCAATCGGGATGTATCGAGTGGCAAGAGCACACTTTTGAAATGCGTTCTAGTTTTTCCGAGGGAGGAATGAGTAATGAATGACCGCTGTGTTCGCCGTTCATGCGCCGTCGTCGCGATCGTGTTCCTGCTCGTGTTTGCCACCCCGGCAGTCGAAGCAGAGACGTGGACAAAGCAACTTGCGAGAGGCGTGACCCTCACTCAGATAGTGATAGGGCCTTCCGCGCCCGAGGATGCAACCCCGGCGATGGGAAGCACCCCCCTCGAAGCCGAGGACACGACGCCTCCGATGGTGATCAACGTCCTCAAGATCGATCCCAAGGTCCCGGGCGTCCGAGTTCAGGCCGTCCTCGGCTATGACAAGGTTCATGGCGAAGGTGGAGACAAAGGCCGAGAGACCGTCGGCTCCATGGTGAAGCGAGTTAAGGCCGTCGCCGCCGTGAATGCAGACTTCTTCCCCTGGACCGGCGACCCGGATAACCTTCATATTTCCGGCGGCGAGCTGATCAGCGAGCCGCACCCGCGCCGAACCCTCTTTGGGATGACATCGGACGGCAGGTTTCTCTTCGACCGGCTGGAATTCGATGCCAAGATCACGCTTCCAGACGACAAGTGGTTTCCCATCCGGGGGATAAACAGGGAACGGAAGCAGAACGAGTTGGTCGCCTACACATCCAAGTACTTCTCAAGCACACGTACGGCCGACAACGGCTCCGAGGCGGTCATCACGACCGAGGACCTGCCGGTTAGGATCGGCGTTCCGATAAAGGGCACGGTCTCGAAAGCCAGGCCGGACGTCGGCGACACGCCCATTCCGGACGGAGCCATTGTGCTGTCGGGCGCAGGAACCGGTGCCAAATTCGTAAAGGAGAAACTGGCGGAAGGGACCGGTGTCAGCATCGAGCTCAACGTCAAACCTTCAAGCACAACCGGCTGGGAAGCGGTTGTCGAAGCGGTCGGCGGCACGCCCCGCATGATAAGGAACGGCAAGATCGGCTTAGAGGTAGATGAAGAGGGCCTCAAGCCGGGGTTCTACGACAGAACACATCCGCGGACGGCTGTCGGTGTGACGGCCGATGGGAAACTGGTACTCGTCACCGTGGACGGCCGACAGAGCATCAGCGTGGGCATCGGGCTCGCCGATCTGGCAAAGGTTATGCTGTCGCAGGGCTGCGTGGAGGCGCTTAACCTCGACGGAGGTGGATCGAGCACCATGGCTACCCCGGCCGGTATGCTGAACAGCCCCTCCAGCGGAATTCTGCGTGCGGTGGCAAACGGCCTGGCCGTACTCGCGGACGACCAGCCCCTTGAGACAGACGGAGATCTGGAGCTCGGCATCTCGCCTCTAAACGGGCCGGTCGAGTCGGGCACGACCGCTCAGCTTACCTTGCTTGATGCCCGCACCGGTGAGCCGTTGAATGCCGATCTGGCGAACCGCGCGATCTGGAGCACCACCGGCGGGATGGGATTCGTTGACCAATCCGGTCGCCTGTATGGGATTAAGGCGCGCCAGGGCGAGGCCGTCGTTAAGCTCGGCGCGCACGTCGCGAGCGTTGCAGTGGAGACGATCCCCGGGCCTCCCAGTAAGTTCATCGCGAAGTTCGAGGCCGACCCGACCGGCGCTCCGAACAGAAGCACTCTTGCCGTGTCGCTGACCGATTTGAACGGCAATCCGATAAAGGGACAGAAGGTCTGCATCAAGGTGATCGCCGGTGTCCCCGACCGGCCCGACGCGCTCACCGGCGAGGATGGCAGGGTGTCGGTCGGCGTCACCTGGGGCGATACGCCCGGGGTCAAAGCGCGGGCGGAAGTCACCCTTTGCATACTTGAGCCTGTGACGTTGGAGAGGCCGGAGTAGGCAGGCGCGTTGAAGCATTCCCGACGTCTGTTCCGCAGTCTGTTTCCGCGGTGTTTGTGCGATTAGAGTTCTGAGGTCAAGCCATGCGAGCAGTAAAGCTGTATGCGCCGGGCGACCTGCGCCTGGTGGAAATCGAAAAGCCATCGCCCGGGCCGGGGGAACTCCTGGTGCAGGTCAAGGATGTCGGAGTCTGCGCCTCGGACGTCCACTACTTCCGCGACGGGCGAATCGGGGACGCGGTGGTAACCGAGCCCCTGATCCTGGGGCACGAATTCGGCGGCGTGGTCGCCGAGGTGGGCGCCGGCGTGGATAACGTCGAGCCGGGCGAAAGGGTCGCGGTCGAGCCCGCCATCTCCTGCTGGGAGTGCGATATGTGCAGGGCGGGCGATACCAACCTCTGCCGGAGCATCAAGTTCTGCGGGACGCCCCCCACTGATGGTGCGTTTCGGGAGTTCATCGCCTGGCCCGCGAGACTGATCGTCCCTGTGCCCGATTCAATGGCTATGAGCGAAGTGGCGATGCTGGAGCCGCTGGCGGTCGGTGTGTACGCAGTAGAGATCGCCGGATCGGTCGAAGGCAAGACGGTCGGAGTCGTCGGCGCGGGCGCGATCGGACTGTCCATCCTGCAGGCCGCGCGCGTAGCCGGATGCGGGGAGACTTATGTGACCGATCTGATTCCCGAGCGGCTGGAGCTGGCAGGCCGGCTGGGCGGGGAGCATACATTTGACGCCCGGAATCCCACGGTTGCGGAGAACGTGAAGGAGGCAAGCGGCTGCCGCGGGCTGGACGTCGTCTTCGAGGCGGCCGGAGAGAACGACGCCGTCTGCCAGGCAGTTGACATGGTCCGTCCGGGCGGCCTCGTGCTGATCGGCGGCATTCCCCGCGACGACCGGATGAGCTTGACGGCCTCCGTCATCCGCAGAAAAGGACTCACAATCAAGATGATCCGCCGCAGCAAGAACACCCTCAAACGCGCTATCGAGCTCGTCCACCAGGGCAAGGTGGATGTGGCCTCGTTCGTCACGCACAGATTTCCTCTGGAGCGCATCACCGAGGCGGTTGAAACGGCGCGCGACCGCAGGGATGGCGTGGTGAGGGCCGTTGTCGAAGTCGGCTGAGCCGCGCGTTTGAACCGCGAACTCCGCGGGCATAGAAGTTTCAGGTTCCAGGTTCGCTAAGCTCGACAACTCGGGACTTCAAACCTGAAACTCCGACTAAGCCGGATGCGGAGGTCCGCCAAATGGCACGCGATCGTTCGTCCGAAATCCGTTGGGAAGATTGGGGCGACCGGGCTTTCGAACGTGCGGAAAAGGAAGACAAACTACTCTTGCTCGACCTCAGCGCTTCGTGGTGCCATTGGTGCCACGTGATGGACCGCACG
>Ga0114930_10003324_pt1 | contig 14142 bp, 13 predicted proteins | sample AnhtaG_FD_87300 | JGI IMG/M metagenome (GOLD analysis project Ga0114930, IMG submission 87300) | Deep subsurface microbial communities from Anholt, Denmark to uncover new lineages of life (NeLLi) - Anholt_01485 metaG | ecosystem: Environmental > Aquatic > Marine > Oceanic > Sediment | place... | reverse complement strand
TCGGCATCGACACGCGGCTGACCGCGGGCGTCGCGGCCCAGGCGGCGGCGCTGCTGCTCGGGGGCGCCCGGTGACACCGCCGATCGCGCCCGAGGCGCTGCTGGCCGGTGCGCTGCTGACGCCGTTCCTGGCCGCGCTGCTGATTCCGGCGTTCCACGCCGCGCCCAACAAGCGCGAGGCGGTGACGCTGGCCGCTTCCGCCGCGCTGTTCGCCTGCGTGTTGGGCCTGCTGCCTGCGGTGATGGCCGGCCAGCGGCCCGAGGCGGTCAACCTCGTGGTCGCGCCGGGGCTTGCGTTCGCGTTCAAGGTCGAGCCGCTGGGCCTGCTGTTCGCGCTGGTGGCCTCGGCCTTGTGGATCGTCAACTCGGTCTATTCCATCGGCTACATGCGCGGCAACGCCGAGCCGCGCCAGACTCCGTACTATGTTTGCTTCGCGGTCGCGCTCGGCAGCACGATGGGCGTGGCCTTCGCCAAGAACCTGTTCACGCTGTTCCTGTTCTACGAGGCGCTGACGCTCTCCACCTATCCGCTGGTCACGCACAAGGCGAACGCCGAGGCGATCCGCGGCGGGCGCATCTACCTCATCCTCTTGCTCGGCAGCTCGATGGTGCTGTTCCTGCCCGCCATTGCGTGGACCTGGGTGCTCGCCGGCACGCTCGATTTCGCGCCCGGCGGGATTCTCGCGGGCAAGGCGGGCGCGGCGACGATGGGCGTGCTGTTGGGGCTTTACGTGTTCGGCATCGGCAAGGCGGCGGTGATGCCGCTGCATTTCTGGCTGCCCGCGGCGATGGTCGCGCCCACGCCCGTAAGCGCCCTCTTGCATGCGGTCGCGGTGGTCAAGGCCGGCGTGTTCACGGTGCTGAAGGTGGTGGTGTACGTCTTCGGCATCGATGCGCTCCGCGCCTCGGGCCAGGCGGAATGGCTGGTCTACGTCGCGGGCGCGACCGTGATCCTCGCCTCGCTGGTCGCGCTGCGCCAGGACAACCTGAAAAAACGCCTGGCTTACTCGACGGTCTCGCAGCTCTCCTATGTCGTGCTCGCGGCCGCGGTGCTGACGCCGATCTCCGCCGTGGGCGCCGCCATGCACATCGTCGCGCACGCCGTCAGCAAGATCACGCTGTTTTTCGCTGCCGGCTCCATCTACACCGCGGCGCACGAAACCGAGATCAGCGCAATGAAGGGGATCGGTCGCCGGATGCCCTGGACCATGGGCGCCTTCGCGGTCGGTGCGGTCAGCATGATCGGCGTGCCGCCGACCGCCGGCTTCCTCGGCAAGTGGTTCATGCTGTTGGGCGCGGTTCAGGCCGGGCAATGGATCGCGGTCGCCGTGATGGTCTTGAGCACGCTGTTGAACGCGGCCTATTTTCTGCCCATCGTCGTCGCCGCGTTCTTCCACGAGCCCGAGGGGGGCCGCCGCGCGCACGGCGAGGCGCCGTGGCCGATCGTCGCGGCGCTGACCGCAACGGCGGTCGGCACGGTGGCGCTGTTCCTGTTTCCACAAGGGTTCCTCGCGCTCGCCAACGCGATACCGGTGACGACCCCGTGACCGGCCCGCAGAACGACCATTGGCTCGTCCGCCCCGGCACGATCCGCCGGCTTTGGATCGGTTTCCTCGCGATCCTGACGCTGCTGATCGGCGTGGACCTGGCGGTAGACCGCCATGCGGATTTCGGCGTCGACGGCACGTTCGGCTTCGGCGCGTGGTTCGGGTTTCTGTCCTGCGTGGCGCTGATCGGCGGGGCCAAGGCGCTGGGGGCCGTGCTGAAACGTCCGGACTCCTATTATGACCGCTAGCCTCGCGATCCCCCCTGGCTTGGTGCTGATTGCCGCGGGGCTGCTGCTGCCGTTCCTCAAGGGCGCGGCGCGCCCAGCGGCGCTGCTGCTGGCGCCGCTGGCGGCGTTGTGGCTGGTCTGGCACGTGCCCGACGGCGCGGCGTTGCACGCCGGGTTTCTCGGCTACGAGCTGACCCTGATCCGAGGCGACAAGCTGTCGCGCCTGTTCGCCACGGTGTTCGCGCTGATGGCCTTCGGCGGCGGCCTCTACGCCCTCGGCCAGGCGCGGACGGCGGAGCTTGTGGCCGCGTACTGTTACGCCGGCAGCGCCATCGGCGCTGCCTTCGCCGGCGACCTGATCACGCTGTTCGTGCATTGGGAAATGATGGCGATCGGGTCGACCGTGGTGGTGTGGTGCGGCGGCCGCTCGGGACAGGCTGCCGGCCTGCGCTACGCCGCGATGCATCTGCTCGGGGGCGTGCTGCTGATGGCGGGCATCGCCGGAGAGGTCGTGTCCGGAGATTCGATCGCCTTCGACAAGATGGCGCTCGATAGCGCGCCGCGCTGGCTGATCCTCGCCGGATTCCTCGTCAATGCCGGCGCACCGCCGCTTTCGGCTTGGCTTCCCGATGCCTATCCCGAGTCGTCCTGGTCGGGCATGGTGTTCCTGTCGGCCTTCACCACCAAGGCCGCCGTCTATGTACTGCTGCGCGGCTTTCCTGGCGCCGAGCCGCTGATTTATGTCGGTGTGTTTATGATGTTCTACGGCATTGTGTACGCGATCCTCGAGAACGACATGCGGCGCATACTGGCCTATTCGATCGTGAACCAGGTTGGGTTCATGGTGACGGGCGTGGGCATCGGCACCGAGATGGCGCTGAACGGCGCGGCCGCGCACGCTTTCACACATATCGTTTACAAGGCGCTGCTGGTGATGTCGGCAGGCTCGGTGCTGTACATGACCGGGAAGCGCAAGTGCACCGATCTGGGCGGGTTGTTCCGAACCATGCCGGTAACGGCCGCCTGCGGCATCGTCGGAGCCCTGTCGATTTCCGCCTTTCCGCTGACCTCGGGGTTCGTATCGAAGTCGATGATTTCCGAGGGCGCGGCCGGCCAGCATCTCGCCGCGGTCTGGTTCCTGCTGGCCGCAGCTTCGGCCGGCGTGTTCCTGCACGCCGGCATCAAGTTTCCTTGGTTCGTATTCTTTCAGAGGGACTCCGGGCTGCGTCCCGCCGACCCACCCTGGAACATGCGGGCCGCGATGCTGCTGTTTTCCGCAGTGTGCATCGGCCTTGGCGCGATGCCGGAGCCGCTTTACGCCTTGCTGCCGTTTCCCGTGGACTACGTGCCCTATACCGCGAGCCACGTCCTATTCCAGCTCCAGCTTCTGCTTTTCTCGGGGCTCGCGTTCTTCCTGATGCTGGGCTGGCTCAAGCGCACGCTGACCATCACCCTCGACTTCGACTGGTTCTACCGCCGCCTGGGGCGGCGCTTCTCCGCCGGGCTCGACGACGCCAGCGGCAAGGCGTGGGAACGGCTGGTGGAAGGCATCTACCTCGGCGCGCGGCGCCTCAACCACGCGCTGCACCGCCACCACGGCCCGGAAGGCGCGTTCGGCCGCACCTGGCCCACCGGCACCATGGCGTTCTGGGCCACGCTGATGCTGGCGTGCTACTTGCTGCTGTCGGCGCTGTAGGCCGGCGCTGCGCCCTAGGCGTCGAGCCGCCCGGCGCGGATGGCCATGCGCACGAGCTGCGCCAGGCTGCTGGCCTGCGTCTTCTGCATGATGTTGGCGCGGTAGTGCTCGACCGTGCGCGCGCTGATGCCCAGCTTCTCGGCGATGGCGTTGTTCGACATTCCGACCACGATCAGGTCCATCACCTGCGCCTCGCGCTGGGTCAGCGCGGCGATGCGCTGGGCGATCCGGCCGGTCTCCTCGCCCTGCTCGCGCGCGGTGCGGTCGCGGTCCAGCGCCGCGCGGATGCTCCTGACCAGCCTTCCGTCGTCGATCGGCTTCTCGATGAAATCGATCGCGCCGGCCTTGAGCGCCTCCACCGCCATCGGCACGTCGCCGTGGCCGGTGATGATGACCACGGGCAGCGGGATTTGCCGGCGCTGGAGCTCGCGCTGGAGGTCGATGCCGCTGATCTCGGGCATGCGCACGTCGGCCACCACGCAGCCCGCCGGGCGGGTTTCCACCCGCTCCAGCAGCGCGCGGCCGGAGGCGAACGACTCGACGGCGAAGCCGTAGGTGCCGAGCAGCGCGTTCAGCGAATCGCGCACGGCGGGCTCGTCGTCGACCACGAACACGACCGGTTGCTGACCGGCAGGTTGCTGGATCATGGGGCGATCTTAGGCTCGGCCACCGGCAATGTGAACCTGAAATCCGCGCCCTCCGGCCCCGTGGACTCGAGCCACAGGCGCCCGCCGTGCTCCTGCACGATGCCGCGGCAGATCGACAGGCCCAGGCCCAGCCCCTCGGGCTTGGTGGTGGCGAACGCGGCGAACAGCTTCTCGATCATCTCCGTAGAAACCCCGGGGCCGTGGTCGCGCACCGCGATCTCGACGAACCGGCCGTCCTCGGCGAGGCGGATGCTCGCCTCGACCAGCCGGCGCCTGGGCGGCATCGGCTTGACCGCGTCCAGCGCGTTGCGCAGCAGGTTCAGGATCACCTGCTGCACCCGGATGCGCTCGGCCTTCGCGGGCTTCAGGCCGGGGGCGCGGCGCACCGCGATCTCGGCCCGCGCGCCGCGCGCCTGCGCGCGCAGCAGCGCCAACGACTGGTCCATGAGCTCGGCCATGTCCGTGGGCTGCGCGGCCACGACGCGCGGGCGGACCAGCTCGCGCAGGTTGCGCAGGATTCCGGCGGCCAGGTCGATCTGCGCCACGGCGTTGGCGATGGCGCCCGCGGCGCGTGCGCGGTTCTCCTCGCCGCCGCCCTCAGCGCCCAGCACGCGCTGCGCGGTGCGGATGTAGGCGCGGCTCGCGGTCATCGGCTGGTTCAGCTCGTGCGCCAGGGCCGAGGCCATCTCGCCCAGCGCCCCCAGCCGCGCGGAATGCTCCAGTTCGCTCTGCCGCTCGCGCAGCAGGCGCTCGGATTCGCGCATGGCGCGCTCGGCCCGGCCGCGCTCGGTCACCACCGCGCCGGTCAGGAGGGCCGTCACGGTCAGCGCCAGCAGCAGCACCTGGAAATCGGTGAGCTCGAACGGCGAGAAGCCCCGGTTCTGCACGACCAGCAGCAGGCCGAGCTGCGTGACCAGCGCGGCGATGCAGGCCCCGTCGATGCCGCGGATCACGGCGACCGCCAACAGCGGCAGGAACAGGAGGTAGAAGAACTTGTACTCGTCGGTGGTTTCGATGCCGAACACGATCCACAGCACGCCGGCGATGGCCGCGGCGGCCAGCAGGACCTCGACGTAGTAGCGGCCCGCGCCGCCGATTCCGCCCGGGCGGCGCCAATGCGGCGCGCGCAGGACCGCGGGGGTGAACACGGCGATGCCGATGATGTCGCCGACCCACTGGCGCAGCGCCGCAGGGGCGAGATCGTCGGGCGTCAGGATCCCGCCTGCCACGACCAGGGCGCTGGTGACCGCCGCCACGAGCGCCGCGCCGGCGGCGCCGGCGAACAGCAGCAGGATCACGTCGCGCGCGCGCTCGAGCCGCGCGTCGAAGCCGAGCCAGCGCGTCAGCGCGTACGCCGCGAACGTGTAGAGGCCGGCGACCAGGCCGGACCCCAGGACCAGCACCGGCCACGACACCGGCCCGCCGCGCGCCGCCACCGCCGCCAGCATCGCGCCGAACAGAAGCACCCCGCGCCAGGGGCCGCGCCAGATCAGCCACGCGAACGCCAAGCCCTTGCCCGGATCCCAGGGCGTGAAGCCGACCGGCCCGTACGGGTCGAAATACGAGATCCAATCCAGGAACAGGAAGGCGAGCACGAACCCCGCTTCCAGAGCCGCCTCGCGCACCGCCGGCGGCGCGCCGCTGCCGACGGCGGCTCGGGCTGCGCGATAGGCCCGGTAGCTCATGGTCTGCGGCCCGCCCCGTCAGTTCGCCGGCGGCACGCGCCACTGATAGGGCTCTTCCAGCGACCCGATCTCGGCGGCGTCGAGCGCGAGGTCGGGCGCCTTGGCCGCGTCGTCGAGGTGCTCCAGCCGCGTGGCGCCGATGATCGGCGAGGCCATCACCGGCTTCGACAGCAGCCACGCCAGCGCCACCTGCGTGGGCGACGCGCCGCGCTTTCCGGCGATCGCACGCACGCGCTCGACGATCGCGAAGTCGCAGTCGCGGTAGGCGCCCGGAGCCACCCGGTCGTCCTTCTTGGCGCGCTCGGTCTCGCCGCTGCCGCCCTTGGCGCGCGTGCCGCTCAGGAACCCGCGCGCCAGCGGCGAATAGGGGATCAGCCCCACGCCCGCGTCCAGGCACAGCGCGTTCATCTCGCGCTCCTCCTCGCGCTGGATCAGGTTGTAGAGATTCTGCATGGCGACGGGCCGGGCGTAGCCCTTGGCCGCGGCCAGCGTGGTCATCTGCGCGAACCTCCAGGCCGGCATGGTCGATCCGCCGACGTAGCGCACCTTGCCCGCGCGCACCGCCGCGGTCAGGGTTTCCAGGACTTCCTCCATCGGCGTGACCGCGTCGAGCCGGTGCACCTGGTAGAGGTCGATGTAGTCGGTCAGCAGGCGCTTCAGCTGCGCGTCGAGCGAGGCCAACACGTGCTTGCGCCCGAGCCCGGCGTCGTTGGGCCGGCCGCTCATCGCGATGCCGGTCTTGGTGGAGATCACGATGTCCTCGCGCTTGACCTGGCTCACCAGGCACTCGCCCATGATCGATTCGCTCTCGCCCGCGTTGTAGGTGTCGGCGGTGTCGAAGAAGTTGATGCCGAGGTCGAGCGCGCGCCGGAAGAACGGCCGGCTTTCCTCGAGGCCGAACGGCGCCCAGGCGCGCCGGCCTTGGGCGCCCCAGGAGTTGCCGCCGAGGCAAATGCGGCTGACGATCAGCCCGCTGCGTCCCAGGGGTCCGTATTTCATGGCGCGGCCGCTCCCTATTCCATCGCCCGGTGGCCGCCGTCGATGTGGATCACCTCGCCGGTGACGTAGCCGTTGCACATCAGGTACATCGCCCCCATGGCGCATTCCTCGGCCGTGCCGATCCGCCCCACCGGCAGGCGCGCGCCGAGGCGCGCGATGCGCTCGTCCTTGTCGTGGCCGTGCACCGAGTCGAGCAGCGGCGTCAGCACCAGGCTCGGCGCGATCGCGTTGGCGCGGCAGCCGATCTTGGCGAACTCGAGCGCCAGCGAGCGCACGCCTGCGTTGAGCGCGCCGTTGATGCACGCCCCCATCACGTAGCCCTTGACCGGGCGGACCGCCGCCACGCCGGTGAAGAACACCACGCTGCCGCCCTTGCGCAGGTGCCTGCGCGCGTCGTAGGCGGCCCAGAACGGCCCCCAGAACTTGCTGTCGAAGGCGTCGGCGGCCTCGCGCTCGTCGAGGTCGTCGTACAGCACCGGCCGCACGGTCGAGCCGGGCAGGACCAGGTGGTCGAACGGCGCCGAGGCCTTGAGGAACGCGGCCACCGCCGCGCGGTCCTCCACCTTGAGCGCGCGCCACGCCGCCGGGCGGCCCTTGCCGCGCTTGGTCAGCGCGTCGGCCGCGGTCTTGAGCGTCGCCTCGGTGCGCGCGGCGATCGCGACTTCCGCGCCCGCGTCCACCGCGGCCTCGGCCGTGGCCAGCCCCATGCCGCCCGAGCCGCCGATCACCACCACCTTCTTGCCATCGAGATCGAACATTTTCCGCATTGCTCCTTTTCCGCGCCGGGCGCCGGTCCGCGCGGCCCGCTCAAGGGTCGCGCGCCCGGATCGGCAGCCGCGCGGGCACTTTACAGTACTGCGCGCGGCATGGAACCCTGCGCCCGCGGGCCCGAAGGGGCCGAAGGGGGATTCGCGGCATGAAATGGGAACGCACCGTCACCGTCGTGGGCTGCCATGTCGGGGGCGAGGAGAACGACGTGATCGTGGGCGGCGTGCTGCCGCCGCCGGGCAAGACCATGTTCGAGAAGAAGCAATACCTCGAGACCAAGGGCGACGAGTTGCGCCGCTGGCTGCTGTGGGAGCCGCGCGGCAAGGTGACGCTGTGCGTCAACCTGGTGGTGCCGCCGACGCGGCCGGACTGCGACGCCGGGTTCATCATCATGGAGTCCTCCGACTACCCGCCGATGTCCGGCTCCAACACCATCTGCACGACCACGGTGCTGCTGGAAACCGGCATGCTGGCGATGAAGGAGCCCGTGACGCGGCTCACGCTCGACACGCCCGCGGGGCCGGTCAAGGTCGAGGCGGCGTGCAAGGACGGCAAGGTCACCCAGGTCAAGTTCGCCAACGTGCCGTGCTTCGCCACCCACTTGGACGCGACGATCGAAGTGGCGGGGCTGGGCAGCGTAAAGGTCGACGTGGCCTATGGCGGGGCGTTCTTCGCCATCGTCGATGCCAAGGCATTGGGCTTCGCGGTCGAGCCCGCCGAGGCGCGCGACCTCGTGGCCGTGGGCAACCGGATCAAGGCCGCGGCGGCGGAGCAGATTCCGGTCCGCCATCCCGAGAACCCGGAGATCCGCACCGTCACCTTCACCGAGTTCGCGATGCCGTTCCAGGGCCCGGGCACGACCGGCCGCAACGCGGTGATCGTCTCGCCCGGCCGCATCGACCGCAGTCCGTGCGGCACCGGCACCTCGGCGCGGCTCGCGGCGCTCCACGCCAAGGGCCTGTTGAAGGCCGGACAGGGCTTCACCTCGGAGTCGATCATCGGCTCGCATTTCGCCGCCGCCATCGCCTCGGAGACGACGGTCGCGGGCAAGAAGGCCGTGGTGCCGACCATCGCCGGCCAGGCCTGGATCACCGGCATCTTCCAGCACGGCTTCGACCCGACCGACCCGTTCCGCGGCGGCTACACCCTGCCGGATACCTGGTTCGCGTAGCTTGCAAAGAACTCGTGCCCGGCCTTGTGCCGGGCATCCACGCCGTCGCGCCGCTGGGCGGGGCGCGGATGGCCGGAACGCCGAAGGCGCGAAGCGCCGAGGCGGCCGTGACGTCGCAGGGAGCGGTCGCGCGTCAGAACCCGTACAGCTTCGCCGGGTTGTCGACCAGCATCATGCGCCTGGTCTTGTCGTCGGGCGCCCAGTCGAGCAGCAGGTCCAGCATCGCGGAGTCGGAGATCGGCGGCTGTCCCGGGTGCGGCCAGTTGCTGGCCCACAGCATGCGCTCGGGGAACCGCTTGACGAATTCGCGCGCCAGCGCGCCGGTGTCCGCGTAGCGCGGCGGGCCGGCGCGCGAGGACTCGTAGGGCGCCGAGCACTTCATCCAGCAGCGGCCCGATTCCAGGAACCGGCACATCGCCTTGAACGCGGGATCGTCCACCTCGACCGGCGGCATGAAGCGCGCGACGTGGTCGAACACCAGCGTGCCGGGCAGGCGCTTGATGAACGCCTCGCGCTCCACCAGCTCGCGCCCGTTGAACTGGAGCTGCCCGTGCCAGCCGTGCTCCTGCACGCGCGGCGCCATCTTGGCGATCGTGTCCCACGACAGGACGCCCCCGGGCAGCATGTGGAAGCGGATGCCGACCGCACCCTCGCGGGTGAGCGCCGCCATCTCGGCCGCGGTGTTGTTCTCGTTCACCACCACGATCGCCTTGGCCTTGGTCGTGCCGCCCATCTCCTTGAGCGCGTCCATCGTGGCGCGGTTGTCGGTGGCGTAGTGCGAGGGCTGCACGATCACCACGCGCGCGATGCCGAGGTGGCGCTGCATCGCTTTGTAGTCGTCGGTCCATGCCAGGGGCGGATCGTTCACGCGGCTGGGCGCCCACGGGTACTTCGCGCGCGGCCCGTAGAAATGCATGTGCGTGTCGACCGCGCCCGGCGGGACTTGCAGCTTCGGCTTGGCTTGCGCCTCGGGCTTGACGAAGGACATCGCTCGATTCCCCTGGATCGGCCGCCCGCGCGAGCTAGAGTTCCACCTGCGTGCCGACCTCGACCACGCGGTTGCTCGGGATGCGGAAGAACTCGGTCGCGCTCAAGGCGTTGCGCGACATCCAGATGAACAGCTTGTCGCGCCAGCGGTACATCTTGGAATGCAGGCCCGGCACCAGCTTCTCGTGGCCGAGGAAGAACGACGTCTCCATCAGGTCGAACTTGAGGCCGAGCGTCTGGCACAGGGCGAGCGCGCGGGGCAGGTTGGGCGACTCCTTGAAGCCGTAGCGCACCTGGAGCTTGTAGAACCCCTTGCCCAGCTCCTCCAGCAGCACCCGCTCGCCGTCGCGCACGAAGGGCGTGTCCTCGGTCGCGACGCTCAGGAACACCACGCGGTCGTGCAGCACCTTGTTGTGCTTCAAGTTGTGCAGCAGCGTGAACGGGATGTGCACCAGGTCGCTGGTCATGAACACCGCGGTGCCCGGCACGCGCATCGGCTTGCCGTCGGTGACGCGTGAGACGAACTTCTCGACGGGGATCGAGTCCTCGCGCAGCTGGCTGCGCAGGATCGTGCGCCCCTGGAACCAGGTGCTGAGCAACAGGAACATGATGCCGCCCACCAGCAGCGGGAACCAGCCGCCCTCGACGATCTTGAGCATCGCGGAGGAGAAGAACACCAGGTCGATCGCCAGGAAGAACCCGCACACCAGGAGCGCCTGCCACAGCTTCCAGCGCCACACCAGTTGCACCACCACGAACACCACCAGCGAGTCGATCGCCAGGCTCCCGGTGACCGCCACGCCGTAGGCCGAGGCGAGGCTGCTCGAGGACTGGAACATCAGGATCAGCGCCAGCACGCACAGCATCAGGCCCCAGTTGACCTGCGGCACGTAGATCTGGCCGATCTCGGATTCCGAGGTGTGCCGGATCTCGAGCCGCGGAAACAGGCCGAGCTGCACCGCCTGCCGGCTGAGCGAGAACGCGCCCGAGATCACGGCCTGCGAGGCGATGATGGTCGCCATGGTGGCGAGTGCCACCATCGGGTAGAGCGCCCAGCCGGGCGCCATCAGGTAGAACGGGTTCTTGATCGCGGCCGGGTTCTGCAGCAGCAGCGCCCCTTGCCCGAAGTAGTTGAGCATCAGGGCGGGGAACGCGAGCGACAGCCACGCGATGCGGATCGGCCCGCGGCCGAAATGCCCCATGTCGGCGTACAGCGCCTCGGTGCCGGTGAAGGCCAGCAGCACCGCGCCCAGCACCACGAAGGCGATGAACCCGTGGGCGAGCGCGAACTTGAACGCGTAGTGCGGGCTCAAGGCCGCCAGCACCCAGGGGTGCTGCGCGATCTGGAGCACCCCGAGCGCCGCCAGCACCGCGAACCAAACGCAGATCACCGGCCCGAAATAGGCGCCGACCGTCCCCGTGCCTCGGCTCTGCACCAGGAACAGCCCCACCACGATCGCCGCCGTGATCGGCACGACGTAGGGATCGAACACGTCGGTGGCGACGGTCAGCCCCTCGACCGCGCTCAACACCGAGATCGCCGGCGTGATCATGCCGTCGCCGTAGAACAGCGCCGCGCCCAGCATGCCGAGGATCATGATCACGCGGCGCTCGCGCTCGGTGCCCACCTTCTGCAGCGCCAGCGCCATCAGCGCCAGGATGCCGCCCTGGCCCTGGTTGTCGGCGCGCATGATGAACGCCGCGTACTTGACGCTGACGATCAGCGTCACCGACCAGAAGATCAGCGACAGCACGCCCAGCACGCTGTCGTGGTTGATGTAGAGGTGCCCGCCGGTGAAGCACTCGCGGATGGTGTAGAGCGGGCTGGTGCCGATGTCGCCGAACACCACGCCGATCGCGCCCACCACCAGCGGCAGGACCTTCTTCTCGCCCGTCTGGTACCCGTTCTTGGTGATGGCGGCTGGCGGCATGTTGCTAAAGGGCTCGACGCAAGTTGATCCAAGTGCGCTGCGTGGCCGGGCGCGGTTCGCTCGCCGCGGCCGGCCGTCTCAAGGGCTCCAGGAAGAAATAAGGATGCGGTCGGTGTTCGATGTCCGGTCGCGCGCCGCCACCCCGGTCCGGCGCGGGGCGGGACTTTAGCACCAGGGACGCGCGTGGCAACCCCGGCGCGAAACGGCGGGGTTCCAGGATTTATGTTGGAAAATCAATATGCTAAAGCAAAGTCGTCGCGTGCGGGCTTGTCCTGCCGCCTTTGCCGCGCAGAGGGTGCCGCCGGAACGCCCTAGTCCTTGGCCGGTCCCTTCTTGCGCCGGCGGCCCTGCGACCACTTCTCCAGGTCGTCCAGCGCCGCGGCCAAGCTGCGCTCTACGATGTCGGCGTAGGTCTGCGCGAATGTCGCGGCTTTTTCCGCCGGCGGCGACGGGCTTTGCCGGCCGCCCGTAGGCGACGCCGTTGGAGAATTCGGCCCGGCTTTCGATGTTTTGGCCATGTTTCGGGCTCTCGAAGGTCTGCCGCGGCGCCTCAGCCGCCGGCGGCGGAAACCGGGCGCGGGGCCGGCTTGCGCTTGGCGAGCTCGGCGGTGAGCTGGTTGGCCTTCTTGGGCTCCATCGCCCCCAGCACCGGCGCGAGCTTGAACGATTTCATCCGGCCCGCGACGTCGAGCAGCAGCGCCTGGTCCATCTGCTCGAAGATGCGCGCGGCCTCGCGCGGGCGCATGTCCTCGTACACGCGCGCGAGGCGCCGGAGCTGCTCCTCGCGGTCGCCCTCCGCGGGCCGCGCGGCGGTCTCGCCCGGCTTGGCCGGGCGGTCGAGCGAGGATTGCAGCAGCTTGAGCTCGTTGATCTTGTCGGCGAGGCGCTGCTCGGCGGCCTTGAGAAGCGCCTCGCGCCGCTCCAGCGCCTTTTCGCGCTCTTCCAGGCGCTGGGCGCGGTCGGCCTGGGCGGGCTGGCCGTGCAGGATCTCCGGCGCGGCCTGCGCCACCAGGCGCGCGGCGTTCTGCACCGTCTCGGCCGAGGGCAGGGGCGGCATCGCGGCCAGGATGCGGCCGGCGTCGAGCCGCGCGGGCTCGCCGGCTCCGCCCTTGGCCGTACGGCCGTTCAGGATGTCGGGCTGCAGCCAGATCACGAATCCGACCGCTGCGGCGGCGAGCGTGAAGATGCTGGGGCGGTTCAGCATGGCGTCACCTCCCCGGCGTCTTCAGCGACTTGATGAGCTTGAGCTCGGGCAGCGACACGACGCGGCCTGCGGCGGGCATCGCGCCGCCCGGTCCCGCGCCGCCTGCGGCGTGGCGCTGGCGCACCAGGCCCAGGCGCAAATCCTGCTCCAGCCGGTCGGCCAGCGCCGCCCCGCGCTCCACCAGGAACGCGAGGTCGTCGCGCAGCTCGTCGTGCGCCGGCTCCGCGGCGGGGCAGCCGCCGGCGCGGTTGTTCCGGCCCACGATGCGCGCAAGCTCGATCAGCGCGGTCTGCACCTGCGCCAGGTCGCCGCGCGCGGCGCCAAGCCGCCGCGCCAGCACGGCCAGGTAGCACGCCAGGCCCGCCGCCAGCAGGGCCAGCGCGCCGTCGATCAGAAGCCGCGGGTCGACCGCGCCGTCAATCGCGCTCATGGCGCCTCGCAATCCAGCGTTCGACGCGCACCGCGAGCCGGTCGCCCGCGCGCCCCAGTTTCCCCTGCATCAGCCCGACGCCGCCCGAGCGGAGCTCCACCGGCGAGTCCGCCGTCGCGTTCAGGTGCACGCGCGACCCGGCCTTCCAGCCCAGCACGTCGCGCAGCTTCACGGTCATGCGGTCGAGCACCGCGTCGACCTTCACCTCGGCCGCGGTCAATTCCCCGGCGACGCGCTCCTGCCACTCGGCATCCCGCCGGGGGCCGCCGCGTTCGGCGCGCCCGCCGAGCCGGGCCTCCGCCGTTGCGAGCGCGGCGTAGGGCAGGGCGATCTCGATCCGGCCGCCGCGTTTCTCGAGCGCGACCGCGAAGCGCGCCAGGGCCGCGCGGCCCGGGGGCGGCGCGAATTGGGCAAGCCGCACGTCGGTCTCCAGCCGCTCCAGCCGGAACCCGGATTCGGCGACCGGGCGGAACGCTTCTTCCATCTCGCCCAGCACCGCCAGGAACAGGCGCTCGGCCACCGCGCGGTCGATCGGCGTATAGGGGCGCCGGTCGTCCCGCGCGGGACCGGAATACCGGCGGCCGCCCAGCAGCGCGTCGAGCAGCGCGCGCGCGAGCGCGCCGTCGATCGCCGCCAGGCCGCCGCCGCCCCAGGCATCGGCGCGCCACACCGCCAGCAGCGCCGGCAGCGGGATGTTGTCGAGGTACTCGCCGCAGGTCACGCTCGCGGCGGAATCCAAGGTCGCCTGCACGCGTGCGCCGGCGAGACGCCCGAGCGCGCGCGCCAGCCCCTCGGCCAGGCGCTCCAGCACGGGCTGCAACAGCGGCAGGCGCTCGAAGGGGTGCGGCGCG
>Ga0114930_10003323_pt1 | contig 14143 bp, 12 predicted proteins | sample AnhtaG_FD_87300 | JGI IMG/M metagenome (GOLD analysis project Ga0114930, IMG submission 87300) | Deep subsurface microbial communities from Anholt, Denmark to uncover new lineages of life (NeLLi) - Anholt_01485 metaG | ecosystem: Environmental > Aquatic > Marine > Oceanic > Sediment | place... | reverse complement strand
AAATCTTAACGTAACTTGAAAGGAATGAACAAAATTACGGACCACGGTTCAAAAAGGTCAATGCAAAGCAGAGATCGAATATTTAAGTAAAATTTTTTATACGATGAGATTTTTTTCTTTTTCTTCTATGTAATATAAGATATACTACTAAAACATTTATCCCCGCAATACTGCCCCCTATTAATAATATCACCCACCACGGCCAAGTTTCTAATAACTTTCCACTATATATTATCCCAACTAATTGAGTGTTGATATTCTCATCATCCCACTCCCATGTATACACTCTACCATTGTTAATATTCGTTATTTGGCATCGATCTTCAAGCGAATAGTTGGAAAATTCTCGATATGAATTCGGGATTTTTCCATTGACTACGAATTCAACTTTTTCTGTAATATTTCCCTGCCAAGCTTTAGCTGTTCCTAAATCATAAGTAATTGAAAATTCATCAGCTGTATAGAGGGGATTTAGCATGGAACTATTAAACCGATATCTAATATTAGTTGTACTATTTTCTGCTAGTGTAAGATTGCACGCAATTAAAGTAGAGAGATCCAAAAATGAGTTAGATAAATAATCCATAATCATTTCTGAGACATTATATTCAAGTTCATATATTTCGATAAGTTCGAAAGAAATAGGCGTACCATTAACTTGTACATCACAGCTTGAGTTTATAAGTTCACTATCAAACCTGAAGGGAGCATAGAGAGTAACATTCATTACATTATCAGGATTAAAAATGCTATAATTTCCATCGAAATTTATACCAATAGCATTTAAAAAATCAGTCGAATCGATATTAAAGGCCACACTAGCATCAAGTAAATTCAGAGTTACATTATCATTAGGGATGATACCCCCTAAAAAGTAATCGTCTGGTATAGGCATGGGATTAGAGTAAGTTTTAGGAATAAAAATGAAAAAATTTATCACTAATATTATCATTATTGAGGTAGATTTAATTAAATTACGATTACTCATGATTTCCCTCACTTTATTAATAAAAAAGGATTCAAAGTAAACTTTTATATTTTTGTAAAAAACTAACATCGTGAAGAATATTTTATTGTGATCTGAAAATTATTAATAATTATTGAATTAGGAAGAGTATGTCGGTAAAAGAAGTACTATTACTTGGAAACCCCAAATTAAGAGAAAAATCATCAAATATTAAAAATTTTAATTTTAGCTACTGACCATTTAAAAAATCCAAGGAAGATCATTATGAGAAATGAATGGGAAAGGAGGTTTAAGTAATTTGAAAAGAATTGGAATATTAGGCGGGATGTCTCATGAATCAACCATAAAATATTATGATTTGATTCTTAAGAAGTATCACGATAGATACCAAGATTACTATTACCCTGAAATTCTAATTTATAGTCTTAATTTTCAAAAAGTAATCAATTACGAATTGGGTGATGATGAAGGTATTTATGTAGATTACTTGATGACTGGCATTAATTCATTACAAAATGGGGGAGTAGATTTTATAATCATGGCAGCAAATTCACCTCATGCAGTTTATAATGATTTAGTTCAACTTTCAAAAATCCCAATACTAAGTATTGTAGAAGCTACAGCTAAAAAGGCGCAACAAGAGAATTTACAAAAGCTTCTATTATTGGGTATAAAATTTACGATGCAATCTTCATTTTACCAAGAATTTTTCGCGAAATCAGACATGGAAGTCATAACTCCTTCAGATTCAGAACAAGATATTATAAACACAATTATTTTTGATGAGTTAGTGATCGGGAAGTTTACAAAGGAGAGTAAAGAAATGCTCTTAAAAATCGTAAATGACTACAAAGTAGATGCCGTTATTCTTGGATGCACTGAACTACCTTTAATACTACAACAAAATGATACAGATGTAATATTACTCGATACGGTAGAACTCCATGTAGAAGCCGCATTAAAATATTGCCTAAATCTGAATTCAACCGTATAAATTCATATTTTCCAAACTTTCTTAATTGTTTTCTTGCTGCTTGAAAGCTTTTTTAATTCCCATTGCTATTTAATAATTAATAGAATAACGTTTAAGTGGTAATTTCTATAGTTCGCTTAAAACTTACAAGGATTAAAATAAAAGATTTAACTCCAATTATTTTGGTCATGCTGTTACTATTCGTATCAATTGCATGCGCCAACATGCTAATTCCGAGTTATGGTGTAATTCGAATTGAATTTGGTATTCCTGAGGCTTTCATAGCCATCCCAGACTCGTTTTTTTTACTAACGAGCGCTACATTTGCTTTAATTTGGGGTTATTATACTGATAGAATTGATAGAACAAAAGTGATAATAGCAGGTGCATTTTCTTGGACTTTTGGAATGATGTTAACAGGTTTTTCCTCATCTTTTACAATATTGTTGATTTCAAGGATGATAAGTGGAATCGGTCTGGGATGTGTAATACCAGTAGGGTATTCAATAATTTCCGATGCGATTCCGCCCGATGAAAGATCAGGATGGTTTGGTACGCTTGCAATATTGAGTTCAATTTCTAATGGTAGTGGTCAAGCTTTATCATCCTTTGTGGGACCAATTTTAGGTTGGAGGTTTCCATTCTTTTTCTTATCGGGAATAAGTATTGTAATAGTATGCATATTATTTTTTGTCAAAATCCCTCAACGCGGAGCCAGTGAGAATGAGTTATTAGATCTCGTCGAATTAAATTTAGAGTATAGATATAAAATATCAAAAAAAGATTTATCCCATATAATAAAAAAGAAGACTAATAAGTATTTAATCATTCAAGGCTTTTTCGCGATAATCCCAGGAACACTTTTCGTTTATTTTATGACATCTATGCTTTCAACTCATTATTTCATGATATTACCTAACGAAATTAGACTTCAAACGGCTGCGATATTTGCAGGTCTTTTAGGGGTGGGCTATTTATTGGGAAATGCAATTATGTCCTATGTAGGGGATTATCTATTTCGAAAAAACAAAAAGAATCGAACTCGATTAGCGACAGCTTGTATGGCATTTAGTATTCCAATCGTTCTTTTAATGCTATTTTCTATACAACCTATTAGTAGTGAGGTTGTTAGTAATTTAAGTTATCCAACTCCAATCCCTCCTGGAGAAATGGCATCTTATGTAATTTTAACTATTATAGAGATTTTTAAAGTTTCTCCAAGTTATATTTATTATTTCATATTTGGATTTATAGGAGCAGTATTAAGTACAGGTTGGGTCTCAAATAAGAATGCAGTTATGGTGGATGTCAATCTCCCTGAGCACAAAGGCACTTCTACCTCTTTTTTTAGCCTTGCTGAACAGGTAGGAAAAGGAGTTACGCTATTAATATCGTTTTCTTTGATTTCATTTTTTGGGAGCGTATATAATATGATGCTCTTTGCGGTATTCCTTTGGATTCCCTCTGCTTTACTATGGTTTCTAGCAGGTAAATCTGTCGAAACTGACATGGAACACAAATCTAAAATTCTTTCGGAAAGAAAACAAGTCAATTTGTTGGATTTTATTTTTGAACTAGAAATTCAAATGGATAGAGCTACTCAAAAAGTACAAGATTCAAAATACTACATCTTATCTAATACGTTAAAATTTAACATATTATTAGAAGAAGCTATTACAATTTTAAACTATTGTGAAAAGGAAGGAGAAAATAGAAGTATTACCAAAATAGAGAAAAGAGCTCATAATTTGAATATTAAGGCAACTTCAATCAAAACTATGGCTAATCAAATATTTAAGATTCTTGAGATGGAGGATTTAACTGCTAGAGAAATAGATATGCTTAACGAAGATTTAAGACAGATTATTCTTAAAATTGCGGAAGGAGAAAGAAGTACTTTTGGAGATCTTCAAATATATTACGAGGATGCTTATTTAAAGATAATAGAAGCTCGACTTTTAAGAAAAAATGATTTAATTAAAAGCAGGGGAAAAATCTTGGATGCAATTAATATCTACGAGAGAGTAAAGAATCTGCTGAATGAACGTTTAGATATCCTATTAGACAACTCGGAGCTATCTGAAGAAGATAGATTTGTATACGATAAAGAGCAAGAACTTTTAGAAAAATGTTCTAAAGCTTTAGTAGCGACAAATAATTTAAAAGAAGAATTTGAAGGAATTTTCGAGAAATTAGAAGAAAAAGGGATTGCTGAAAAAGACTTAAAAAAAATATCTGAGTTAACCCTCGAATATAATATAAACCTCTATAAAGTAATTGTGGAAACTTTCGGTCAAGATAAAAAAACTAAAGACACAATGTTGGAGGTTTTAAATGAAATAGATGCTATTTTTAACGATTACGATAAATTAAAGGAATTAGAATTGAAAGTATTTTAAAATTATTATTATACACTCTGCTAGTTGTTTAAAAATTCTGATTTTAAAATCTCTTTATAATCCGTTTTTTCGTTATTTACTAACTCCTGAGTGCTTTTTCCTTTATGATTATAGTTGTCAGGACTATCATTATCAGAGAATAAATTCACAAGTAAAATCAAACAGTTTTGGAGTTCTAAATCGTTGGCTCTTCCCGAATTAAAGTTCTTCATAATTTTAATAAGGAGATTGCTTAACCAAATTTTGTTAAATTGAGATAGGTCGAGCTCCTCTTCCTTAGATTTTCTTTTGTAAAAATCTAAGATATTAGTTATGCAATCCATTTTTACTTTATTCCTATACCCTTGTGAGAGTTCAAGAGTCACATAAACTTGTGCTCTTGAAAACTATTACACTTTGTTATTATATCTACTGCTACATGCTAATGCGAGTATAAAAACATTTTTGAATAGAGAGATGTTGTGAGAGAAAAAAGAATAGTAGATGCAAAAATATTTGAAGAACCTTAAATTAAAAAAGGTTTTTTTATATGTCTACTTCGACACTTTCTATAAAACTATCGATAGCCTGTTCAAGATCGATTAAATCCTCTACTTCTTTTATATCAGAACTAGCAATTCTATTTAGAAAAGCCTTTAAAAGCTTTTCTTTCTCTTTATCGTGAGGAAATATTAAACTACTTTTATAATGTTCATAATCCAATATATTAGTAAACACCAAGAAGAGTTTCTCAATATGGCTGTAATCTATCAAACTAAGAAGTTTATCTTTCGTAATGAGAGTTTTTGTCTGATCCTTATAAAATCCAGAAAGATCGTTATAATAATTAGTTATACGCGAAACATTATCTAGCTGAGTTTGTAACGCAGCTTGACTTATGGGACTATCATCATTATACATAATCTTAAAATAGGTGTTTATGAAATCTTTTAGTTTTTGTAATTTTTGTTGAAAAACGCGCGTTTTAACAATTCTCGTAAACATAGGGCTCTCTTTATCATTATAGAACCTTAATTCAAACTTAACTATAGCCAAGATATCGAGAAATAATTCCTTTACATCAATATTATCTTTTTCCATTTTAATAAGGTAAATTGTAAGTGATTTTTATTTCTAATAACTAATATACCTTTGAAAATATAAAAATATACTATCTAAAGAATTCTAATTTATCAATTTATATAATTTTTGAGTATAATTTTTTTATACTTAATCTAAATTGTATAGTTTTCATACGATTGTTCGCATTTAATATGTCATTGGAAAATATCTTTGCGCTTCAATTTCCTTTTTAGATTCAGACATCTTTTTACTTATTTTTCTTCTTATAAGCTTCCTAAAGAGTATTGCTTTCATGTGAATCCTTAAAATTCTAAAAGGTGTATGTATCATAAATTTTAAATCATTGGATGGTTGTTGTCTTAGCTCGAGAAATCTTAAATAAAAGCGTTCTGCTTTTTTTTTTTTCTTAAGTTTTTCAAATGAGATAAACCTCTTAACAATTTTATCTAATAGCTCTGAATCTTCATAGCAATAATAGTTTGAAGCTTTCAATGACCATTTAATGGCTTCCAATTGGTATTTTATAGAATTTAGTTCCTTGCTTGGTCCGATGAGTAAAGCAAAAAAGGAAATAAAAAGATTCATAACGGTACTCCGGAATATCTCGCGAATTGAAATTTTTATTTTAGGTCTGAGAATATTTCTTAGATCATCACCATATAAAATAGTACTATTCTGAATGATATTACCTAAAACAATGTTTCGAGGCGCGAAAAGCGCGGAAAATACTCGATTTACTCGAAAGATTTTGTAAAAAATTGCTTGTTCCCAATATTTCTGCTTAGTTAGAAAATGGCTTACAAACATTCCCGTTGATTGCTGAATAACACTAAGTACGTCCCGTGTTAGTTTTGAAGTCGGTTCTTTAAAATTATGCTTAATTTCTAGTGCGATAAAATATCTATCGATTTCTTTAATATGCCGGCTTGAAACTCGATTTTTAAATATAAAAAGCAGATCACAATCCGAAACAATCGTATTTTCGTTCTCTACTTGCTGGCTTCCAAATAAAAGAATGGATACAATTTTGTTAATACCAATTTCTCTATTAATCAAAGCCACAATATCTTTTATGTAATTGCGTGATTGCTCATTTAATCCTTTTAGGTTACTGGAGATATGATGTTCTATTTTATTATTTGTTTCGCTGGTCTTGTCAGAATCGATATCTTGCATCTTTACTTGAAATATTATTTCCTATTATAAAAATATAAAATGAAAATTAAAAGGTTTTTAAATTATTTTATACGGTATTTCCAATTTTGTAACCTCTACTTATAGCTTCCACTACAGTTTCTGGCTTTCTAGCATCCCCGATCTTTTCTACAGGGATGTTTAGAGCTTTAATATCTTTATAGAGAGAATCATTTGATTCTACGCCCGTCGCGTAATACACATAATCGACCCCATTAATAACTTGTTCTTTATCTGCAGCATCTTTATAGAGTATATAATCCTCTCCAATCTCTTGAATGTTTACACTTGGAATTAGTTTTACCCCTAAAGCATCACATTTATCGAGTAAGACCCATTTAGTGGTTTTTCCTAAACCAGCTCCTAATTTAGGTAACATTTCCAGAACGGTCACTTGATTTCTTCCTTCATGGAGCATTTTTAATGCGACTTCTGACTCTAAGGCTTTGTAAAAAGTAAGAAACTCGAATGATTCTTTAGTGAGTGACCCATACTTAGATAAGAATATTGCTAATTCAATCCCAGTAGCACCACCCCCAATTATTATATTATTTTTACCTACGGGAGCATCGCCACTAAAAACATCGTTTGCCCAATACACATTTTTGTTTTCTATCCCCTTTATTGCAGGTATTATTGGTTTTGAACCAGTTGCGATAAATACAATATCGGGGTTAAATTCTTTTACTTTTTCTAGAGTTACATCATGCTGGAAGTAAACTTGGATACCGTATTTCTGAATCCAATAAGAATAATTATCTATCATTCGTTTAAATTCGTTTCTTCCGGGGGGTACCCATATAATATTTAATAATCCTCCAATCTTGTCTGCTTTTTCAAATATATGCACATCATGTCCTCTAATTGATGCAACTCTTGCGGCCTCTAAGCCTCCTGGGCCAGATCCAATTATCATTATTTTTTTCTTTTCTTTCAATGGTTTTAATTTAGTTCTAGCCTCGTTCCCAGCGCGAGCGTTTCTTAGACAAGTTACTGGCATCATTCTAAAAACATTGTCAAAGCATCCTTGATTACATCCAATACAATACATTATATCTCTTAGTTCACCTTTCTTTGCTTTCATTGGGAGGTAGGGATCAGCGATTAATCCTCTTCCAATGCAAATAGCATCAGCTTTGCCCGTCATTAATACTTGTTCTGCTAATTCTGGATTATTAATTCTATTTGATGAAAAAATTGGGATAGATACATGCTTTTTAATGTTTTCTGCTAGATATGTATAGCAACCTTCTGGAACATCCATAGTCAGTTGAGGTATCTTCGTTTCGTGCCACCCACCAGTAACATTAAAGTAATCAAGATATTTTCCTAACTCTTCAGCAATTATCGCTTTTTCTTTGTATGTATTACTTCCTGGTACGAAATCGTCTCCAGATATTCTATATCCAATAACAAAATCCTCAACATTTGATCTCATTAATTCAATAGATTCAATTGGAAACCTCAAGCGATTTTCAAGATCACCCCCATACTGATCGGTTCTTTTATTAGTTTTAGGGGAAAGAAATTGATCCATTAAGTAACCCGCATTAGCACATATTTCAACCGCGTCAAAACCAGATTTTTTAGCACGTTCTGTGGCAGAAACAAATGCTTGTTGTTCCCGCTTAATATCTTCTAAAGTCATCTCTTTGGGCGTTGTTTTGCTAAATTTGCTGTAAACTGCCGAAGGTGCTATAGGAGTTCTTCCAATAATTTGAGGGAAGGCGTATGCTCCACCATGATAAAGTTGGCAGCAGATTTTAACATCCTCATTAGCGTTATGTAATATTTCTGTGAATTCGGTTAACTTTGGAAGATATTTATCATCATCTACAGCTATCATTGATGGTAAGCCTTTTCCATATATGTCTACATAACACCCCCCAACAACTAATAACCCCGCACCCCCCTTAGCTCTTTCAACATAAAAATCAGTTAATTTCTTTGTAATGAATCCGTCGTTAGCTAAGTTGAGATGCATCGCAGGCATAACAATTCGATTTGAGATCGTCATATTGCTAATTTTTAAAGGTTCAAACAATTTGAAGAATTTCATCAATATTTCACTTTATTTTAATCAGATAGTTTATATTATTAGTAATTAAAATTGATTGCATAATATAAATTGGTAACTTTTATACAAGGTTATAAGCGTTTTAATACTCCTTTAAAACTACTTAATAAATAATAAATTTCAGCACAAAAATTAACGGAAATAAGAATCAGAACTACTATCTTCTTGAGGTCCTTTCATAAATTGATTTGCTTGTTTTTTGTATGTGTCAAGTATGTGCTCCATTTCATCGATTTTTGAATTTAACTCATCGAAGTTCATTTCAATATTAAAGTATTCCTTCAAAATTACAAGTAATGCTTTAGATGCTCGAGGGTCTAGTGTCATCATTGGTAGGGGTAATGTTTCTGCTAATAAACACACGCCAGGAGCAAAACCTTTTTTACCTGCCCACGCGGGTAACATTCCATTTGCTCCAGCAACAACACCAACTTCCATTAGAGTTGTATTTTCATATTTTAAAAACGAATCAAGAATTTCTTGATTTGTCCCACAAACATGAACCAGGGGTGCGTCTCTTATTCTTTCAGTTACCATCGCACCAGCACTAATATACATTTTAATTTTACTTTCTGTTAATTTATCCATCTCTTCACAAAATTGTTGTGAAAATTCAAATACTCCTTGTGAGGTTTGAGGTTGATAAGTCGCAGTTAAAATAAATAAATCTGGTTTATCATCTTCCTTTCTGGACTTAAAATAAACTTTAGCTGAAGGTATTTCCATTTTTCCCTTCTCAACATTTGATTTGGGGGGAAAATCAAAAAATTCAATGTCTAAGAATTCTTTGGCATTAATTGAGTCCTTAATAGAAGTAATAGCTAATTTGGCAACTAAGGCTATCCCGGGCCAACCAATTAGAACAACAGGATCATTTAGATCGGCGGGATTTATATCAAATTTTCGTGTTATGTTTATATTCATGATATCTCACGATTATTTTATATTTTTACCAGATAAATGAAATCCTTCTGAAAAAACCCCACTAATCCTTTTATTTGAATGGCTGTTCAGTTTTGGATGATTATCCGACATAATTTTTAATATTTTTTTAATTATTTATAATTTTTTAAACACATTTAATTATAAGGATACTTCATTAATTTAAAAGTAGTAATTAAAAAAATTTACTAAGAAATAAGACGTATTTAAAAAACGGTTATGTACGCTCAACAACCACCAACCCGTCATATTCCAGGAATTTTCTCGTATGTAGATTATTTTTCTACGAAAAAATCAGCGTACGTATTATTTTTTAGCCTACCTGCTATTATTAGTTTTCTATCGTTTATTTTAAACTCACTTTTTACCAATATTTGGAACTTTTTTTATCTTTCTAACGTATTAATTACAATTTATTCCACTTCTGGAGGAGGAGTAATAATATCAATCTTATTTTTCTCAAAAAAATCTCCTCTCTTATCCGCACCTCCAAAAGGATGGGCACTTCAAATGAACTCTCTTTTTACAGGATTAATGGGACTTTCACTATTAATTGGTCAAACTATTACTATTTTCCTAAGAAACGCAGCCTTTCAAGAAGTGTTTCTTATTCTTGGCACAATAATTTCTTTTATTATTACCTACGTTGTATATTTTTCATTCACTACGGTGGGAAAATATGGTAACTTTATATTAGCATTTGTTCAACCCGCGATTCAAATAACTTTCTACAGTATTTTCGCATCACAACTCCCCTTCTTATTCTTCATTAGAGCTATGCTATTTTTTACTGTATGTGCCATTATATTTGCAATACCATACGCTAGAAGTTTGTCTCGAGTAAGCAATGTATACAGGCAAGCAACTGGAATGGGAGGGTATCCTTTCATTAGAGCTTTTGTGCTCTCCATGTTATCGGAAGGTAACGATGAATTACTTGAAAGTTTTTTTGATAAAATTGGAGTATATTCGAATGTGAAAATTCAATATTTAGCAATAAGGGGTGAAAAAACTAAAAAATTAAAAGGATTATTTGTTATTCCCCATGCTCATTTTGGACCGTTTAAAACTTGTGGTTCTTCCGATTTACCCGCTCATATCTATAACGCATTCAAGAGCATTAAAGGGACAACAATTTATCATACAACCAACGATCACACCCAAAATCTAACCTCCCAAAAAGAACTTGAAAAAATCTTAAGTAAAATCAAAAGCGATGTGAAGTATATTCAAGAAAATTCAAAGATTGAATGGGTGAAAGAAATAAATACTGCATCGAGAAAAATGTCTAATTCTGCTAAACTATTAGGTATCAATATAAATAATATTGCTATTATGTTCTTAACGAGACATCCGCTACCCTCTGATGACATTCAGAGTCAAGTTGGAGAAGAAATTAGAAAAATCGCGAAATCTAATGGTTATCGCGAGATTATTATTATCGATTCACATAATTCAATTATCGGAGACGAAGTTTTAATAAGAAATAACTCTATAGAAGCTAATGATCTCATCTCTGTCTCTGAGAAGTTTTTAACCTCTGAAAAAAAAAATGATCTCTCTAGCAGGTTTGTAGTTAAATATGGTGTTGCAAAAGATTTAATGCTTGAATATACGGAGAAGGATGGAATTGGAACTGGTGGCTTAGTAGTCCACCTTTTTATGGATGTAGAAACAAATCAAAAAACAGCATTCATACATTTTGATGCTAACAATGCATATGTTGATATTCGCTCGTTTGTTTTAAACATGCTACAAAATAGAGGAATAGAAAGAGGTGAAATAACAACTTCTGATTCCCATACAGTTGCAAGATTATTTTCACCAAGGGGTTATAGTCCAATAGGTGATAAAATAACTCTAGAAAAGATTTTAGAAAAGCTTGATACTTTACTTGTTGAAGCAGAAAATGATTTAGAAGAAGTTGAGTTTTATTATCATGATTCTATTGTCGAAAGGGTTAAAATTTGGGGAGATCCAAAATATTTTGAAGTAATTATGAATACACTTTTTAAATGCATAAAAGTTTCTCAGGGATTATTCACATATGGTTTAATTGTTCCAGCATTATTTTCGGTAATTTTGCTTATATTCTTTTATAACATTACTTTTAGTGCGATTCTCTAAGTTATGACCTCTCATTTCTTAAACATATGATCTGTATATTACAGAGATATATGTACGTAATTTGTCCTTTTTTCTTTAAAAATATTCTTTTCTTAATGAAATAAGAAATGTTGAGCTCAGAAATCTCAAAATTGAATCTCAAAATTACATTCATAGGTTCACCCGCCGTCGGAAAAACTACAATGTTAAGACTTCTCTCTAAGGATATGATTGGTCGGTTTTATTTCCCTACCCATGGCTTTGATTTAAAAACGATTAAATTAGATGACTATCATATTAAGGTCTGGGATATGGGTGGACAGGGACAATATCTTAAAGCTTATTCAAGAGATTACCTTATTGGTTCAGATATTCTTTTTGTTGTTACTGATTCTACGCCCCGAAATGTTTTGAATTCTAGAGAATTGATCAATTACGCTACCCATTTTATTGAAAAAGATTGCCCAATAGTTGCTATAGCAAACAAACAAGATTTAAAAAAAAACAATGGTCGAATGACTCCCCAAAGAATGGAAGATATTCTTCACGTTAAAACGTATGGACTTACAGCAATAAACCCTACTGAAAGAATTAAGTTAATGGAGATTATTAGAAAAGAATTAAACCAAATTGTAATAAGAAGGAGGTTAATAAAAGATGAACTTTAACGAAAATGAACTTTTTGGAGCAGCCTTAATAGGCTTCGATATGATTGATGGGCCCTTTGTCAAATATAAGAAGGAATTTGGTCCTTCAACAAATTTAATGAAGCTAGATGATTTTGCTATGAATTTTTACTTAGCTTTTCGAGGAGGAAATGCGGGGAAGAAACCAAGAGCAATTTTGTACGATAAGTTTTACATCGTGGCATTCCCGAAAGACTTAGAACTTTGTTGTTTATTTATGAAACCCCAAGGAATTGATAGGAATATTAAACAGCTTAACAAGATAGCAAATAGAATTATTCACGAGATGGATATAAGCGAAGAAGAAAAAATTGTCCCAATTGTATCCAACGAGAACACAATAGAAGAGATGAAAAGAATAATCGTAAATCTATTGAGTGGTATAGAAATGTCTACTCCGGAGTTGAGAAAATATTTCAAATTAAGTAATTCACAGATATGGAAGGTTATGGCTGGCTTGGAAAGTTCCCAAATGGTAAAACGCGCAAGGAAAGAAGGTAGAACAATTTTATGGACCGCTAACTAGTTTTTTTTTCTAATTTTTTATATTTTTAATAAACTAATCACCTAAGGTTATGTTTCCAATTTTTCATTTTTGTATAATACCTCGAAAACATAATGTAGCAAATATCAGGTAAGTCCAATTCCTTGTCTAGGTTATTTAATGTGATATATCTGAGAATGTGATTGATAAGGAAAATACCTAGAAATTCCATGTGATAACTACCTACTTTTTTGGAGAGTGCTTCACCGGTATAAGTTATATTTAGTTTCTCCTGAGTATCGTATGTTAATTCTATATAAATTCCCGGAAAGGCTTCTTTTTTAATTCGCCATCCATTTCCTGTATACCAGACCTTGGCACCTAAAAAGGAAGCGAGGTTTTTCTGATCTTTTTCTTTTAATAAGGTAAATGGCTCTACTCGTTGGGTTAATACCTTTTTCATTAAATCTGTTTTTGTATCGTAAGATTTCTCAAAAGGATCTTTATGATTAATTATTCTTTCTATAAAACCAAAAATAATATCGACGTAAGTTATGGTATCTTCCCCGGGTACAGTTATCGCTCTTTCTCCAGAAAAATAACACTTAAATTCAGCTGTGATGCCATCCCCAAATTCATCTCCAAAATAAGAATAAGTTAAATGAATATTTACTTCAGGAAACATTTCTAAAGTAATCGTCCAATCTTCGTTGAGACCAATATTTTCAATTTTCCCTCCAATATCCTCTGTTATTATCTTATTGAGCGTATCCATGTTGATATCAACGAAAAGTTGATGTTTTGCTTTACTAACATCTTCTAGCTCTTTAACATGGGGGCCTGTTACGCCAGTTGCATCAATTTGCCCAACAGTCCAATATTTAATTCCAGTTATTTTAACTCCACCTTAGAAAAAGTTGTTCTAGTATTATAGAATTTAATTTTTTTTGAATTTTGCGATAAAAAATCCTTTTGTTTGGTGGGTTGCAGGAAACAATCTACCTGTCCCAGGAATATGTTGGTTGTCTATCTTATAGCTAGGAGAAAACCATGTTGGAAGTTCCATAGGTTTTAAACGGTTTAAAATTCTTAGAACTTGATACTCCCCTTCCTCTGGGTAAAGGCTACACGTAGAATAAACGAGAATTCCGGAGGGTTTTAATAAGTTAATAGCACTTTTAAGTAACTTCTCTTGGAGCACAAGATTTTGATGTAAGAATCCCTCATTCTGTCGCCATTTAAGTTCGGGATTT
>Ga0114930_10003322_pt1 | contig 14143 bp, 14 predicted proteins | sample AnhtaG_FD_87300 | JGI IMG/M metagenome (GOLD analysis project Ga0114930, IMG submission 87300) | Deep subsurface microbial communities from Anholt, Denmark to uncover new lineages of life (NeLLi) - Anholt_01485 metaG | ecosystem: Environmental > Aquatic > Marine > Oceanic > Sediment | place... | reverse complement strand
ATTCCGGTATACACGGGTGGCGGACAACTTGTCGATGGAGGAGATACTTCTTTCTCAACCGGTAAAGCACCCCCTCTTTGGGTCTCTTACGAAGAATATCTCAGGATGACCTCCAGACTGAAAATAGTATTAAATTTTTCATCGGGTATGGGGCCAATGCATCTGCCTGCAGTCTCGTTCGGAGGACAAGCGTTAAGAGCGCTGAGCAGGCTTGCGTCTCAACTAAGAGGAGGGTTCTCAGTATTAGTCAAGAATCCATCTAGGTTGAGATATGCTATGCCAGCATTAAAAAACGTAGCCTCGATATCGGTGAAGAAGCCGAAAGAAATGACTAGAGCGCGCGTGTATGAAGCGCTATGGTGTCGGACGTTTTTATTAGAAGAAGAAAACCATATCACCAGCCGTTACTTTGAACCGTATGTTGATTATGTGCCATTTACCACTCTGAAAGACCTGGTTGATAAGATCAGGTATTATCTTGAAAATGATGAGGAGCGTGACCGTATCCGTATGCAGGGGCGAGCTACCATAGAGAAATATTATAATGCCAGAATGTATTGTGAAAATATCTTTGAAACAATTGGCATACCGTCAGATAATAAGTTCCAGCATCATCCCGGGGAAATCTGGAACAAGGCACATTTCGACAATTGGTATTTGAGCGCCAGTACCAGATAGTATAATTGTCTTTATTAATCAAAAGGAGAGCACATGATAAGGGTATCAGAGAAGAAGAGGTTTTGAGGATTGAAAGGGAAATCAATATTCAAATTGAAAACAGCCTAGGGTTAACTAAAAAGACACCCTTTGCTGAAGACAGTGAATCATATAAAAGAGGGTTGGCATGATGAGGAAAATCAGCTATTGTCAAGCACTGAATGAGGCCATGACCCAGGAAATGGAAAGGGACTCCAGTGTCTTCGTCTATGGCATTGGTGTACCTGACCATAAAAATATATTCGGCAGTACGGTTGGCCTGGTAGAAAGGTTTGGGCCAGAGAGATGTTTTGACACGCCACTTTGTGAAGATAGCATGACCGGCTTCGGATTAGGGGCTGCAATTAATGGTATGAGACCGATTAATGTTCATGGTCGTGTGGATTTCTTGCTGCTGGCAATGAACCAGCTGGCTAATATGGTTTCTTCCTATAGCTATGCGACGGCAGGGGAATTGAGTGTCCCCATGGTGATAAGGGCTATTATCGGCCGGGGGTGGGGACAGGGCTTTCAACACAGCAAGAGCATGTACTCAGTTTTCGCTCATATTCCCGGATTAAAGGTTGTCCTGCCGACTACTGCCAGAGACGCTAAGGGACTGCTTATCTCGGCAATAAGGGATAATAATCCAGTAGTATTCATCGAGCATAGATGGCTATACTGGCAAGTAGACGAGGTTCCAGAAGAGCCCTTTACTGTGCCATTAGACGGAGCGAATATTTTGCATGAGGGTAAAGACGTAACCGTGGTGGCTACCTCATGGATGAATGTGGAAGCTCTTAAAGCCTCGGAAATTCTGGGTAGAAGAGGGGTAAGTATTGAAATAGTTGACCCCAGGACAATAGCCCCCTTTAATGATGAGCTTATTATTGAATCAGTGGACAAGACAGGTTACTGTATTGTGGCTGATAATGACTGGTTGAACTGCGGGTTTAGCGCTGAAGTAGCGGCCAGGGTCTCTGAGAAATGCTTTGGTAGGCTAAAAGCACCGGTACACAGGATTGGTTTTGCTCCAACCCCCTGTCCTACAGCGAGACCTCTGGAGAATGAGTTTTATCCTAATGCCGTTAATATCATAAGGGCTATTGAAAAAATGCTGGGTTTGGAGTCCGCTGATTTGTCCAATGAGGATTTTTACAGTTATGAGAATAGGTTTAGAGGGCCATTTTAGTGAATGTCGATGAATTGAGGAAAAAGGCGAATTGGGTTCGCAACCAAATATTAGAAATGATTGTCTCCGCTAACAAAGGACACATTGGTGGAGCTTTCTCCTGCGCCGATATTTTAATCACCCTTTATTATGGCGGTATTCTCCGTTTTGACCCCGATAACCCCCATTGGAGTGAGCGGGATAGATTTATTCTAAGTAAAGGGCATTCGAGTGTGGCCGTATATGCCATATTGGCTGATTTAGGCTTCTTTGCTGTTTCTGAACTAAATTCTTTTTGCCAGGAAGGAAGCATGTTAGGGGGACACCCTGATAGAAGTATTCCTGGTATCGAGGCTGATACAGGCTCACTGGGTCACGGGTTGGGTATTGCTGCCGGACTAGCGTTAAGTGCCAAAATAGATAAAAAGGATTATATGACCGTTGCCTTGCTGGGAGACGGCGAGTGTCAGGAAGGTTCAGTATGGGAAGCCGCCATGTTCTCCCAGCAACATCAACTTAACAATCTGGTAGTCATTGTTGACCGTAACCGTCAGGGCGTTACCGATTTTACAGAAGATAGTACGGGCCTGGAGCCATTTGCCGAAAAATGGAGAGGTTTTAACTGGGATGTTAAAGAGATTAATGGTCATTCCTTTGAGGAGCTGCTTGGGGCCTTCCAAGATTTCCGTTCTTTTAGCTCGCCCAAGCCCTTGGTGGTAATTGCCAATACCATCAAGGGAAAGGGGGTTTCATTCATGGAAAGAAAGCTTGCCTGGCATCATGGTGTTCCCACAGGCGAAGAACTGAAAATAGCCAGACGGGAACTTACCATATGAGGTTAAGCAAGTGAAGATAGCCGATATTGATATTAGAGACGCCTTTTTTGACGAGGTATACACTATCGCCTCACAAGACCCCAGTGTTATCTTTTTAACGGCTGATATGGGTGCATTCAGCCTTAACCGGTTCAAAGCTGATTTGAGCAGTCAGTATATTAATGTCGGGGTAGCTGAGCAAAACCTGATCAGTGTTGCCGCGGGGTTAGCTCTGGGAGGCAAGAAGGTTTTTATATATACTATTGCTCCCTTCGTCACCCAACGATGCTATGAACAAATTAAGATTGATATATGTGGCATGCGCCTGCCTATAACGATAATCGGTTCTGGCCCCGGGATTACCTACAGCAGTGACGGACCTACACATCATGCTATACAGGATGTAGCCGTTATGCGCGCACTCCCGGAAATGGCGATTCTTAATCCTTCCGACCCAGTAATGGCAGTGGCAGCAGCTAGAATAGCCTATGAAAGTCAGGGACCTGTCTATATTCGGATTGATAAGGGTAAACTACCGTTGCTTTATGACAGCAACCATGATTTCTCTGCTGGCTTAGCCCTGCTCAAAAAGGGCCGTGATTTGACAATAGTTACGACGGGTATAATGGTACAGCAAGCCTTCAGGGTTGCTGAAGAGCTCGCCAAGCACTCCGTTGACGCCGGAATCGTCGACATTTACCGGCTGAAACCAATAAACGAGGAACTGTTCCTGACCTTCATTGGGCAATCGAATCGGATAGTAACCCTTGAGGAGCACTCATTGGTTGGTGGTATCGGCAGTGCCGTTAGTGAGATATTGGTTGATAATGGGAAAGCCTTACCTGTGAAGCGAATTGGAATTCCCGACAAGAATTGCGTAGGATATGGGGATAGAGAATGGATGCATTCTTTGTACGGTCTAGATGTGAATAGTATCGTAAAGACTATTTTGGGTGAACTTGCAGAATGAGATACAATTTAACTTCAGCGGCATTTACGTCAGGCGGGCAGGAAGAAGGTAAAGAGGATGGCGAAAACGAAAGCCAGACAAATACTCATAATTGTTATTAGATACATCCCAATCGGGGAGCGAGCATATTACGAATTTCCGTTAGGACTGGCATATATCTCTGCATGTTTGAAAAGAGCTGGTTATGATGTGGACGTACTCAACCTAAACCATTATGACGGAAGTCAACTTGATTTGATTCGAGATATCATGACCCTGAATAAGTACAGGTATGTTTTGACTGGCGGTTTGTCTGCTCATTACCAGCAGGTAAAGTCTGTTGTGGACGATGTCCGATATAGTGATCCCGTGGCCGTGGTAATCGTAGGCGGCGGCGTAATGAGCGCTACCCCGGAGCTAATGTATCGTCATATTCAGCCTGACTACATGGTTCTTGGAGAGGGTGAAATAACCATCGTAGAATTGATAGATGAACTAAACAAGGGCGGAAAGAATCTGGAGTCTATAAATGGGATAGGCTACAGCAGCAGTTCAGGAGAAGTGATTGTGACACCAAGTAGAGCGCCAATCATGGATCTGGACATACTTCCCTGGCCCGATTTAGAAGGTTTCCAATTGGAAACATATCTTGAGATGCAAAGACCTAATGATAATCTGTACTTATATGCTGACGACAAACCTCGGTTTTATCCTATAATCTCTAGTCGTGGTTGCCCTTACAATTGCACTTTTTGCTATCATCCACTGGGGCAAAAATATCGGAGCCGCTCTATTGATGACTTTATTGCAGAAATTGAGTATGTCACGGGAAAATACCAGGTCAACAGCTTAGCAATTTTTGACGAACTCCTTTCAACTAATCGTGAACGTCTATTCCAAATTTGTGATCGTCTGAAAAATATACCGCGTAAGTTGCACTGGATGTGTCAATTACGGGTTGATCAAGTTGATGAAGAAATGCTTCGCACGATGAAAGAGGCCGGCTGTTTTCTTATCAGCTATGGTTTTGAAAGTGCCAGTGACATTGTGCTTAAAAGCATGAATAAACATATTTTAAAGACGCAGATTGAAAGGGCACTTTATCTTACCCGAGAAGCCGGAATAGGTATTCAAGGATATTTCATCTTTGGTGATCCCGCGGAAACAAGCCAAACTGCTTATGAAACTCTGGATTTCTGGGAAAGACATCGCGATTATCACATTACGATGGGGTATATTCGCCCTTACCCGGGGTCACCGTTATGGAATGGGGAAGTGGCTAGAGGACACCTCAGTACTGACCTAGCGCAGCTCGAATTTATCAACCAATGCGTGTATGCTCCCCCCAATCTAACTAAGATGAATGACATAGAATGGGTTACGTTGCAAAAAGATGTCCAAAAAGCAATTATCAAAAATGAACATTTTGGCGAACTGATCTCCAGTGAAAAAATTGGTGAGAACACATATTCTATTACTATTCGCTGTCCTCACTGTAGGCAGTTAATTACTTACAAAAACTTTCATCAGCGTATACTGGGCATTTTTAAGCTTTCCTGTCGAAACTGTAACCAACTAATGAATATGACACCGCTAGCGTTCAAACACGTCAGGGACGACTACGAGAGGAATCTTGAAGTATTCAGACGAATAAAAAGCGGTGATGTTCCTGTAACAGTGACCCCTTGTATGAGTGAGCCTGAATTTGCCGCAATGGGTGAGATTGCTCTAGATGACGTTCAAATTGATAACTTTATGGATATTAGTGATGCAAAAGTAGGCAAAATATACATGGGCAAGAAAATACTAAAGCGAAATGCTGAAAATGTAAATTCTGTATGCAAGGATAGCTTTTTCCTGATACCCCTTTCTCGTTATGCTAATAGAATCTTTGCGCATCTGCTATCATTGGGAGTGGACCAGAATCGTATTTGCCGGTTGGACGAGATTATTGTCGGAACAGGGGACAGGGGTTATGCGTAGATATATGGATGGACGCTATTCTAATATAACATTAAGCGATTTTGCAGACATTTTTGGCACTTCTATTGATGATATTCCAGATCTTTGCAGGAAAGTGCTAAAGAATTCAGACTTTAGATACAGCATAGTTTCGGGCGCTGAAAGAGAAGATGTTTTCTTGCGTGTACTTAATACACTCAATTCTGATTCGCTCAAGGTGTCCGGGCCGCATAGAAAACAAGATTGGGAAAAAGGTTGGTCTGAAAATCTACAAAATTACCGAGCAAACAAGTCTGATTTACGTCAACTTATTCCAAGATTTGTCAAACAGAAAGAAATCATACGGTTCCAGGGTAACTATATCGTGCCCGTAGATCCAAATTTTGAGACTAATTTCGTGACGTTTATGAGATACTATCTTTTTAGCAAGTACTTTTCTGATGTTTCTAGAGTTTATGAGTTTGGTTGTGGAACAGGGTTAAATCTTGTCGCTGTGGCCGAACTATTCCCGGAGAAAGAATTATATGGCCTTGACTGGTCCCAGGCCTCCTGTGAGATAGTAGACGAATTAGCCAAAACCCTGAATCTAAATTTAAAGAGTGTGTTATTTGACATGTTTTCTCCAGACAGAAATATTGAACTGGATAGCACTTGTGCCGTGTTTACGATTGGAGCAATGGAGCAGCTTGGAACCAATTTTAAAACTTTCATAAATTTTTTATTAAATAAGCGCCCCTCCATATGCATTAACGTAGAAACAATTTACGAGTTGCATGACAAAAACTCCCTCTTCGATTATCTTGCAACCGTCTTTTTGGAAAAGCGAAATTATCTACGTGGATATCTTGACTATTTAAAACAGTTGGAGAAAAACGGGGAGATTGATATATTGGAAACACGGAAAACCATCGGAGGTTTGTATCATGAAGCCTATGCCTATACAGTATGGAAACCGAAACCTTAAAATGGAGTAGTTAGGGTATATCATGTATGAGAATAAGAAGGTGCTGGTTGCCGGAGGGACAGGAACTATTGGAATTCCCCTTGTCGAGAGGCTGATAGAAGCTGAGGCAAAGGTTACCGTAGTTTCTATGGATAGCCCCGAATTTGCCAGCATGCTTTTCGGCGATAAAGTTTCTTTCCAGCAACGTGATTTAACGGACCTTGCTAATTGCCTGAGCGCGACTGAGGGACAAGATTATGTGTTTAACCTAGTGGGGATCAAGGGCTCAGCCGGTATTGGAGAGACCAAGGTCGCCAGTTATTTTGTGCCGATGCTGTGGTATCAGACAAACCTGATGGAGGCCGCATTCCGAAATAGTATCAGCCGGTATCTCTTTGTCAGCAGCATTTGTGGCTATGCCCAATCCTCAATACCTAAGGAAGAGGACAGCATGTGGGATGGTATGCCGAAGCAAAATGACCGCTTCCCCGGACTTGCCAAGCGGATAGGCGAGGTTCAGGGTGAGACATATTTACAGCAGTATGGATGGGATGCGGTCAGGATAGTCAGGCCGTCAAATGTATACGGCCCTTTTGATGATTTTAATCCGGTAACAGCCCAGGTTATCCCCGCATTGATAAGGAGAATGGTTGACGGTGAAAATCCGGTTACAGTGTGGGGCGACGGTCAAGCGGTGAGGGATTTCATCTTTTCAGAAGAGCTGGCTGATTGGCTGCTGGTTGCGCTTGAAAAAGCACCGCCCTGTCTGCCGATCAATCTTGGGAGCGGGAAGGGTACCACGATAAAAGAATTGGCCGAAACTATCGCGCAGTGTATCCCCGAGCCGCCCCGGATAGAATGGGATAAAACAAAGCCCTCAGGTGACTCAGTGCGAATACTATCGGTGGAAAGGGCAAAGGAGCTCTTGGGATTCGAGTTAAAAACAGAGCTTAAAGAGGGCATCAAAAAAACCATTGACTGGTACCTTCGCCACCGGGATTTAGCCTCTAAAATAGGAGCGAGATATTATGGCAGATAAAGAACGACAATACTTACCTCCACTGGCAGAGCTGGTAGACAGCCTGGCCATTGACCAGATTAAAGAGGTGATGATACCACAGAACAAAGAAAGCTTTGCCCGGGAGATGGAGAAAATAGCTCACGATGTTGACCTTATTATTGAAGAAAGGGGCTTAAAGCTGTCCGCTAGGCTGATAAGAATTATCATCGCTATCGCCCAGATGAACCTCCATATCTGGCATAACAAAGATAAAATGAAAGATGATTCTGAAAAGTATACGGAGTTGCTCAAGCTCTCCCACCAGCTAAATGGCATACGCAACCAGATGAAAAATATGCTCCTTGAGGAGATAGGGGACAAAGAAAAGTCCGCCTGGAGGACAAACTATAACACTGACGGTCTGGAGGGGTGGGACATCAGCATCCGATAGCGAGGGGGATGATGCTCTATAAGAAGCTTGGGAATACGCAAGTTGAAATATCGGCGGTTGGACAGGGAACGACCGGCGTAGGTAGTTACTCAAATTTCAATCCTAAAGAGATTAAAAAGCGAATCGAAGTTTTAAGGTATGGAATCGACTTAGGTATGGCTTATCTGGATACAGCTGATCTATATGGGGGTGGATTAGCTGAGGAAATTGTTGGAGAAGTAATTAGAGGTATGCGAGGTAAAGTTTTTGTAGCTTCGAAATTTAACCCCAGAACTAAAGTTTTTGACAGTGTGGTAGCTTCAGTAGAGGGTAGCCTGAAAAGGATGAGAACAGATTATATTGATCTGTATCAAATTCACTGGCCCAATCCGTTGGTTCCTATATCAGAAACAATGGAAGCTCTTTCAATGCTCGTTGATCAAGGAAAGATTAGATACATTGGTGTGAGCAATTTTTCTCTTGAGGAATTCAAAGAGGCACAGTCTTTCTTGACTAGAGAGACTATAGTTTCGAATCAGGTTGAATATAATCTCATTGAGCGCTCAGTTGAAAATGATTTTCTTCCATTTTGTGAAAAAAACGGGGTAACTTTGATGGCATATAGTTCTTTAAATCAAGGAAAGTTTTTGTTTGGGGAAAAGCAAAAGGAAGTTCTCAACAATTTATCAATGAAATACAACAAGACGATTCCTCAGATAGTCTTAAGGTGGTTAATCTCACATACCCCTGTTATCGCTATATCACTATCAAAAAGCATGTCTCATACAAAAGAAAACGCTTTGTCTACAGAATTCGATCTAGAGGAAGAGGATATTTTAAAAATTAATGAGGTATATAAGCACCAGTCTATTAAAGTGCCAATAAATAGAATACGTCTTAATATTTCTGAAAATGGGCCAATATATATGACTAGGAAAGAAGCCCTGGATAATCACCTTGACTTAATACCTAGTCCTGTAGTTTTAGCTAAAATTATTCTCAGAAGAAAATACATAAAACCAATCCGATTGGTACCTACCAGAGATGCTTCAGGCAAGTATGATTATGATATAGATGATTATGATATTAGGGACAATGTTAAGAAATATTGGGCTTGGGTTATTGCTCATGGCGATAAAGCTGGCATACCAGCTATCATACTTAAATAGTTATAAGTTTTAAATATTTGGAAAGTGAGCTTTCTTTCATTAAGCTTTTGACTAATTAAGATAGAGAAATCTATGATGAAATACAAAATCCTCGGGAAGACCCGTTCAAGGATACCAGCTATTGGGCAGGGCTGCATGGGCATCGGCGGCTATCTGTCCAAGGACTCTCTTCAGGATGAGAACCAGATAAAGGCGCTAAGGCTCGGAATCGAGCTGGGGATGACCTTCCTTGATACGGCAGAAGCATATGGTAACGGCCACTCTGAAGAATTAGTGGCTAAAGCTATTGAGGGAATCAGAGATAAGGTCTTTATTGCTACAAAATTCTCTCCGGAGCACAATGGTTACGAGGATGTCTTGGAATCAGCCGCGCAGAGTCTTCGCAGGCTGGGGACAGATCATATTGACCTGTACCAGTTGCATTGGCCAACCCTCAAAGTTCCCCTAAGCGAAACATTACGAGCCATGAAACAACTCCTGAAAGAAGGAAAAATCAGATATGCAGGCGTTAGCAACCTTTCCCTGAAGGAATTGAAAGAGGCGCGGGTATCTATGACGGCAGAGGAGATTGTCTCAGTTCAGGTTGAATACAATCTTTTTGACCGAACTATTGAAAATAGTATCCTGCCCTACTGCCAGAGCGAAGGCATGACTGCCATAGCCTACAGTCCGTTAGACCAGGGGAAAATAGCCAGTGGTGATGACAGAATCAAGGCATTGCAGAAGATTGCCAATAAATATGGCAGGACTATGGCTCAGGTAGCTTTGAACTGGTTAATCTCTCATCCTTCGGTTATTGCAATTCCCAAAGCAACGAACCCCCAACATATCAAAGAGAATGCCTCCTCTGCAGATTTTGAACTTTCCGATGAGGACTTTGAGAAAATAAGCGAGGTCTTTGCTCAGAAATGTGTGTATGTCCCAACAGACAGAATTCGTGTCATTGTGGGAGGACAGGGAAATCGGAAGGTGTATCGAACTGTTGAAGAAGCCCTAGAGAACAAGCTTGGTTTTGTCCCCAGCCCTGCGGAACTGGCGCAGGATATCCGGGACGGAGAGGCCTTGAAGCCGGTAAGGGTAATAAGAAGTACGGATAAAACAGGAAGGTACGATTACGATTTAATCGAAGGCAGAATCCGCTACTGGGCATGGGTTATTGCACATAACGGTGAAAAACCAATTCCCGTTTATATTCGCGATAATTGAGGAACCGGGAGGTCAATATGAGAAAATCAGAATTTGGCAACATAACTTATGAGAGCACCGACGAGAGCTCGATAAGGGAACAAGTTATAGAATCCTTTAAGCAGTGTCCCATACCAGAAACTGAGATTCTTTCCAATCTTGGGTTATTCTTAAATTCCAAAAACCTCTCCAGGATTCTTTTTATGAATCACCTGTATCAGCAAATTATTGATGTCCAGGGAATTATCATAGAGTTCGGAGTCAGGTGGGGCCAGAATACGTCGCTGTTTGCTGCTCTCAGGGGTATATATGAGCCGTTCAACCGTCATCGCAAAATAGTCGGTTTTGACACCTTTAAAGGATTCCCGGCAATAACGAAAAAGGATGGCAAGTCCAAATTAATGAGAGTGGGAGCGGATAGCGTCTCAGAGAACTATGTTGATTATTTAAACACGTTAATGGAACTTCAGGAGAAAGACAACCCGCTCTCCCATATCAAGAAGTTCGAACTAGTAGCCGGAGATGCCGTGGTGGAGATAGACAAATAACTGACCGAGCATCCCGAAACGATTATCGCCCTTGCTTATTTTGACTTTGACCTTTACGAGCCCACCCGTAAGTGTTTGGAGGTTATTCGCCCTTATCTGGTTAAGGGGAGCGTGCTGGGCTTTGATGAGTTGAACGACCCTGATTCTCCGGGAGAAACCGTGGCGCTGAAGGAAGTCTTCGAACTGAACAAGATAAACCTGAAAAGATACCGCCATGCTTCGCGAGTCTCATATTTTGTGATGGAATGAATAGGAGAATGACTTATAGCATCAAATAGGCGCTAAAATGGACAAAAGGACTGGAAGAGCCTATTATGAATTTAGCTGTTAAAGGCGCCTCAATCCTTGTAGATGGTGGAGAGAGTAGGAGTTTCTAAAGCATGATAGAAGAAGAGGTTGTGAAGAGTTTCTCGGAGAAAAATGTCTTAGTTACCGGTGGCAGTGGTCTTATCGGAAGACAAGTGGTGGATATTCTATGCGATGCTGATGCCAAAGTTAAGATTGCTTCTTTAGATAAAATAGAGGTAAGTGATAAGGCTGAGTATGTTTTGGGTAACCTTACCAGTTTTGAATTCTGTAAGGATATAACCCAAGGCATGGATTTTGTATTTCATGTAGCAGGGATAAAAGGCTCGGTTGAGGTTACCAAAGCAAAACCAGCTACTTTTTTCGTGCCGCTCTTGATGATGAATACCAATGTACTAGAGGCATGCCGAATTAATCAAGTGCAGAAAGTTGTGTATACCAGTTCTATCGGTGCCTACGCCAGTGCCGAGGTTTTCAAAGAGACCGAAAATCTGGATGGGCCGCCGATGGATATATTCCCCGGCTGGGCGAAAAGAATGGCGGAACTGCAAATCCAGGCGTACAGAATCCAGTATAATCTGGACAATTTCGCCGTTGTCAGGCCCTGCAACGTTTACGGGCCTGGGGACAACTTCGACCCAGAGAACGCCATGGTTATTCCTTCACTCATGCACCGGATATATCACAAAGAAGACCCGGTCTTGGTGTGGGGCGACGGTAGTGCTATACGAGATTTTGCCTATAGCCGGGATGTTGCTGAAGGGATAATCTTAGCCTTATACTACGGCACTGGCTCCGGCTTTGTGAACCTGGGCAGCGGCCGGGGTTATTCGGTTAAAGAATTGGTGGAGACCCTGAGCAGTTTCATTGATTTTAATTATCAATTTGATACTACCAAATCATCAGGGTTCCCCAAGAGGGTGATGGATATCTCTCTGGCCAGGGAAATAATTCATTATAACCCAACCACTTCCCTGCGTGATGGCCTGAAGGAGACCTGGGACTGGTTTATTGAGAACCAGGATGAATACTTGAAGAGGCTGAATTACTTCAAGGAAGGAAGCTGAATTGGAAGTCACTAAGGGTAAACTTGACGGAGTCCTGGTGGTTAAACCGCCGACTATTTTTAAGGATTTCCGAGGCAGCTATGTGGAAACCTATAACGAGGAGTTATATAACCGGGCCGGAATCAACATCAGGTTTATCCAGGATGATATTTCAGTCTCTGTTAAAAATGTGCTTCGTGGCATACACGGTGATGGTGAGACATGGAAACTGGTCTCCTGCCTCTATGGAGAATTCTATCTGGTTGTAGTTAACTGGGATGATGCTTCTCCACAGTTCGGGCAGTGGGAATCGTTTACCCTGTCCGACCAGAATAGACTACAGGTGCTGGTCCCACCCAAATTTGGCAATGGACACCTTGTCCTGAGCGAGCTGGCAATATTTTACTATAAGCAGTCCACCTACTACAATCGTGCCGGCCAGTTTACCATTTTGTGGAACGACCCCAAATTGAATATAAAGTGGCCGGTTGATAACCCTATCACATCAAAAAGAGACAGCGGGGAAGAGAATGTTTGAAGGAGCCAAAGTGCTGGTTGCCGGCGGGGCCGGCTTTATCGGAGCCAACTTGATAAAGAGACTTCTCGATGAAGGGGCCTCGGTCAGGGCAACTATTCACAGGAAAGACCCGGTTATCCTGGATGACCGGATTGAATATGTAAGGTGCGAACTGACCAGTATGGATGACTGCAAAAAGGTCGTCGCCGGTATGGACTACGTCTTCCTGTGCGCCGCCAGCACATCTGGAGCTGCGGTGATGGCCTCAACACCGCTCGTCCACGTAACTCCCAACATTGTTATGAACTCGCAGATGCTTGAAGCGGCCTACTTTGCCCGGATAAAAAAATTTATCTGGCTGAGCAGCAACGCGGCCTACCCGCCGTCTGGTGACCGGCCGGTGAAAGAAAACGAAATGTTCGATGGTGACCCGTATGAGACTTACTTCGGAGTCGCCTGGATGAAGAGATACACAGAGATTCTCTGCCGGATGTATTCCGAAAAACTAAAGGACCCTATCACTACCATCGTCCTCAGGCCTTCCAATATTTATGGGCCTTATGATGATTACGACTTTGAAACATCCCACGTTATGGCCGCCCTGATACGGCGGGTCGTAGAGAGGCATAACCCTTTCGAGGTGTGGGGGACCGGCGATGACGTGCGCGACTGGATATACGTGGACGATTTTATAGACGCGATGATGCTGGCGGCTGAAAAGGTTGGTTCTTTCAATCCGATTAATATCGGACTTGGCACAGGCTACAGTATCAAACAAGCCCTGGCGATGATGCTGGAGGTTGACGGCTATACGGATGCGAATGTAGTCTATAACTCATCGAAGCCGTCAATGATTCCGATAAGGCTGATAGACACGTCGCTGGCGGAAAAGGTTCTCGGTTTCAAGGCGGAAACCGGACTGCGGGCAGGAATTAGCCAGACCATCGACTGGTACCGTAAAAATCGCAGCTAGGAAATGCATAGAGAGAGTAACAGACCATGATAATCAGTAGAACACCACTGCGTATTTCATTCTTTGGCGGTGGCACGGATTACCCGGCTTTTTATAAAGAAAATGACGGCGCTGTCCTCAGCACCACCATAAATAAATACAGCTATGTTATCTGCCGCTCTCTGCCGCCGTTCTTTGATTTTAACTACCTGATAAGATATACTCGGCGGGAGGAAACTCAGACCATCGCGGATATAAAGCATCCCTCGGTGCGGGAGTGCCTGAATTTCATAAACCTGGACTATGGAATTGAGATACAGCATAATGCCGATTTGCCGGCAATGTCAGGGCTGGGCTCCAGCTCCGCTTTCACCGTGGGCCTGCTTAACGCGCTCTACGCCCTGAAAGGTCAGCTAACTACCAAAAGGCGGCTGGCACTGGAAGCTATCCATAT
>Ga0114930_10003321_pt1 | contig 14147 bp, 17 predicted proteins | sample AnhtaG_FD_87300 | JGI IMG/M metagenome (GOLD analysis project Ga0114930, IMG submission 87300) | Deep subsurface microbial communities from Anholt, Denmark to uncover new lineages of life (NeLLi) - Anholt_01485 metaG | ecosystem: Environmental > Aquatic > Marine > Oceanic > Sediment | place... | reverse complement strand
TCATCTGGACCTAAGACGCCTAAATGTCCGCCAATACACGCCCCGCACGTTGAATGGGTGATTATTGCTCCTGCATTTAAAAAAATTTCAATTAATCCTTCCGATAAGGCATTCATATATATTTCTTTCGAAGCAGGAGTTATAATCATTCTTGTTTTAGGAGATATTTGTTTCCCTTTGAGCATTTTAGCAGCTACCCTTAAATCTTCCATTCTACCATTTGTACAACTACCTAAGAAAGCTTGGTCTATTTCAAGACCTGTAATTTCTTCAACAGGTGATATGTTCCCCGGATTAGAAGGTTTCGCTACTACAGGAGTAATTTTTGATAAATCATATCTATAAGACTTTTCATATTCTGCTTTTTCATCGGGTTTGATAAAAGAATATTCCTCCTTAGTTCTATTTTTCAGCCATAAATCTAACTTTTTATCTGGTAAAAACACACCAAACTTTGCTCCGGCCTCGACAACCATATTAGAAATAGTCATTCTAGAGTCGATAGAAAGATTTTCTGAACCTTTCCCGTGAAATTCTAATGATTTATATATAGCACCTTTGGTACTGATCTCACCAATGAAAGATAAAATGAAATCTTTTGACATAACTCCTTCATTTAACTTACCTGTCAATTCGATTTTATAGGAATCAGGAACTTTGAACCATAAATTACCAGTAGCAAAAACAACTGACACATCACTAGCCCCAATTCCAGTCGATAAACAATTAAACGCTCCATAAGTTGTAGTATGGCTATCTGAACCTACAATTAACATACCTGGTCTTGCAAAACCCATTTCAGGTAAAACTTGATGGCATATCCCTTTATTCATTCCCATATTATGAATAAATCCATATTTCTCGGCGAAATCTCTACAATCTTGGTGCATCTGAGCTGCTGTTATTGTTGGTGCGGGAACCCAGTGATCCAAGATAAAAAAGATTTTATTTGTATCCCATACTTTATCCAAACCTAATTTTTCATATTCTTTATGAATTCTTCCGCCTAATTGTTCGTGCACCATTAATAAATCAATCTCTGCTTCAATAAATTGCCCGGGTGAAATTTCCTCTACTTTAGAATGTGTTTTTAGTATTTTTTCTGCTACGGTATAACTCATTAATTTTCACACTTTATTTCTTGATTTTCACACAAAATTCTATAATCTTTATCTATCAAATTTATTGTTTCTCGCACTAAATTACATGTGTCGTATAGTATTTTAGGATCTACCTTTTCAACAGTATCATGAACCGTATGAGCAAAAAACGATGCTGCTCCAGTAGTAATATCAATTGTATCATATTTCCTTAAACGAAAAGGAATAGTATCTGAATGTACCCCAGTGCTTAAATGCAACCCTTTTACTTCTAAATTTGCTTTTTTTGCTGCAAGTAAAAGGTATTTACTCAAAAGTGGGGGAATAAATCTTTGTATACCTATTCCATAAGATTTAGAGTATTCAATCCTATTATTATGAGGATCAGGCTTACAAGAAACCATATCAAAATTGATTTGGAATACTCTTCCTTTAACAAACTGGTTTTCGTATTCATTTACAAACACTCGTGAACCCATAGTTCCTAATTCTTCTGCTGAAAACTGGCAAAACCAGATATTGAAATTCGTCAAAGGATGTTTAGTGAAGAAAGAACTTAATTCGAATACTATAGCCATTCCAGATGCGTTATCTAATGCTCCAGGAGATTTATTATGTGTGTTAAGGAAAAGTAAATAAATATTTGAAAATGAGATTAAAACTATTGATATCCAAGTCCCATAAATTGTAATATAAAATGAAATATCCAAATTTCCAAGAAGAATAATTAAATAGAAAATAAAAACACCAATTAAAGCTAGTTCACTATATAGCAAAAGCTTATACAATCTCACTCTCCGAAGAGTATTGATAGATTGCGATTTGGAATCTAAATGTGCTGAAATTATTATATTTCCAGCTTCGTTATCGGGTATTTTTTTTGCAGGAATTTTAGTAAAAACATTAGTGGAATTAATAGTCTCGCCAAAGTATTCGCCCCAAAAACCTGGGATTTCTGGATGTTTTAAACCTCTAAATATTAAATAAACAATTATTAATATAAAAATTATCAAAAGCATTGTTAAATAAACATGAATATATAGAAATAATACGAGATTTAAATTTAATGTCAGGTTTAGCGTCATAATCAATTTCATTAAAGTTGTAGAATAAAAATCCGAAAAATCAAAAGATTTTTTCTTTATCTGATCATCTTTAAAACCAATCTCTTTGAATGTGTCGTAGGTTAACTTAACCGCTTTTTTTTCACCGTCAGTGCCTGCTAATCGTGGAAAACTAAAAGTTTTAACATATTTAGCCAACCTATCCTGGTTAAAAGAAGACTTGCCTATTGAATGGTTTTGAGATATTATATTTTCCCTCGCTTTACTATGAGTTAATTTTTAATTTGAAATCCCATTTCCTTTAATTTTTCTAATACGATTTCTTGGATTTTTGCTTGAACTATTTCTATAATATCATCTGTATTAACTACATCGTATTCCTCTTTTTTAGCACGAGTAAGATATACTTGTCTTACTTTGTCTAACATTGATGTGTCTTCGAATTTGTCCAAAGCCTTATGATGTTTCCTGGATAATGACAATTTAGGATCAATATCTAAAATTATTGTTAGATTTGGTTTACCTGCAAAAATATTTAAATTTTTTACCCATTCTATCGTTATTTCTTCCGTTTGACTTGATTGGTAAGCAATCGAAGATTCTATGTACCTATCGGATATTACAATATATCCTTCTTCCATTTTTTTTTTAATTTCATTTTCGAAATGAAGAACTCTATCAGCAGCAAATAATAGAGCATCTGTTGAAGCTGGAATTTTATCGTTTTTTAAATAAACCCTTAAGAGTTTTCCAATATCGCTATTTGATGGTTCCTGAGTTAAATAAATCTTTAAACCTTTCGTGCTTAAAAAGCCTGCTAATAGGTTACTATGAGTTGATGTACCTGACCCATCTATTCCATCGAGGACAATAAATATCGAATGAGGCATCGTTTTTTCACATTTTTTATTATATGATTCCTAACAAAATTAGGTTTTAAGTTAATAAGTAATTTTCCCATGTCATAATAAAAGTGTTAGTATCCATTTAATTCACATTTGATAAATATTTTAAAGGAGATAATTTATTTCTTAATAGTTGAAGATAATAGTTAATAATAATCATGTCAACAAGGAATGTTTTAGGTTACTGTCCCAGTTGCAAACAAAATGTGTTGTTAGTTAGAGAAGCTATAAATTGGCCATTAGCGATAATTTTATTAATTTTTACGGGGGGAATTGGTCTTATAGTGTATGGAATCATATATTATAACAAGGTTCCAAGCCGATGTATTCATTGTCACTCACAAATTGCATTAGTTTCAACCAATAGTGTTCAATCTTCAAATCAAATTCAACCTATCTCACGATTAGGACAAGAAAGCGATATCAATGCTGTTGATCCTGTGGAAGATATTAAGACGCTGCAGCAAAACATCTGTTCATTTTGTGGAGAAGCTTTATTTAATAAAGAAGCAAAATTTTGTGCACACTGTGGTACAAAAGTATAATTCGTTAGATTTTAAAAATTAAAAATATAATCTACATCTTATGCTAAATAAATCCTTATCGGGTATAGAATAAATATTGGGGATATTTTCTTTTCTTAAATATCTTTTTTCACCAGAAATTATCTCTTGTACCCTAAAATAAATTCTATTATCTTTTACCCATATCTTATCAACTAGGATATTAAGTATTCCAAGGTTTCCTGTGCTATATACTTGAAAGGAATTTAATTTTTCCGTTGTTGAACCCTCTAAATTAGATTCATATACTTATAATCCAAATAAATTGTTAATAACCTCACGAAAATTAATTAGATGAAGGTTTATTTTTCACTATCTTTTTTTAAAATCTTCATAAATTCATAAAAATAATTATAAGAATTTTCAAAATAGTTATCTTCTCTTGAATAATCTAATCCTTGGGAGAATAATTCGTTAAAACCTATGACATTTTTTTCTTCGATTATTTTTTTATATTTGTGAAGCAGGTTTTCAAATAGTTCTAAAATTTTAAGAAATTCTTGATTTTCCATTTGAATCTCACCAAACATTTCCATTTCTCTCTGGATAATACTCTCCGCAAAAACTTTTTGGAGTAAAAAAGTTGTACCAGTAAATCGGGTCAATTCATTCAACGGTTCGTTAGCACTCTTGAGCAAATTTAAAAAAAGAATGTTAAGCATATGGGGGACGCCTAAAGTAAGAGCTATTCTTTTATCGTGAATCTCTGGTAAGGTTTCAGTAATAATTAAACCATCAGATCTAAATAATTCCAAGAGTCTATTTATAACTATTTCGTATTGATCGGTTCCTCCTACTTTTAATACCATCATTACATAATTTTTCATATCACTGATTCCTGGACCAAACATGGGATGGAGTGAAATACAATTAACAGGAAATTCGTTCTTTACCTCAGTTAATGCTTTCATAACGGCATATTTCAAAGAAGTGATGTCAAAAATTAACGCATTTTTCTTCAAAAACGGTCCTATTTTTCTAATCATATCAGATGTGGAGTTTATTGGAATTGAAATCATAACCATATCGGCATTTTTAACACTTTTTTCGAGCGAAAGTTCATAATTGACATTCAATTCTGTAGCAGCTTTTTTTAATTTATCTTCGTTTCGAGCGTAAAATGTTACAACAAACCCATGGTTTTGAAAATATTTTCCAAAAACTTTACCCATACCACCAGAGCCACCAATAATTGTAATATTTTTTCCTAATGTCATTTTTTTCCCAAAATTTCAATAATTTTCTCTTTCATTGTATTTTTATTTGGTTTTATATCTGTCCACCATTCAAATGCTAAGGCCCCTTGATTAACAAACATATCAAGCCCATTCAATGTTTTACACCCAATTTCACTAGCGTCTTTTAAAAATTGAGTTTGGAGAGGATTATATATGATATCGTATACAAATAAACGATCAGTTAATAGTTCCTTAAAAATTGGTGATTTATTTACATTGGGATACATACCAATAGGAGTTGTGTTTATCAAAATATCAGCATCATTTAACAAACTTTTCAGCGTTTCTTTGCTCATATCTTTTCCAGTGACTGGAACCTTCATTTTATCTTCTAACTCTTTTGCTAATTTAAAAGCTCTCTTCTCCGTTCTATTACATACAAATATCTCGTCTATCTCCTCGGACAAAGCAAAACTGATAGCTCTAGCAGCCCCTCCTGCTCCCAAAATTAACACTTTCTTACCTTTAATTTTACATCCCGCATCAATTAAAGCCTTTTTAGCCCCCAATGCATCTGTGTTTTTTCCGATCAAAACACCATTTATATTTTTAATAGTATTAACAGCACCAATCTTTTTAGCAAGTGGTTCGATTTGATCTAAATACGGGATAATAGTTTCTTTGTGTGGAATGGTGACATTTATCCCTTTCATATCAGACTTTTTAAATCCTAATAATGCTTCTTTTAGATTTTTAGGTGGAACATCAAAGGCTAAATAAATATAATCTAAAGATAATTCTTTAAGTGCAGCATTATGCATTACGGGGCTCATACTATGCTCGATTGGATGCCCAATTACACAAAGAACTTTAGTATGAGCTTTTATATGCGGATTTTTCAACATGTCATTACAATAATTATTAAATTTGAAACTATTAATATGTTTAAGAATAAGATTAATTTATAATTATTTAGCTAAAGCAGAAAACAATTAAGGGATGATATTAAAATATGAGTAAGATTTCTCTCAGTACGGGAATTTCGACATTTCCTATGCCTGCCGCAGTCATATCTGTAGGGATTGGTGATGAAGCGAATTTAATAACTCTGGCTTATGTTGGTAAAGTGTGTTTAAACCCTCCAATTATAGCAATTTCAATACAACCAAAGCGCCATTCTTACAAACTAATCGAAAAGCATGGAGAGTTTGTAATTAATTACCCTACAAAAAACCAAATAAAAGAAATGGATTATTGTGGAACGCGATCGGGAAGAGATGTAAATAAATGGAAAGAGTTAAACTTGACTAAAGAACAAGGAACAATAGTTCAAGTCCCTATGGTCAAAGAATTTCCCTGGAATATGGAATGCAAAGTTATTAATCGAATTGAATTAGGCTCTCATGTATGCTACCTTGGAGAAGTTGTTGCAACACACTCTGATGGGGAATTTGTTTCAAACAAAAGATTAGATCCTGAAAAATTCAATTGTTTTGCCTATATTAATGGAAGTTACATAGGATTGGAGAAAGGCGTTTTAGAAACGCATGGATTTTCAATTGAGTAATATAGTTTTTCTATTTTTCTAAAATTAAGCTCATCAAGCTAAAATGATATTGGGTTGAAAGAATGTCAAAGGATTCCATAGCTTTAATCGGATTTATGGCAACGGGTAAATCTACAGTAGGAAAAGCATTAAAGGATCGCTTAGGAATGGATTATGAATTCATAGAAACCGATCAAATTATTATTGAGATCGCTGGAAAATCAATCCCCAAAATTTTTACGGAAGATGGTGAAGCTATATTCAGAGATTACGAGGTTGAAGCTTGTAAGAAAGCCGTTCGATTATCTAAATCGATTATATCATGTGGAGGAGGAGTTGTTTTAAATAAAGAAAATATTGAAACATTAAAACAGACATGTCATGTGGTTTTATTAACAGCAACTCCTGAAGTAATCTATAAGAGAGCAATGGGTGAAGGAAAAGAAAACAGACCAATTATCAATAAAGAAGAGCCATTTAAAGAAATAAAAAAAGTATTGCATTATAGAGAACCTTATTATAAATCATCAGCAGAGATTATTATTGATACTTCTGAGAAATCAGTTGAGAGAATCGTCAAGGAAATTCTTACGCAAACTAAACTGCTCTAATTAATAAAAAAAAAACCAATTCTTAAGCTCTAATCCTAAACTAATTTAATATGTTTTTAACATTGACTTCTATTTGTAAAGATGACATAACGCAAATTCATTTTAAACCCTAAATTTATATTTATAGAAACTATTATTTGTTCATAATGACAGAAACTAAACGTTTTAAATGCTCAAGTTGTGGGGAAGAAAACCCAAGAAGGTTACATGAGGAACCAGATAAAACACAGGTGCTCTATTATTCAATGCAAGGAGCTCCAGTCTATAAAAAAAAAATTAAATGCGGAAATTGTGGTTTAGTATTCGATAAAGCTTAATAAACCTTAGAATTCATCAATTTTCAAACAATAATTGATGTATTTCTCTAATTTTTTCAATTTTAATTTGCCCGGGGGCAGTTTCTTCTATCAAAGAACCATAAGTCCATAAAGATCCAAATTTAACGCATAATATTCGAGATAATATCCCCACCTCCCCCATAGTAAAACATACAAACTTCTTATCTTGCCGAGAAAGTTTTTTGCATATATTTAAAACTTTTACATTGTCATCAAAAACTTGAGCTGTTGATATAATTTTGAAGATGCTTCCATTTATTTTATGTAAATCAATTAATAGTTCGTGTTTTAACTTTTCATTGAATCTAGTTAGTATTTCAGCTATTTCTTCGTATGTAATAGATTTTTCAAAATCGTGATAAGAGAAGATTAATTTTACTTTGTTATCGTAGGCCAAATCAATAAGGCTTTTCAAAACTTCTGATTCTGAATTAATTTCAATATCTAAATAGTCTGGCTTTACTTCAATTAAACGACTTAAAACTTCTAACCTTTCATTTAGACTTAAAATATATTGCCCCCCCTCCTGTTTTCTCCTAAATGTAAAGATTTTTGGAATATTAGGTGGGATAAAACTCATAAATTCTTTTAAAAAGGTGTGACTGATAAATTCAGCTTCGTTTATATAATCGAATCTAAGTTCAATTAGATCAGGGCTGTTATCTAGTGTAGTTTCTATAAGTTTTTTGTTTGTATTAAGATCCTCGGTCTTAATTGGAATTGCAACACAGATTTTATATTTCATAATAACCCTATAAAAAAAATTAAAGTAAAGATAAATTTACACTTCTAATATCTTTTTAATATCACTTTCGGTTAATTCTAAAGTATTTTCAGCGTTCACTTTTCTCAGTAATTTTTTCTTTTTGTAGTATTTTATTATTGGTTTTGCGTTTTTTTCGTAAGCGTCTAACCGATTTTTTAAAGTTTCTTCATTGTCGTCGCTTCTTTGTTCAAATTTAATTTCAGCGCCACATTTATCGCAAATACCTTCTGCTTTTGGCGGAAGAGTGTACTTATTAAAGATTTCACCGCAATTTTTACAGGAATACCTTCCTAAAATTCTTTTTGTTATGATATCGCGACTTACATCTAATAGAAGGAATAAATCTATTTCAGTTATTTGGGTTAAAGCTTCAGTTTGATTTAGAGTTCTTGGAAAACCGTCTAATATGAATCCATGTTCCTTTACATCTTCTTTATTTAGTCTATCATCCACCATATCAATAGTTACCTCGTCCGGAACTAATTCCCCTTTATCCATATATTCTTTAGCCTTTAGGCCGAGGGTAGTTTCGTTTTTTAAATTTTCTCGAAAAATATCCCCGGTACTAATGTGTGGTATATCAGGCAAAACTTTCTTTATTTGAGAAGAAAATGTTCCTTTTCCGCTTCCTGGAGGTCCGAACAATACAACTCGCAATTTTGTTTTCAATTTAATCATCTCGTGTTTTTTTAATATTAAAGAGTATGAGTGTATAAAATAACTTTCTTAAATAATATTTACCAAAATTCAAAAACCAGAATGAGGTATTTTCTATTTTATTTGAACTAAGGAATAGTGTATCGATAGTAAAAAAATTTGAATGAAAAAAAAACTAAGTTTGACCTCCACTATAAAGAAAGAAATCTGGTGTGAGTCTAGCGTTTGGTACAACAGAATATTTACCAAGATCAGTTACTCCATTTTCAATTAACACCTCGTCGTCAATGAAAAAATTACCTGTATAATCTCTGCTGGGTCTTGTTAAAATAATATACGCCGCATCAGCTACAATTTCAGGTTTTCTCGAGTGCTTAAATGCAGTTTCCCCTCCTAATAGGTTCTTTACGGCGGCCGTAGCAATTGCTGTACGAGGCCATAAGGCGTTTACTGCAATTCCATCTTTTTTGAATTCTTCAGCCATACCAAGAACACACATGCTCATACCATATTTCGACATTGTATAAGCTACATGATGAGCAAACCATTTTGAGTCCATGTTTAAAGGGGGTGAGAGATTTAATATGTGAGGATTTTCTGATTTTTTTAAGTATGGGATACATAACTTTGAACATAAAAAAGTTCCACGAACATTAACAGAAACCATGAGATCAAATCGTTTCATTGGAGTTTTTAGAGTGGGAGTCAGACTTATCGCACTTGCATCATTAATCAAGATATCTATCCCACCAAATTCTTTAATAGTTGCTTCTACAGCTGATTGGACTTGATCTTCAAATCTTATATCAGCAATGCAAGGAATACCTTTTCCTCCAACAGATTCAATATCTTCAACAGCAGAGTATACAGTTCCAGGTAGTTTTGGATGCGGATCTTTAGTTTTAGCTACTACGGCGATATTCGCGCCATCTTTAGCTAATCTCATAGCTATCGCTTTCCCAATTCCTCGACTTGCTCCCGTAATAAAAGCTGTTTTTCCTTTTAAAATAGACATTCTATTATCCACCTTTAAAATTTCTCAATTAATTAGTATTAAATTAGTAATTTCACAAACTACTTTGGTATTTGATTTTAAATATTTGAGCTGATTATTATCGTTTACAATTATAATTTAAAAGAAAAACAATCAAATCGAAAAAGAAAAATGGATTAAGTTGTTGTAAAAGAGTTTTCTACAATTTTTATAAGAAATTCAACTTTTCTCTTTTCTTTGATGCTTATTAGTTTCGAAAATTTACTATTAATAGATGATCCGTAATAAGCATTTCCAAAAAAAGTATCTGATTTATTTATCGTGTTTATTAAGTATTGATTGCTCCCTAAGTGCAAAAATAATGAAATATCGTTGATGATTAACACAGGAGTTGGGCTACTGTTATAGATTTCTATAATCTCACATATTTTATTGAAATTATGACAAATATTGCGATACATTTCATTTTTATTCTTAGCATTTAGGCGGGGGGGAATAATTTCTCCTTTAAAATTTATATTATTACATTTTACGCTATTTTTATAGTAATCTTGGATTCTTCCACCGATTTTTAAATTATTAAAATAAGCTAATTTTGGAGCAAAATCCAAGATACTTATATCTTTAGGGTTAATTTTTTTAATTTCTAAGAGATATTGGACAAATTTAGAAGTGCAATAAGTTTTTCCTGTATTAGTTTCTCCATATAATAATGTTCTGTGTCCAACGTAATTTTTAAAGTCTAATTCTTCCATTTTTATTAAGAAAAAGTAATAAGATTATTTATTTGTAAAAATTTCCCATGAATATCCAGAATCTTTAAGAATTTTTAATATAATAAAACCAAGAGCGCAACCTACAATGGAGGGTAAGAAGAATAAACTCCAATATAGAAGTAACCCTTCCATTGAGAATATTCCATAGATAGGCATAATAAATTCAGCGATAGTCCCTCCTAAGAATACTGTCCCTAAAGGTTCTACAAAAGCAGCATATTCTGCATATTTTGGTTTTTTTTTTTGTAAAATGTATGAAGTAATACCCACAATTAGAGCGCCTGAAATACCACCATGAAAAGCGTGAATAGACCCGATTGCAGTAGCAAAACGAATGATAGCAATACCAAGAGCAGTAACTACAGAGAATAATATCCCTAATAAAACCCCGCTCAAAACATTAATTAGATGAGCGAAAGGATTTATTTTAGTTCCAGCAATTGTAAAGTAAGCAAATGGATTTAGATAACTCAAAACTACTCCAACAGCAATTAGAATCGCAGCTACTGCTATTTTAATAGTCATCTTATTTTTAAATTCAATATGTTTTTCTTCTGACATGATATATCCTTCTATAAAAACATAATTTATATTTCAATCCTAACTTTAATATTCATAATCAATCTATTCTAATAAATGATATAACTAATATCTTTGCTTGATAAGGGATGAATATAGGAGAATTGGAGATTAACCCTTCAAAAATCATCTGTATTGGTACTAACTACATGGATCATATCGAGGAAACAAAGTTAGAAGTACCAAAAGAACCAGTTCTTTTTCCAAAGACTTTAAACTGTCTTATCCCAGATGGTGAATCCATTATCTATCCACAATGGATATTTAACAATCGTAAGTATAACCGAATTGATTACGAAGTAGAGCTTGCTTTTATTATAAAAGATAAGTGCAAGTATGTAAAAGCTAACAAAGCGTATGATCATATTCTAGGTTATACTATATTTAACGATATTACAGCTAGAAAGATACAAGTTAAAGATATAGCATCAAGATTACCTTGGTTTCGTTCAAAAGCGTTAGATACTTTCGGTCCAATAGGTCCCAGAATTGTAAGCCATACTGAAATCAATGATCCCCACAATCTTAAACTCGAACTAAAACTAAACGGAGAAATTAAGCAATCGTCAAATACAAAACATTTATTATTCAAGATACCTGAGCTTTTAGAAAATATTTCACAATTCTTTACTATGGAACCAGGAGATATTGTAGCTACGGGTACCCCGTCAGGCATAGGTCCAATTAAACCGGGAGATATTCTAGAAGCTTCGATCGAAAAGATTGGTACATTATCAAATAAAGTTGTTTTAGAAGAGGTAATGAATTAAATGGTAAAAATTGGAAAAACTACGATAAATCCGACGAAAATAGTGTGTTTAGGGCGGAATTATTTAGATCACATTAAAGAAACAAACGCACCCATTCCTACAGAACCTGTTTTTTTTGTGAAGACTTTGAATACGCTGATAACTGATAATGAACCTATAATTTACCCGAAAATTCTATATGAGAGTGAGAAGTATAAAAGAGTCGATCACGAAGTTGAACTCGCTTTTATTATTTTTCAAACGTGCAAAAATGTTTCAGCTGAAAATGCGTTCGATTTTATCCAAGGATACACGATATTTCTTGATATAACTGCGAGAATTATGCAAAAAAGCGATAGAAATATAAATTTACCGTGGTATAGAAGTAAAAACTTCGATTCGTTCGGACCGATAGGACCAAGAATAGTTCCGTGTAGTGAAATTCCTGACCCCCATAACTTATCAATTCAATTAATAGTTAACGGACAGACAAGACAATCTTCGAATACTAAACATATGTTGTTTAAAATCCCTCAAATACTAGAATATTTGTCTAAATTTGTAACATTAAAAAGTGGAGATATTATCGCTACAGGTACTCCAAGTGGAATAAGTCCGATACAACCAGGCGATATAATAGAAGCCTCTATAGAAAAAATAGGTACTATTAGACATGAAGTTATTTTAGAACAGGTATAATTTGTTTTCTTATATTTTATTGTAGTCTTAGGAGATTTATGTTATAAAATCACTATATATGTGTGTGTTTTTTTATCAAAATTAACGATAATATTTTTCATGTAATCTATCTAATAATAATTATATGACAGAAGAAATATCTGAAGAAGTTAAGAAAGAGATCTTTAGATTAGTTTCAACTCCCGGAGTAGATATCGAGGATATTCCTGATAGAGTGAATAAGATTTATGAGACGGAATTAAATTATGAAGAAGTTATGAAAATATTATCTGATGAATATCTAAAACATAATCTCGATTACGGTAGACGCCTTTGTTGTAGGTTCTGAAAAGGCGTATTTTACTTGATTAATAAAAATAATTCTAAAAAAAACATGTCTAAATTTAGATCCTTTAAGAGTTCCATGTTATTGTAAATATAAGAGTAAACTCTTTCTTCATCAAAGTATTTTAAACACAAATTTTTACCCTTTACTTCTCTTAAGATTGAAACTGTTTCGCGAAGGATCGACTTCAAATATTTCGTGATTACTTCTTTTTCGCACTTCAACAAGTTAATATCAATAATGTTAAACCAAGATTCTTTAGAAAAAGTAATATTTTTCAATTCGGGTTGTAATTTGTACACTTCCTCTTTTCTAAATTTGTTGTAAACTTTTTGCATTCGATCTAAGATTAAGTCTTTTGATTTGTTGTACATTTTTTTCTCTAAAATATTTCTTAACAAGATAAAAATCTGCTGAAATACTCCTAAAATATCGAAAAAATCTGCTACTTGGCTTAACGATTCAATTTCCTCCCATTGACCGTAATAATCTTCAATAACTTTGAGAAATGGTAAATAAACATTCATATTTCCATCCCAACTATGCTTCTTTTTTATCCATACAGGTTCGAACTCTTTTAAAAAAGCTTGTTTTATTACATTAAGACGCCCCATTAAAATTTCTGTTTTTACTCTTTTTATATCAGCAGCAACAAATAGCAATTTAAATTTCGGTTCCAATATATAAATCCATCTTAATCCTCCCATTTCTATAGATTCCAGCGATTGGTGAAATTCTTCAACAGAGAAGTGATGGAAAGCTGTTAGAAAACCAGAAACAATATCTTCGTCGGCGTCTGTTTTCAAAAATGATTTATATAGCAATTTGATTCCCGAATCACTATTTAATATCCAAATTATCATCTTACAACCATACCCTTAAAGAGTTCTAAAATTGGAATAGATTTAGCTCTGAAATTATACTTTATATTTTCTCAATTAATAATATCATTAATAAGATAAATAAATTCATATCAACAAAAATGATATAAATTAATAAAATTTTTTAGGTGCTCTTCATTTTTAACAATTACTAAGTTCAAAATTCGTTTTTGAAGGACTTAGAACGTAATAATAATACGGTTTCAATATAAAAAAGATATTGGAATGAATAAAGTCGAAAGATTTAGCGTTATTTTTATGTTTTTTGGTCTTTTGATCACTAATTTTGAGCATACAATTTAAAATATAAATTTGAGACAAAAAAATGAGTAAAACAAGCAAGATAATCGTTAAAGCTCTCGTAACTGGTGGTTCCGCAAGTGGTGGGCCACCTATCGGTCCTGCTGTAGGTCCTA
>Ga0114930_10003319_pt1 | contig 14154 bp, 10 predicted proteins | sample AnhtaG_FD_87300 | JGI IMG/M metagenome (GOLD analysis project Ga0114930, IMG submission 87300) | Deep subsurface microbial communities from Anholt, Denmark to uncover new lineages of life (NeLLi) - Anholt_01485 metaG | ecosystem: Environmental > Aquatic > Marine > Oceanic > Sediment | place... | reverse complement strand
CTTACCTCTTCTATTAATTCTGCCTTATTCATCTTACCCTCCTCTTAGTTAGAATTCGTTTTATTAATTATAGTCTTTGTTGAGCAAAAAACAAGTAGTTTTGGTTAGTCACTTAAGAATGACCTTAATTTGCTCGTTCTATTTATTTTAATATTCCTTAAGTGTTTCCCGGTAAGGCTAGAAATAAGTAATAATTGAGTACTTTTAGTCCTATCTAAAGCTGATTTGGCGGGGAAAAACAGGTGAGGAAATTTGTGGTGACTAATAATTAAGTGAGGATATGAGTAGCCGCCAATAAACAGAAAAAGATGACAAATTGGCGTCAATTTATGAAATAGGATATTGATAAAATAAGGATTTTAGTTTAGAGGAAAGTGGTCAATGTCGCAGAATTAGACAGAAGGGGACAAAAGAATTTAAGGAACGGTCTTATCCTCGTGAAAGAGAAACTTGTTCAGAAGCTCCATTCACTGCATATCCACTCCAATAACATTCATAGGTACTTTTGTCTCTCTTGTTATGGGCTGGATCTTCTTCTTTATAAGAAAAGAGATTGATGAAATTCAATCTCGATTATGAATTATCCAATCTCTAAAAGCTTCTTTGCTTCATCAACCGCTGAGGCGGCATCGGGAGTATAGCCGTCGGCTCCAATCTTATCAGCATAACTTTGGGTAACGGGAGCACCTCCGATCATCACTTTAACCTTATCTTCGAGACCAGAGTCTCCCACTGCCTTGACGACATCCTTCATGAAAGACATAGTAGTGGTAAGGAGAGCTGAAAGTCCTACTAGATCTGCCTTGTTTTCCTTGGCTGTCTCTATGAACTTCTCAGGAGTTACATCCATCCCCAAATCAATTATTTCGAATCCTGCCCCTTCGAACATCATAGCCACTAAATTTTTACCTATATCGTGAAGATTGCCTCTCACTGTACCCAGAACTACAGTACCTACGCCTTTGATGTCTTTGTCAGCTAAGATTGGTCTTAGAATCTCCATACCTGATTTCATAGCTCGAGCGGCAATAAGAACTTCAGGAACATAGAATTCGTTTTTTTGAATTTTTCCCTCACTACACTCATTCCCCGCCACCAGTCCTTCATTAAGAACCTTTTCCACATCCACACCGTCATTCGGTGCCTTTTGCACTAATTCTTTGACTTCGGAAGCCTTTCCTTTGGTGAGATTGTCAGCAATTTGTTTTAAATCTGCTTCCATTCTTTTCTCCCTTAATTTAGATTCTGTTTGCTATTTGGAACCGTTTCAAATTAAATCGACAAGTGTTCAGGATCATCTTGACTATTACCGAAATGCAGTTAACTTTTTGCCAAAGTCTTGTAAATAGGGAGTGGATTTATTTCATTTCACATAATTTCTTTTTCCAAGTTTTAATCATTGTTTTTATATTGTTCCGGGCACGTTCTGAGTCTTCCCTAACATTATCTACTGGTGAGAGAATAAAACCTTTGGGTCCAAGAATAGAGATGCTCTCATCAACCGCATCTTCTACATCTTTTCCTTCACCTTGCCCAATAGTTAAAAATCCATTCACTCCTCCCCATAGGCATATTTTCTCATCTAACCTTTCTTTAAGAAGTTTAAGATCAGTGCCTTTTCCCTGAACAGGGTCGACTCCAATGAGAACATCTATATCCAATTGCAAGAAATCATCCAATAAAGGCATCACTCCACTTGTCATTATGTAACCACATTTTGCTCCAGCTTGATGTACAAGTTCAATCTCTTTTTTAAGCACAGGAAAGATAAATTTCCGATAAAGAGAAGGGGACCAAAAATCTGTACTTTCGTACCAGGCACGTCTAATCAATAGGTCTATACCTTCCTCAAGATAAACTTTCATTCTTTTCATATTCCATTCAGAGATTATCCGAAGAAGCTCCTTTATAGTTTCTGGCTCATCTATTGCCAGCAAAAGTGCTTTTTCCATCCCAAGAAGCCACATCAGTGCATCTGCCCCCATAGTACCAGCATCTTCGTCCATTCCCTTTTCTGAACCAAAGTATGTCCATCCTCCAGAGACTAAGAGACCTTTGTTAGCGGCAAATCTTTTGAGTTTATTCGCCTGTTCGCAAAAAGAAGAAATATCACCAGCTGGCGGCTCGCCCAAAAGATATCCAAGAGGTTCCAAATCTCCCTTTTTTTCTATAAGGAATTTTTTAGAACGGGGAGCAAGATAATCACTAAAAAGAGGAACAGAATCACCATAGGGCCAATCCTCTGTTTTTCTTACAATAGAGTTGAGCTTCCCAGAAGGTGTTTGGTATTCTTTGTGGAGAAGATATCCACTCTTTGTTCTTTGCTTCCATTCTTTTACCTTTACTTCAGGATGAAAACGAAATGGAAGCTCGGGTAGTTCAACTTTAGTATCTAAACCTAATTCTAATTGCCTTTCTATAAACTCAAACTGGTCTTTACATTTTTCTTCAAGAGCACTAAAAATCATAAAACTACAAGGGATGTAACTGCTTTTCTTATTTTCTAATGCTGTTAACATTCTCTCCCGGGAACTATATTTTCTTTCCATTTTGCTCCTCTGGTCTATTTAAGATTTTATTGCCCCTGCAGTTAATCCCTTTATCGGATAGGGATAATTTTTCCGACTTCTGAGCGAGATGTGGAGGGTAAGTATAGGGAAATCCTGCAAGTCTTAGCGGATCTCTCTTTTTCTTTAGGTTTTCTTTCCAGACCTGTCATCGCCTCCGCTGATGGAATCTTATTTTTTACCTTTTCTCGTTTTAAAAGATGTGATTACCTTGAGAAAAAAAATAAAATAAGGTGAACCCCATTGTCAAGATATGAATAAATTTAGGCGATGGCTACTATGACAATGAGCCTAACTATAAGTGGTGTAGAGAAAATGGACCTGACCCCTGTTTTGATCGTAATACACGAGGTGAAAATCCAAGCAAGGAGGCTCTTTTGAAAAGAGGCTATGATAAAAATGGAACTTCCTTTACCCCTTGTGGGAGAATTACCGAGTGGAAGTGTTACGATCCCAAAATGCAAAGAAGATGCTTCTTCTGCAAAGAAGAGTGTTTTAGAGAATGCCCCACGAATCGCTTTTCCAAAGGCTGTCCTCACAGAGATAGCCAGTATGGTTTTTCCACCAAAATGTCAGTTACCTCTTTCCCTCGTCTCATCTTAAGGTAGCATAGACAAAGCTCTATCTACAAAAAGATCACAAGCTATAGAACATCATCTGAAAGGAACAATTCCGCCTGCAAGGAAAATGATCTGGATATCTTGGAGCATCCGAGAGGTAGGGGAATTAAAAGAGCAACTGCATTATCTTATCTTTCCGACATTGCAAATCTTCTCAAAGAGGTTTTCGGCGTCATCATCGGGTAACGGTGAAGTTGAGGAAATACCGAGAGACAAAGGATGAGAAATACTGGAAAAGACTTTTTGGCTCCAAGGTTCCCCTTTATGTTTTTTATGCCATCCACATAGGAAAAAAGCCTTCCTCATCTCTTTTCCTTTTGGTGAGGGGGTACTGTTTTGTGAAATTTATCATCCCCTTGACTTTTGACATACAGACTTTCTTAGCTAATTTTATCCCTAATTTAATAAAAATTTTTTCCCAAAAAATCTATGAGAAAGAGCGAAAACCCAAATTGCCTTAGTTCAATCTTAGTGTGAAATTCAGAAAAATATCCTTTCTCTTTAAACTTATCAACACGAACATAAGGAAAAAGATCGATAGGGAAACCTCTTATCTACACAACTAGAAAGGTAACTACAATACTGCAGTTAACAAGACGCTTTCACTATTTAAGCACTGTTTTGTGACTCCCGTAAAGCAACTTTTGCGGCTTTCATGTTCTCTAAACGTATAAGAGCATAATCCCATGATACAATGATACCCCGAGATCCAGCTTTAATAGCTTGAGTTATCGATTGTTTTATCCTGTTGGGAGATTGGCTAACAGCATCTACTCCAGCAACAATGTCTGTTTTTCCATCTGTTTCTCTAAGAGCTTTTTTGGTCTCTTCGTAAACCTCTTCAGGGCTACTAGGGGGAGCCGGGTATGTACCTGAGTAAAACATAGGTTTTACCCAGTCGCTAAACTGAGATAAACTATGGAAATCTGATCCAAATTTCCATGAGTCATCCGGACCATGGATATCTAGTGCAACTTGGATGTCGGGTTTTATGGATTTAGCTAACTCATAAATTTCGTGGTGAACATCACTACAGCATTGAGCCTTAAAGGTTAGCCACTGAAAGTATTCAGACACTCTGAGTAAAAATTGCATCGCATCTCCTGCTGTAGTTAATTTTTCCACTTTTTCTGGAATCAAACGCTGTGAAATTGCTCTCTGTAAGCCTTTTTTAATTATTTCTATATCAATTCCCTTCTTTTTAGCTAATTGAACACAATGCTGACAGAAGCAAGTCAAACCCATTTCTGGATGATCAAGCTCTTTCTTTTTAGCTAATTCTACCATTTCATCGGTGAGCGTGCGAAAACCAAATTGTACACAGTGATCTAGTAAGCCTAAAAAAATGCCATCCAAATCATAATTTCTAAGTAAATCTTCTACCATACCATAGTAAAGATCCCTTACATTTGGATTATTTATGCAGAAAACGCCAGGTATCCGTCGTCCTTGAATGTCTACAATAAAACAATCTTGCTCATTTTCTGAAAAAGGAAAATGGTGAAGTATCATAACATAGAATTTCATATCTCGTCTTTTTGCCGCTTCTAAAGTCTTCTGAATGATATCTATCCCATGTAAAGTTGTATCTTTTGTTTTTACAGGTTTGATCTTCGTTTTAGCATAATATTTGATATGAGGCTCATAAAAAAACCCACTAATACTAAGGTTTTTTCTTTTTGGATTAGGATTATGAGTTAATTTCCCCCAGAAGTTACTATCCATCCTGTCCATATTGACAAGCATAAATATTGTATTAATCCCACCAATCTGCTGCATAGTATCAAGTGATTTTTCAATACCTTCATCAATTAATTCACCAACAAAATGTACCTGCATTCCAATCACAGGTTTTTCTAGCATTTTTAGTCCTCCTTTTTCTATTTTTCACTTGGTTCATTTTTTCCCGAAAGTTTCTAAAAAGAAATTTAATTATTTGACGTTTTTCTCTTTTTTAAAAAGCTTTCCTTTGATATATCTTCGCTAAAAGACATTTTCTGTCTAAAAAGTGAAAACAAAAGTAGATGTATATCATAAAGTTTCCATAGATAACCCTAAATTAAGCGTGCATAAAGCTCCCCTAGGAGGAGAGGTTGAACTTCGCATTGCCCCTGATGAAAAGACAGAAATAGCAGAAGTTAGAATTTGATACAAAGATGAACTTACCGATGTCTATCAAGTTAAGAATTCCGACCTTAATTTAGTGCACTTTTAATTTTTAACTAACAAGGAAAAACATAAAACAATTATGACAAAGAACTATTGCACTTCAAAGAAGATAGAACCATGCCCTGTTTTTCAACCTTTAACAGCTCCAAAAGTAAGCCCAGATATTATGTATTTTTGAAGAAAAATAGAAAGCAAAAGTACAGGAGCTATTGAAAGAGTCGCCATACTGGCAAGTCGTCCCCACTCAATAAAGTAGGTTACTTGAGAGGCAATGGCAACCGGTATTGTTATTGCCTCTGTCTCTGTGAGTATAACAGCAAAAAGAAATTCAATCCAGCTAAATATGAAAGAAAACATTATGGCAACAGCGATGCCCGGCAGAGCCAGGGGAAGAGTGACTCTAAAAAGACTACCCCACAAGGAACATCCGTCGATCAAAGAAGCTTCTTCTATTTCTCTAGGAATACTTAAAAAGAAATTTCTAAGAAGCCATACTGTAAATGGGAGATTAAGAAAAGCATAGGTCGCAGAAAGGAAAATACGATTGTCAAGAAAACCAAGGGTTCCGGCTATGCATCGAATGGGAATAATTGCAACTATTGGAGGAAACATATACAAACTCAAAATAAAAAAAGCGATATCCTCTTTTTTCTTGTACTGAAATTTAGTCAAGCTATAAGCAGCTAAAATAGAAACTGCAACAACTATCAAAGTAGAAAGGGAGGACACAATTATACTATTTATCAAAGGTTGAGTGAAAACTTGAAATGCCATAATTCGCCGGTAATTATCCAGCGTTAGTCTACGAGGAATAATCGATGTTAAAAGATACTTTGTAGGCCTGACCGAAGTTATTGCAAATTGTATAAGTGGAAAAATGAAAAAGGCTATACTAATTACTACCACTATATAAGCCAATAAGATTTCTAAATATTCCCTCTTTTTTTTATATTTCATTACTAAGCCTTGCTCTTTAATAAAACTTTCGTATGTATCTTATAAATATCATAATTAATATTAAAACAATGACCAGTAACAAAAATGATTGAGCCGCTGCTTTCCCTATTTTATAAAAATGATAAGCGGTCTGATGTATTTGATAAGAAATCAAATTTGTTGAATGGCCGGGTCCACCTTTACTAATAGTATATACAATGTCAAAGGTTTTAAACTGACGCATAACGTTAAAAATAGCTACTAGAACAAATAATGGAGTTAGAAGGGGTAAGGTAATATATCTAAATATCTGTCTTTTTAATGCTCCGTCTACTTGAGCAGATTCATATAACTCTTGAGGAATTGTTTGAAGTCCAGCCAGAATAATCAATGCTCCAAAAGGAGTGTATTGCCACAGTTCGACAAGTATTAGAGCTAGCATACCTGTCTTAGTATCGGCTAACCACACTTGTTCTTTAAAATGCAAAAGCCTAAAAAGAATATTTATTGCCCCACCCTCGGGAAAATACATATAATTCCATATGCTACCTACTGCAACAGGCGCAAGCATAAGAGGAATGATTATTGTTCCCCTTAAGATACGTTTCCCTCTGGTTATTTTATTTAAAGCTAAAGCAAGTCCAATCCCCCAGATAAGTTCTATCGTAGCGGAAACAGAGATAAAATAAAATGTTCTAAGTATAGATTCCCGAAAAATAGGATCATTGAGGGTATCTATATAGTTATTAAATCCAACAAAAACCCCGGAATCATACAACATAGCTGAGTAAAAACTGAGTTTCAACTGGTAAATCATAGGGTAGATAAAGAAGAAAAGGACTAGTCCAGTGCATGGCACCAATAATAAGTAATGAACGTTCTTCTGATACCAAGTACTTCTGAATTTCATTTTGCGAAAAACTCCATCAACACAATTTCTTCTCACAAGAAATTGCCACCGGATTCCCCACCTGTTGTGGATGGAGAGGATACCACTAAGAAAATATTGTTTTGGTGCCTCTGAAGATCTGCCTATGGGTGTGGAGAACTAAACCTTGTATGTTAAAATATAGTAGAGGTGAAATAAGTAACTACCTTACATTGTTCTTTCACAATCAAATCTGGCTATACCAAGAGAGAGATCATGGTATATAATAACCTCGGGCCAAGTGGAGCGTAAACACAAATTCTAACCTGAGGACTCTAAGGTCTAGAGTCTCCCTAGACTAGATTGTTGGCTTCGGTGCCGAGGTTAGCCACAAAAAGCGGCAAGGTCTCAATTAAGGTAATACATGGTCCTCACTTCTTTATAAAAGAGCCTCTTATGAAGCACAAGGATGAGTCTCTTTGTACCGTAGCCCTTCTCCACCTAAGAGGGCCCAAAAATAATGAGGAGGTAGCCAATGAGCTCGCGTATAGTTGGCATCAACTTGGGTGTAACCAGTGAGCACGTAACCTGCATAAGTAATGGGGATGAAAAACCATCTAAAAAGACAATAAGATTTTCCTATCTATCCCAAGACGAGCTGGACAAGCTATGTGCTCAAACAAAGAGAGAAAGTGGTACCCAACTAGTTCATTTTATCCGCGAGGCTACGGGAATGAGCTGGTTTCTTTTAGCTCTGCATGCTAAAAAAATGGGTCATTCTATCAGCAAAGTTAAGGCGCAAAGCATGTCCACCTTAAGAAGATTTTCGAGGCGCCATTGCAAGAGTGACTACTTAAATGCCAGGACCTTAGCGAGGACTTCCTTGATCGATGCACAATCATTGCAAGAGATTCAGCTCACAGATGCTACAACCTTTGCTTTAAAGAGAGCTTCTCGCTAACAAGATAAGTTTACCAGAGAATGTTCCCGTATTAAAAAGCGCATTCTCTCTTTTTGTGCATGGGTGATACGCAGGATAAAAGAGTGTTTCGAGGATCCCTTTGACGAGGTAGCCCGTACCTTTTACTGATCATTCTAAGGCAAAAAGAGCAGGAATTAAGAGCATCCGAGCAAGGTTAGAGAAGGCAACCGGGAAAAAGATAGAAGATTCTCTTTTGAAGGAGATCTACCGGAGAGTGTTAGTTAATTATGAGCTTTTTCAAGACACAGAAGAGCAGTTTTCCTCCGAGTTTGTAACAGGGGAGATGCGCTTGAATTCGGAGTCTTTGAAGGCAATGGAAAAGTTAGAAGACAAAGCAGCCAAGATGGTAAAGCTCCTTTATGACAAGGGACACCTGCAAGCACAGTGGAATCTGTTCCCGGTACGGGTGAAACAATTGGACCTGCTACCCTGGGAGAGATCGAAGATGTATCTCGCTTTTCCTCAAAGGATGATTATCGCTCCTTTATTGGCATTGTCCCTCAACAAAATGACTCTGGTCAAGTAGTTAAAAAGGGACTGGCAATGACCCATGGAGGAAGTAGCAGACTCAGATCTCTTTACTATCAGGCATCAGATACTGCAAGGCAGTGGGATTGTCAATTAGCCAAGATTTACTAGGAGGGAATGGTCTCTCAAGGTAAATCTCGCACGGAGGCCTTGGTACCAGTTATGGCAGCTCTGGCTAACCGCCCATTCCCTTATTAAGAAGAGCAGAGCCTTACCAGTTTAGAGATACAGAAGGAAATCCTATTCCCAAAAGGAAATCGAAACTTCTAATACAAAGATGTTACACTGTCCCCCGAGAAAATTAGACAACAAACCAGCAACAACAAAAGACGAAGAAAAGAAAGGGAGAAGCGTTCCCTTCAATTTAAGAAGAGACAGCCTTTGGCTCCTCACAACTGGTTGAAGAACACCTCTCCCCAAAATGAGGGTACACTTTCTTTGGGAAGTTATCAAATCAATTTCTCCGTTCATTAAAATTCAGCCTCAGGTGAAAAAAGCAAGGACCATAGCCAGATTTTCAAAGAACAACTACTTAAAAACTTGACTTAGGTAATCTAATAGGCACCTCTCCCAGTCAGGCAAAAACTCTTTACCTTTCGGATTTAACATTTTTGATAAAGGGTGCTATTTTTTGTTTCCTGTATTTTCCATTTATTACTTATAAAAACCTGCCTTTTTCATCGTCTCATACACTTTCCGTTCGGCTTCTTTCAATGCTTCTTTTACAGTTTTTTTACCGGTTATGGCATCATATACAGGATAAGCCATATCAGCATCTACTTCAAGGATATTCGGAATCTGCGGTTTCAAGGCTGCCGTCTCGCCAAGCATAATTTTATTCATTGGTACAAGATAGGTATCGGCAAAGTATTCATCGATATAGTCAAGAACACTCTTTCTTGAAGCAGCAATTTCGGGCAAAAGTTTTTTCTGTACCTCATAGCTACTTGCCAACTGGATAAACTTCCACGAGAGCTCAGGATCAGGGACATTCACTGGTATTGCATAGGCAAAATTCCCAACTCGTGCTCCCATTTGTTCTTTTATTGGTGGTATAGCATATCCAGTTTTTCCAGCAGCAACTGATTCTGACGGATCTTCAACAGAAGCAAGAGCATTGGCCCATTGAGTGCACATTGCCACTTTCCCTTTTTTATAGGCATCAAAAGCTTGTGGTATACCATAAGTGGGCACACCCGGAGGAACTACCTTGTACTTTCGATATAGATCTACCATGAACTGAGTGGCTCCTATACCCTTCTTATTGTTAAATGCCGGTTCAAACTGTTCATCAAAGATACTAGCACCCCAACTACGGAGAAATAACATCCAATAGTCAGTAAGTTGCCCCCCTACAGGAGCACTTGCATAAGCATAACCCCATCTATCGATCGTCCCATCCCCATTTAAATCAACAGTAAGTTTTTTAGCGTAAGTTAAAAACTCGTCCCAGCTTTTTGGAGGACCTGGTATAGCGGCATTGATGAACCAATCTCTTCGATAACATAGAGGTGTTGTTCCTGGCATAGATGGAATGGCGTACAGCAAACCATTTTCCCAATCCCAAAAAAGACCGTCTGGCTTATATTTTTGATCTTTATCCCAGTAAACGTTTGCGAGTAACAAAGGGAAGAAATCATTAAGGTCAAAGTTGGTCTTCTCTACAAATTCATTTAGAGGAAACACCTTATTTCCTACTACCCATCCCGGAAGAACCCACTCTACATTCGCATCTATTACGTCGTATCGTGATTTAGGGGCCTGTACGGCGAGGGAAGCTTTTTCCAGATAAGTTGTCCATGGAACCTGGTCTACAATTACTCTCATGCCGTACTTTTCAAATTCTTTAAATACGGTTGTGTATTTTCTCCCTGCTGGACCAGCCATACACAGAAATCTCACTGTCTTTATACTTTTTTCCGAGCCTACCACGGGAGTCTCCCCTCCCAAGAATACACTTAAACTAAAAATGAGGAATAAAACCAAAAACCCCCATTTCCTCAACTTTGTTTTATTTCGCATCTAAAACTCCTTTCTTACTTTTTGATATGGTTCAGTCTTTTCCTTGAAAGCTTTAAAAAAGAAATTTAGTTATTTAACGTTTTCCTTTTTAGAAAGCTTTCCTTTGTTTCCCAGCTAATGACCATATTTACTCTCTCACCCCCCTCTGGCCTTATTTTTAGCTTTCTAATTTTCTTAAAAATACTTATTTTCCTTTTTATCAAAAAGCTACTGCTTTAGTGCAATATGGGATTAGTTTCTCTTAGTTATCTCAAAGTCTAACCTCTGCAGAATAGTGAAAGCTACCCTATAAATCAAGTAAGGGTATGGAGCTTTGTGAACAGTTTGTGAACAAATATCCTTATCACTGATTTTGCACAGCTTCTATGAAAGCAACCATATTCTCCACTGGTGTATCAGCTAAAACAGCGTGGGAAGGAGCCAAGATATACCCTCCTCCTTTTCCGATTTTATGAATCATATGTTGCACTTCACTTTTTATCTGTTGTGGCGTTCCAAATGGCAAAAGATTCTGGATACTAATTCCACCATAGAAACAAAACTGATCACCATAGCGTTTCTTAATCTCATATACATTCATCACATCCGGTTGAAAAGGATTATATACATCTAACCCAATCTCGATCAGATCCGGCATGATCTCAGTGATGTCTCCATCGGAGTGAAGGACAACAAACTTATTCGCTGCATGAACTTCATCAAACATGAGTTTCATATAAGGTTTGATAAACCGACGCCAAAGCTTGGGTCCCATAATAAGTCCTTGCTCTGCACCCCAGTCGTCGCCGAATATAAAGGCATTCACATCGTACCGTACTGCTTGCTTAATAAAGGTTAAATAATGCTCAGTGATAGTTCTCATTAGTTTATCCACAAAGCGAGGGTGAAGAAGCATATCCTGTAGTAAGTTCTCCATCCCCCGTAACGCCCAAGCTACTTCGAACAGATGTCCCTCTTCCCCAACTAAAAAATACTCCCGATTCTTAATGATGAAATGAGGAAAGTGAGCAAAGTCTTCGGGATTAGGTGGAGGAGGAAAGACATAATTTTTGATGTTAGGCTTCGGCAGGAGAATGTTCATTGGCGAACCCCATTCCCCTTCCCCATACAATCCTCGGCAATCCCAGATTATTCCCCAACCATTGCGCCATAGCCCCGGCTGTATTTCTGTTTCTAAGCCATGAAACTGATGGCCACTTTGAGGCATAACCATCTTTATATGATTACCGACCCACTGACTAAAAAACGAATGATCAGTTAAGCGTGTGTCGCCATAATACTTCGCTAAAGCAGATAGAACAGGCTGAGTTACCTCAATATTCCAAGGTACTTTATCCGATTTCTTATGTTGAATAGCTCTTCGAACCCGTTCCCGTTTGCTCATTTGCTATCGTCAGCTATTTTATATTATCTATAGATATAGAATTATATCTAAGAAAAAAGGAAGTCAAATTTATTTTGACTTCTCTCGGAATGATTATTAAATCTTAGTTTGGGGAACTTTCAATTTCTCTCTATTTTAATGGTTATGGATTTTGATCAAAACCATTATAAGGATAAGTTGGGCTTTTTAATGTAGGCAAACATATTATTTCATATTTAGCATTGGAATACATCAAGCGGCAAACCATTTGTAATATTGTTTGTAATCCCATTGTTATCTATAAGAAAACATTCCTCAAATCTGAAGCCATGAAGTTCCGGTACTCCGCTCAGAGATACGTCAGACATCATAACAATATTCTTAGGCCAAAGCTCCTCAGATTTTTGTGTAGCCGTTCCCTCACCTATACCATCAGTGAAACCTGTTCCGTGACCACAACTATATGTATCGTACTGACCGTAGCCGTATTTAATAAAGACTTCATGGGATGCCTTATCCATATTTGACATAGATTTTCCATAGATTACCTGTGAGCCCGTCGCGGCACATGCTTCGGCTCCCATTTGAAGAAAACGCAGTTGTTTTTCGCTCGGATTACCAGCTACAATAGTGCGAGCTACGTGTCCGGCATAGTGTTTGTACCGACATCCCACGTCAATTGCGACGATATCACCTTCTTCAATAATCTTATTATAAGTCTTACCGATTGAGGTATTGATTCTTCTACCGGACTGGATTATTGGGTCGAATGTAAGAGCATGGGCACCCAGATCCCGGACTTTAAAACAAGCATGTGCACTACACTGAGTTTCCATCATCCCCGGCTTGATATTGTTAAGAACGGTCTTCATTCCCTCTATAGCAATAGATGCTGCATATTTCATTAATTTTTGTTCACTTGCTGACTTTACCATACGCAATGAATATAGAATATCGGTCGCATAGATGATTTCTGTCTTTGAGGATAACCCGCTAATGATTGCATTGTAAGCAAGTGTTGTTAAAAAATCTGGGAATGTAAGTATTGCAACACGTTTTGGTATATGATTTTTGAATATGCGCTTAATGCAATCTTTCACATTTGTAATTTCTGGCGTTCTAGAGTAATCGACTCCAATGCAACCCAATTCTGAAACACCAAAAGGTTCGCCGTTCTTAATATCAATCTTAGCTGCAGGGTATGCTTCAGGGCCTGTGAGTAGATAAACGTCATCTTGAGTCATCAGAATCATAGCTCCAATTTCAAGGTTGATATCAAATCCTGTTAGGTAAATAATGTCACCAGGAAATAACTGGAGCCCCCAAGCTATTGCTAGGTCAATATCACGCTTAACCATTTCCTCTCTAACTCTTTCCGCCCTTTTTTTATACTCATCCACTGGAATATCAAAAGAATAATCAATTCTTTGGATCAATATATTCCCCCTTTGCATATTTGTATTATCCCACTTAAGTCTAAAAATGTCTTTTCACTTTAAATATTGTTTAAATCACACTAAATTTTTTTAACTTGTTTTTTACAACATTCATGTATTCATATGGAATTATCGCATAACCCCATGATAACATTATACCATCTGCCCCGTTTTTTATTGCATAATCAATGCTTTCTTCGATTTTCCCCCTTGGTTCAGAAGGCCCAGCATAAATTCCAGCATAAATTAACGCATCTGAAAGTGATTTAGCCAATTTAACTCCCTCTCCAACATCTTTCGGACCCAATGCTTCTTCATAAATACTGGAGTAAAACATTGGCTTGATCCAATCACAATATTTTGCAACCTCCTGAAATCTTATTTGGTATTTCCAATCATCTTTAGCTCCATAAATATCCAACCCTACTTTATAATTGCTATTTTTTTCTTTTATATATTCATATAAGTCCTTATGTACTTCTGTATGCACAGATGATCTAAATCTTAACCATTCTAAAAATTCAGGAATATCTAATAAAAACCTTAAAACTGCATCTGTGCTAAACATTCTTTCTATTTTTTCTGGGATATATCCTAATTCGATGCCTTTCAATAAACCTTTTTTTACTTTTTCTACATTTATTCCTTTTTTTTTAGCTTGTT
>Ga0114930_10003317_pt1 | contig 14156 bp, 9 predicted proteins | sample AnhtaG_FD_87300 | JGI IMG/M metagenome (GOLD analysis project Ga0114930, IMG submission 87300) | Deep subsurface microbial communities from Anholt, Denmark to uncover new lineages of life (NeLLi) - Anholt_01485 metaG | ecosystem: Environmental > Aquatic > Marine > Oceanic > Sediment | place... | reverse complement strand
GCGCTAAATCAACAATCTTACCTATTCATTTCACTGCTACCTTACTGGCTAGGAAAACAGGAATGCCAGTTAAGATAGTTCAGACCCGAGATGAGGAGTTCATGACTACTCGGCATCGTTTTTCTGCCTCTTTGGAGTGTAAATTTGGGGCTAAGAAAGACGGGACGATAACCGCAGAGTACACCAAAGTGATAGTGGATAATGGTGCCTACCAATATCTAGCACCACAGATGCTGATCGCTATGGCTATCAGGGGTGATACCTGTTATCGCTTTAAGAATATAAAGTTTGAGGGGAAGAACGTTTATACCAATAAAACCCCTGTCGGCTCATTTAGAGGCTTTGGAAATTCGAAGGCGTGTTTTGCCCGTGAATCTATGCTGGATATGCTGGCTGAGAAGCTGGGCATGGATACTGCAGAGCTTAAATTAAAGAATTGTGCCCGACCGGGTGACATCTCGCCCCATGGCTGGCCACTAAATAGCTGTGGTATCGCTGAGTGTATCGAAAAAACGGTAGGAAACTCTGGCTGGAAGGAAAAGAAAGCCAAGAAGCAGCCTAAGCAGGGCATTGGGATTGCCTCTACTGCCCACGAATGTGATATGAGGCTTACTGATGGCTTTGCAGGTACCATTATTTACCTTAGGCTTCTTGAGGATGGCAGGATCCAGCTGCTAACTGGTGAAGCAGAATACGGAGAGGGGGCACATACTTGTTATGCTATGGCTGTGGCTGAAGAGCTGGGCATTGCCTTAGAGGATATCGAGGCGGTGCCTGTAGATACAGACGTTACCCCTTACGCTTTGGGCCCTATGGGCTCTAAGCTGACTATCACCGGAGTAACAGCGTCAAGGTTAGCTGCCTTGGATCTCAAGAAGCAGGCTCTTGAGGTTGCCTCAGAGATGTTGGGGGCTAAAGCAAAGGATTTAGAAATGAGGGGAGGGAAAATTTACCTGGCTGGAGTGCCTGAGAAGAGCGTGTCCCTAGCAGAGGTAGGTCACGAAGCAGTCTATCGCCGAGGGGGGTCAATGATCATCGCAAAAGGTGTAGACGAGCGTTATACCGAAAATACAATGAAAGGCACACACCCTACGCATTACGGACCTGCTGTCAGTGCTGCCTATTTTGATACTGTAGTTGCTGAGGTAGAGGTTGATACAGATACCGGAGAAGTAAAGGTATTAAAGGTAACAGTGGCTGATGATTGTGGAAAGGTGATCAATCTAACGGGCTTAGAGGGGCAAGTACAGGGCGCAACGGTAATGGGGCTGGGGGCTGCTTTGATGGAAGAGCGTATTGTTGAGGAAGGGCGGGTCCTTAATGCCGATTTTCGTAGTTATCTTGTACCTACCTCGGTCAATGTACCTCCGATTGATATTATCTGGGTAGAGTCAAACGAGCCTAGTGGTGCTTATGGTTGTAAAGCAGGGGGCGAATCCCCAGGAATAAATTCCATCATGCCAGCGATTGCTAATGCAATCTATGATGCCGTGGGGGTGAGGATTAAGACACTCCCCATAACTCGGGACAAGATCTTGGAAGCATTGGACAGGAAAGAGAGAGAATAGCGATTAAATGTATCATAGCAAGTTAAGGGAGATTATTATGAAGATAATTTTGAGGACTTCTCTCCCAATAGTAGGGGCATCTATAACTGACATGCAGAAAGGGCTCGAAATTCAAAGCACTAATCTCAGAGATTTACTGGATGAACTTTGCAGCAAGTATCAAGTCAACCTTGTTGACCCAGCAACGGGAGACGTGCATGAAGATATCGTATTACTTCTTAATGGTGTAAGGCATGCTGCACTTCCAGAAGGCCTAGAGACTACGTTAAAGGGTGGAGACGAAGTAGGGCTCGTTTATGGTCTAGCGGCAGGAGGCTGATTAAGAGAGCTTAAGCCTTCAGCGACAAAATTTAAACAAACGAAGAGAGGGCAAGATGAAGACATTTGAGTATTTCGAACCGGCAACTGTTAGCGAAGCTATCAGTTTACTTAGTAAATACAAGGGAAGGGCGAAGGTAATTGCTGGTAGCACCGATCTACTAGTCACTATGAAACGGAAAATAGTAAGCCCGGAGTGCTTAATTAACATCAAGAAAATTCCCCATCTGACCTGTGTTGATTATGACGAAAGGGAAGGTTTCACTATCGGAGCATTGACCACTCTTCATGCGTTAGAGACCTCCCTGCCAATCAAGGAAAAAATCAATGTGCTGGCTCAAGCAGCTCATCAAGTGGCGGCACGGAGAATTCGGAGTGTTGCTACTATCGGAGGCAATCTCTGCCAGGATTCGAAGTGCTTGTATTATACTCGAATCCATTCCTGGGGTCGGGCGCCCTGTCATCGGGGAGGTGGGGATATTTGCTATGCCGTGAAAGGGGCTAAAAGCTGCCAGGCGATGGCTACAGCGGAAACTGCTCCCGCCTTACTATGTCTAAACGCCAGAGCAAAGATAGCTGGTCCCACTGGCGAAAGACATGTTGCACTTGAAGACTTCTTCATCAGCGCTGGGGTGACTGCTCTCCAAGATGACGAGATACTTTCCGCAATTGAGATTCCTAACCCACCAGCGCATACGGGAGGAGTCTATTTAAAGCATAGTTTGAGGGGCAGCATCGATTTTGCTATAGCCGGTGTAGCAGTGGTACTTACCTTGGAGCCAAGAAATGGGGCTTGCAATGATGCTAGAATAAGCCTTCTTGGTGTCGCTCGCATCCCCATGAGGGCTCGCAGAGCAGAGGGGGTACTCAAAGGAAAGACAGTTGTAGACAATGTGATCGATCAGGCAGCTCTAGCAGCCTCGGAGGAAGCCCGCCCCCTAGGTGATATTTTCGGTTCAGCCGCTTACCGTAGAAAATTGGTTAATGTACTGGTAAAAATGGCAACTAAAGAGGCTTTAGAAGGTGCCTAAAAGGCTTAATTCTTTTCAGCTCAGGAGGTAAAGTATGAAGCAAGAGATTCGTTTGCAAGTAAATGGAGACTTTTACGACGTTTTTGTAAAACCTAGTGAAACGCTTTTAGATGTCCTCAGAGATAAACTCGGGTTAATGGGCACGAAAAAGAGCTGTGATGTTGGTGACTGCGGAGCCTGCACGGTTTTGCTCGATGGAGAGCCCGTTACCTCCTGTTTAACATTGGCGGTTAGCGCCAGGGGCAAAGCGATTACCACCATTGAAGGAGTGGCAGAGGGGCAAAATTTGCACCCGATTCAAAAGGCCTTCGTTGAGCACGGTGCGATACAGTGTGGCTATTGCACCCCGGGCATGATCATGACTGCTAAGGCTTTTTTAGAAGAAAACCCTGATCCAACTGAAGAGGGGATTAAGGAGGCAATATCGGGCAACTTATGTCGCTGTACTGGCTATGTTAAGATTATTGAAGCTATTAAAGCAGCGGCTCAAATCATTCAAGAGGAAAGGTGATAAGGAAGATGATAGAGTATTCAATCATAGGTAAACACGTACCTCGAGTAGAGGCAAAGCCAATGGTTACAGGCAGGCTAAAGTATGTTAATGATATTACGTTGCCAGGGATGTTATATGGCAAGATCTTAAGGAGTCCTTATGCTCACGCTAAGATTTTGAGTATTGATACGAGCAAGGCTGAGAGGCTGCCTGGGGTAAAAGCTGTAATAACGGCAAAGGACACCCCGATGGTGAAGTTCGCCCTTCATGCCCAATATGGAATTGAAGACGAAGTTTCTTTGGCTATTGACAAGGTGCTCTATGTTGGAGACCGGGTAGCAGCAGTAGCAGCTATCGATGAGGATACAGCTGAAGAGGCTTTGGACTTAATTAAGGTAGAATACGAGGAGTTGCCAGCGGTCTTTGATCCGGAGGAGGCCATGAAACCGGATGCACCCAGGATTCATGATGATGTCGAGGGTAACATCCGCCACCGGATTCTTCACACCTTTGGTGATGTAGAGAAGGGCTTCGAAGAATCTGACTATGTCCGAGAGGACAGGTTTAAGACACCCATGGTTATTAGTTGTAGCCTAGGGACCAGGTGCTGTGTGGCCGATTTTGTACGTGATACCGGAGAGCTAACCATATATTCCGATTCACAGGTACCTTATCAAGGGAAGCCATATCTAGCGTATATTATAGGGATGCCTGTAGAAAAGATAAGGTCAATTAGACCCTATCTTCCTGGATGTTTTGGCTCAAGAATATCCTCAGATGATGTTAATATTATTTCTGCTCTCCTGTCCATGAAGACTGGCAAACCGGTGAAGATAGAGCATTCTAGAGATGAATTTCTCCGCGTCATACCCAGCAGACATGCGCTTATCGCTGAATTCAAGACGGGGGTGAAGAAGGACGGCACCTTGGTAGCCACACAATGCAGGCATATTACCGACAATGGGGCGTATACCGTATTTGGTATTATGAATACCTTACAAAATTCGGACCTTCTTGATTTAATACTGCGGGTGCCCAATGTGAAATTTGAGGGGCTTGTAGTCTATACCAATACCCGACCTGGTCTTGGCATGCGTGCTTTAATGAATAATTCTTTTTGCTCTGGCTTCTACTCTCACTTGGACATGCTGGCCAGGGATGTGGGGATGGATGTAGCGGATTTCTATCTGAAGAATGCACATCAAAAAGGAGATGTGACTACTTCTAGATGCAAGCTGGATAGTTGCGGCATCTCTGAATGCATTCAGGAGGTGATAAAAGCATCGGATTGGAAGAATAAGCGAGGCAAGTTGCCAAAGAACCGAGGTTTAGGCTTGGGCCTAGGTGCACACACCGCCGGCTTTCAGTGGGGTGGCGAAACTTCTACAGTTGTAGTGATAGCCGACTATTTAGGTAAAGTTGGGATTCTCTCTGGTAGGGGAGAATACGGACAGGGGTCATCCACTATGATTTGCATGTGCGTGGCTGAAGAGCTGGGGCTAAAATTAGAGGATGTTAGTATAAATGAGGTTGTTGATGATTCGATCGTCCCTTACGAAAGTTCAAATTACGGTAGCCGGGGTACTGTTGGGCAGGGTAGAGCAGCTATAGCCGCTGCTCAAGATCTTAGACGGCAGCTTTTTGAGGTGGTAGCCGAGAAGTTTGGGGCAGAAGTTGAGGACATGGAGGCAAAGGAGGGAAGAATCTTTGTCAAACAGTCTCCTGATAAAGGGATGCCCTTCCAGGAAGCAGTCAAGGCTTACCAAGATGCCGGAAAACTACTACCTTTAATAGGACGAGGAAGGTACGACCCACCCAGTGAGGAGATGGATTTCTATACAGGAGAGGGGAATGTTTCAGTTGCCTGGGGATTTGGTGCGCAGGTTATAGAAGTAGAAGTTGATACTGATACCGGGGAAGTAAAGGTGCTTAACGTGGTTACTGCCAACGATTGCGGTAAGGCATTAAATCCGTTACAGTTAGAGGGTTCCTCTGAAGGAGGGATTTTGATGGGTTTAGGGTCGGCATTGTTTGAGGGGGTTTTCCATAACGAACGAGGAGAAGTAATTGGTACTACTTTTCCAACTTATGGCATGCCTACGTCGAAGGAGATCCCAACAAATATAAAGCACATCTGGGTGGAGACTATGGATCCATATGGTCCATATGGAGCAAAAGGCATTACTGAAGTGGTAGAGTTACCAACAGCCAATGCCATAGCCAATGCCATCTATGATGCAGTAGGAGTGAGAATTAGAGAATTTCCTATAACTCCAGAAAAGATCCTGGATGCTTTGAAGAAGGCAAGAATAAGAGACAAAAGGGAGTATTATGAGACCATTTGAGCTTTTGGAACCCAGGGATATAACGGAGGCCTGTAGTTTGCTGGCAGAGCACAAAGAAAAGGCCAAGATTGTTGCTGGAGGGCAAAGCTTGTTGGTCCTCCTTAAGGCAAGGCTTATTGCTCCGAGGTATCTTATCAATATTAAGGGGTTTTCCGGGCTCGAGCACATTCAGGAGAACTCGAATGGCATAAGGATAGGCGCTCTAGTGACCCATCGAGCAATAGAGACTTCTCCTCTAATTAGGGAGAGGTTACTCATGCTGGCAGAAATGGAGGGAAGGGTGGCATCGGTGCAGATCAGGAACTGGGGGACCATTGGTGGTAACTTGTGTCATGCTGACCCAGCAGGTGACCCGGCGCCTGCCTTGATTGCCCTGGGCGCAAAAGTGAAAGTGAGAAGCGTTCGTGGGGAAAGAGAGATACCTATGGAGGAGTTCTTCGTGGACTATCTGGAATCAGCTCTTGAAGCTGACGAAATTTTGACAGAGATACAACTACCCTATCCGCTGCCAGGTACAGGTGGGGCATTTATTAAGGAGGCGGTAAGGTTCGGTGATATGGCCATTGCATCAGTGGCGGCGGTGGTTACTCTAGAAAGAGGGGTGGTGAAAGATGCCCGATTGGTGTTGGGCGCAGTGGGAAGTACGCCGATAAGGGCTAAGGAAGCCGAGAAAGCTATAATAGGGAACATGGTAGCCGATGTCTTGGAAGATGCGTGCAGGACAGCTGCAGGAGAGGCAAAGCCTGTTGCGGACATATATGGGTCGGTAGAATATAAGCGGCACCTAGTCAAGGTCATTACGAAATCTGTACTGACTGAAGCAGCAAGACGAGCTCAGGAGGAGGCCACATGAAGCAGTTGTTATGGTTGAGGGTAAATGATGAGGACTACGAAGTATGGGTAGAGTCGTGGAAGACGTTGTTGGAGGTATTGCGAGAAGAACTTGACCTGACTGGGGCGAAGGAGGGATGCCAAGAGGGTTATTGCGGGGCTTGCACTGTGCTCATCGACGGTAAAGCAGTAAAAAGCTGCCTTGTGTTGGCTCGCCACGCACAAGGGAGGTTGATTACTACAATAGAGGGGCTAACCAAGGACGGACAACTACATCCTCTCCAGCAGACTTTTATAGACCATTTTGCAGTGCAGTGTGGCTTTTGCACTCCAGGTATGATCCTTGCAGCTAAGGCCTTGCTGGACGAAAATCCGGATCCTAGGGAAGAACAGGTGAAGACGGCTTTAAGTGGGAATCTCTGCCGTTGCACGGGATATGTGAAGATCGTAGAGGCGGTACTAGCAGCTAAAGAAAAACTACCGAGGTGAAGAGATGGCTGAACTTTCAGTGGTAGGAAAAAGTGTACGTCGAGTAGATGCCCTGGAGAAAGTGACAGGAAAGGCAAAGTTTTGTTCCGACTTTAAAACGCCAGGGATGCTTTATGCCAAGTTATTAAGAAGCCCCTACCCTCATGCCAAAATTGTCTACATTGACACCTCTAAGGCAGTGGGGCTACCTGGAGTGAAGGCCGTAATCACTGGCAAAGATGTTCCTCCTGTCAGAATAGGAGCAGTTTTTTGGGATGAATACATTTTACCTTATGATAATATAGTTCGAGCCATCGGGCAACCTGTAGCTGCAGTAGCGGCCTTGACTAAGGAGGTTGCTGAGGAGGCACTGGATCTCATAGATGTTGAGTATGAGGAGTTGCCAGCAGTATTTGATGTGGAAGAGGCCACAAAGGAAGACCCCCCGGCTATTCTTCACCCGGATCTGGCTCAATACCTCTCCCCCATGCCATTCCTTAAAGCACGCCCTGAGCCGGGCAGACCTAACATTTTCAATCACTTTAAGATTCGCAACGGAGACGTGGAGCGAGGTTTTCAAGAAGCCGAGCTAATTGTGGAAAATAGGTTTTCAACAGCTAGAATACAGCACTGCCAACTCGAAACCCATAGATGTGACGCCTGGTGGGAACCAGACGGAACATTAGTTTTGAGAATTTCATCACAGGGCTTGTGGTATGACGCATCGGCTTTGCGCCTGATCTTTAATCTGTCCCCTTCTAAAATACGGGTTCTCTCCTCTTACGAAGGCGGGGGTTTTGGGGGGAAAATATTCACTCTAACCGGACCGATTGCCGCGCTGCTCGCACTAAAAAGTGGAAAACCGGTAAGGTTGGAGTACACAAGAGAGGAGCATTTCGTTGATGGCCGCCATCGACCACAGATCATTACTAATATTAGAGACGGGGTTAAGAAGGATGGCACAATAGTAGCAAGAGAGATGACCATCTCCCTTGATATGGGGCGACATTCCAGCACAACTGCCATAGTTTCTAAGAACTGTGCCTTTGGCGCAGTTGGAACGTACAGAATACCAAATTTTAAGTTAGACACTTATGGGGCATATACCAATAATCCAATCACGGGGCCATATCGGGGACTGGGTACGCCAGAAGTTACCTGGGCAATAGAGCAACAAATGGACATACTCGCAGAAAGATTGGGGATAAGTGCCATAGAGATAAGAAAAAGGAACATTTTGAAGGAAGGGGACAGAGATGTTTGCGGACAGGTGACTCATAGCATAGGGGTTGAGGAATGTTTAACTAAGGTAGCGGAGTGGGGAGGGAGAAACAACAAAACCGAAGAGCAGTACCCTTGGAAACAGGGGAAGGGTATCGCTATTGGTAATAAATATACCTTGGCTGGTACCCACTCAGTTGTCTACGTTAAGGTCTACCCAGATGCCAGAGTCGAAGTGCGTCACGGATTACATGAAATAGGGCAAGGTCTAAATACGGTGCTAGCCCAAATTGTGGCCGAAGAGTTTCAGGTGCCCGTAGATTGGGTTAAGGTAACGCATGGGGATACTACTTTGGTTGGCTATGACTTTTGCGTTTGTTCTAGTCGAGCCACTTTTCATACTGGAAATGCGACAATAAAAGCCTGCCAAGATGCGAAGAGACAAATATTTGAGACGGTCTCTGCGAAGCTAGGAGTCAATCCTGAGGATTTAGCAATTAGGGCGGGGGAGGTTTACGTTCCCAATTGGTCGGGTAAATCAATCAAGATCAGTGAACTATTTACGCCTGAGGGGCTGGTGGTGGAGAAAGGAGAGATTTTAGGAAGAGGCCATTTTTACGGGCCCATCATTCTTGAAGACCCCGAAACAGGGCAATCGGAGAGGATGGTTACGTATTATGCGCACGGAGCCTGTGCTGTAGAAGTGGCAGTAAATGTGGAGACTGGTGAGGTAAAGGTATTGAGAATTGCCCAATGTTATGACATGGGAACCCCGATTAATCCGAAGATGGTAGAGGCTCAAATAGAAGGAGGGACTGTACAAGGTATTGGCAGTGCTATCTATGAGGAAATCGTTTTAGAGCGTGGGATGGTAGTTAACCCTAACTTTATGGACTACAAGATGCCTACTGCGGCAGAGGCACCTAGCAGCAAGAATATGAAGGCACTAATAGCGGCTATTCCCCACCGCGAGGGGCCGTTTGGAGCCAAGGGATTAGGGGAGGCGACGATGGTTCCAGTAGCGCCGGCCATAGCCAACGCTGTGTACAATGCGGTAGGGATAAGGATAAAAGATCTACCTATTAGCAGAGAAAAAATCATGCGTGCGCTTGACAAAATAGGTTAGAGGTGGGAAATTATTTCGGAGAAAGCATTGTTTTGAACAAAAATGAGAAGGAGGAGAGAAATTATGTATGAAAAACTTTTCGAGCCTATCCAAATAGGTAAGGTTAAGCTAAAAAACAGAATTGTTTTGTCACCCATGATAGTACATGATGTAGGATCCCAAGGCGAAGTGACTGAACGGATGACTAGATATTATGAGGAACGCGCCAGAGGAGGAACTGGGCTCATCGCGACAGGGACCGTTCTTGTAGTTCCTGAAGGGAGGCTACTTGCCAGGAACCCCTCAATTGCCTCGGATGATATCACTTACGGTTGGACCAGGTTTGTAGACTCCATTCATTTCCACGAAGCACGTGCTTGCATTCAGCTAGGCCACGGCGGCAGTCAAGGACCCTCCATGCTTAAGGAAGTCGTAAGTGCATCAGCAATACCACGACCCGGTCGCAGGATTCCCCGTGAGTTAACCATTTCTGAAATCGAAGAGCTTATAGAGGCTTTTGGCAACGCTGCTCTAAGAAGTAAGATTGTAGGCTTTGACTTCGTCGAAGTTCATGGAGCTAATGGGTATCTAATTCAGCAGTTTTACTCGCCACTAACTAATAGAAGAACTGATATTTATGGAGCTGATAGAAACCTCTTTGCTGTGCAGATCCTCCGGCGGATTAAAGAAAAATGTGGCGAGGACTATCCGGTGATCTTTGGCATCAGTGGGAATGAATTTGTGCCAGGGGGCGTTACCATTGAAGATGCCAAAGTTTTGGCAGCAAGGCTAGAAGAAAATGGAGCAGACGCCATTCGCGTCACCGTGGGCACGTATGAGACCCTTGATCGTATGATATCTCCTATATATCTTGCTGTTTCTGAAGGCTTTTCCGAATTCTTTAAGGCAGCCAAAGAAATCAAAAAAGTCGTGTCCCTTCCAGTTATTGGTGGCAGCGAGGTGCAAGAACCATCTCAGGCGGAAAGGGCTATAGAAGAAGGCTATGTTGACCTGGTGCTCCTGGGGAGGGCATTAGTAACAGATCCTGAATGGTCGAAAAAGGCAAGAGAAGACAGGGTTGATGAGATAAAAAAGTGCATCATGTGTCTCGAGGGGTGTGCGGCTGCGTCATCCCAGGGCCGAAACGCTTGGTGCAGTGTAAACTCATTCCATGGATGGGAGTACAGATTCGGTATAAGCCCTGAGCCTGCCCAGGTTAAAAAGCGTGTCGCAGTTGTTGGCGGTGGCCCGGGTGGCATGGAAGCAGCATTGATTGCAGCCCAGAGAGGACATGACGTAACTCTTATTGAGGAGGATAATGAGTTGGGAGGGACTGTGGAGAAAATAGGCGCGATTCCTCCCTTCAAAAAGATGCTCCATCATATTGCTGAGTGGTATAGGGTGCAGTTGCCCAAAGCAGGCGTAAAACTGGAGCTTGGTAAAAGAGCAACTGCCGACTACATAATGGAGCTCAAGCCAGATGCAGTTATACTGGCGACAGGGTCCAAGCCCCTCATTCCCGACATCCCGGGTGCTGAAAAAGCTATCACGGCTGATGATGCCCTGCTTGGCAAAGTACATGTTGGGAAGAGGATTGTTGTTGTGGGCGGTGGCTTGATCGGTGGTGAAACTGCTCTTTTCTTCGCTCAGCAAGAGAAAGAGGTGGTCATCGTCGAGATACTAAGTGACATCCTTCGTGACCTCGACATCCTTAGTATGGTAACCCTTCAAAGGCTACTTGCTGAGAGCAATGTGAGGATTATGGTGAATACAGCGGTGGAGCAGATACGTAAAGATGAAGTGGTCATAAGGGATAGGTTCGGTTGTAAGGCCACGATCCCCACTGACACAGTAGTGCTTGCAGTTGGAAGGATACCAAATAGTGAGCTGGAGGAGCAGTTGCGAGGTAAGGCAAAAGAACTTCGTGCAATTGGTGATTGTGCCTCTCCAAGGAAAATCGGAGATGCTATACACGAAGGCTTTGCTGCCTCTATGTTTCTCTAAGTAAGGGTGCGGCGTTGGTGAAATGCCTTGGCTGGCATTAATAAATTTGACTCTGATCGGAGATAAAAGAGGCAAGGGGGGGTGTAAGATGTAGACATTCAATTGAGGGGGAAGTTTTGTAGCTTATATCAAGAACAAAGGAGGTATGCAATGAAGTCAATGAAAAGTAAAGTAGGTTTGCTTTCCGTGGTCGTGGTGTTAGTATCCGGGCTTTTACTGGCTGCATGTGCTGAACCTGCACCAGCTCCTGCACCAGCTCCTGCTCCTGCACCAGCACCAAAGCCGCCAATAAAGATTGGTTTTATGATTGAGTACACTGGTTACCTAGCTCCTTACGGCCCGAAGTGGGAACAAGGTTTCGACCTTGCGCTGGATGAGGTGGGATGGGAAATTGCCGGCAGGAAAGTAGAAGTTGTAAAGGAAGACGGGGCAAGTGATCCGGCTATTTCTCTCGATAAGGCAAGGAAGCTAGTAGAAAGTGACAAGGTAGATGTACTATATGGACCGGTTAACACGCCCTCAATTGCAGCCATTGCTCCCTATGCTACGGCAAATAAGGTGCCTCACATGTGTTGTCTGTGCAATAACGTTGAACTGGAGGAATATGAGTATAGTTTTAACCCAATAGGAACACTTAGGCAATGGGGTTATCCCACAGGTCAATATGCCTATGACGTGGGTTACAGAACGGCTTCAGTTATGACTTCTGACTACCTATCAGGGCGTCGTTTTATAGGAGGGTTTATAAGTGGATTTGAGGATAGCGGGGGAACTGTAGTTCAGGAGCAATATACGGAGTTGGGCAGTTTAGAGTATGGCCCTTACCTAGCGAATTTGAAGAAAGTTGATGTTGTGGCAGCATGGTATCCCGGACCACCAGGACCGGCTTTTTTCAAGCAATATAAAGAATATGGGTTTCTCGGGAAAGTACCTCTATTAAGTGTAAACCCCAGCGGTTGGTGGGACCCAATAGAACTTGTCGAGCAACTTGGCGACGTCGTTTTGGGTCAAATAAGTGGAACTCTGTATAGCAACCTTATTGACACCCCAGCCAACAAAAAGTTTGTGGAGCTTTTTGTTAGCAGATATGGAGAGAAGCCTTACTGGGAGGGAGCTGCGGCTTACGCAAGCTGTAAAGTACTAGTTGAAGCATTAAAAGCAACCGGGGGGGATACTGATCCTGAGAAGCTACGCAAGGTTATCGAAGGTACTGAAATCGAATCTCCCTTCGGCCCCCTGAAGTTTGTTTCTTCCCCCGCAAGGTTCGCGGCTTATCCATGGTACATTTGTGCAGTTGATAAGGTTAACGGTGAGTATGTCTATAAGATACTCGCTGAGTACGAGTCTCACCCACAACAGGGACTTCCTAAATAGTTGAGTAATATAACATCAGATGGCATTTCTCTGGGGCATGGGGGGACAAGTTGAAGAAGGATACCCCCTCTGGCTCCAGAGGCAGAAGTGAGGGTACACATACTTTGACGTGAGGAGAGGAGGTTACGGCTGAAGTAAAAACAAGAGTACTCAAGCTTTTAGGTAAAGAAGGTCCTGGAATTGAGGAGTAGTTCATGGCTTGGCTTAGCAAGTGCTGGGAGAAAATACACGCTCATGGCTATTATTACGTTAGGTTTCCAACGCGGGTTGCACTTAGCTTTTGAGAAGGCAGGAAAGATTCTTTAATACACCACACACCAGGCGGAAAGTGCTGTAGTGTATTTACGGGTTTACAGTCATTAGTTGCTCGTTAGACAAACGGAAGGTGTCCCTTATTGCCACTTACATTAGGTGGAAAAACGGCGAAGACTGAGACGAGATAACTCTGAGACTTGGCCATGAAAGGTTTATTCAGATCTCAAGCTGAGGCGGATAGTCGCCAAGAAGGAGCGAGAAACGCACAAAAACTATGACTGGGAGACAGGAGTACTGAATTGCCTAACCGTTTTCGCCTTGAGTCGAGAGAAGTTAACCTGCGCCACGTATGAGGAACATTACACGTGGGGTGTTTATGGTGACCAAGCTAAAGGAGCAAGGCATGATTCCAGGGCTACTGCCTCCGTAGAAAGGGAATTTAGAGAAATAGAAGGGTGCCCCCAAAGGCTATATTAGCAACGAGGGAGAAATGTATTCTTTTGTTAATCTTACATGGTTACTGGTTTCAAAATGGAAAATTTACTGTTGCATTTTTTAAATGGGCTTTCGTTCGGCTGCATACTATTTCTTCTAGGTTCCGGTTTATCACTAATACTCGGGGTTTTAGGAGTTTTGAATCTAGCTCATGGTGCACTTTGTATGCTGGGTGCCTATGTGGGAGTATGGATAGGCCGGGCAACAGATAATTTTTTATTAGGTGCCCTAGGAGGTGTGGTCGGCGCAGGGCTTTTCGGTTTATTGATACAAAGATGGTTTTTGCGCCGTCTTCATGGGCTTCTCCTTGACCAAGCACTATTAACCGTGGGATTTCTCTATATTGTGCAAGATGCGATGCGCTGGATATGGGGACCAAATCCGCGTGTGATTGATGCTCCTTGGATTTTCTCCGGTTCTCTAGTCCTCGGCGAGTTGACTTTCCCCACTTATCGTATTGCGCTTATTATTATCGGGCTACTGATAGCAATAGGTCTCTACCTGTTTGTGGAGAAGACTCAGATAGGTTCTATTATTCGGGCTGGGATGGATGACAAAGAAACGACGATGGCGCTAGGTATAGATTATGAGCGAATTGCGACCTTCGTCTTCCTTGTTGGGGTAGGCTTAGCCGCGTTTGCTGGCTTT
>Ga0114930_10003315_pt1 | contig 14161 bp, 15 predicted proteins | sample AnhtaG_FD_87300 | JGI IMG/M metagenome (GOLD analysis project Ga0114930, IMG submission 87300) | Deep subsurface microbial communities from Anholt, Denmark to uncover new lineages of life (NeLLi) - Anholt_01485 metaG | ecosystem: Environmental > Aquatic > Marine > Oceanic > Sediment | place... | reverse complement strand
GCACCGAGAGGCCCTTGCCGGTGCAGTAATCGGAGAAGGCCGCCCTCAACGCTTCATCCGTGCCGTTCTCGACCAGGCAGGAGAGGTTCGCCACCATGCGCAGGTTGTCTTCGCCTGTCTTGAGTTTGCCGACCGACACCTCGACCGCGTGCCGGCCGGCCAGGTCAAACGCCTCGCGGAAAACGGTCTCGGCACGTTTCAGGATCTGTTCCCTCACCCGCTTCTCCAACTCCTGCTTCTGGAAGTAGAGGGCGCCCTCGGATTTGCCGGTCAGGCCCTTTTTGAGTTCGACAACCTCCGGGCAGGTCGCCATCACGTCGGGCGTGGCTGATTCCACGTCCAGAAAGACCTGGACGCCGTACTCCTGCCGGTGTCGTACCCGGTCGGCTTTCTGCAGGAGTGCGTCGCCCTCATCGTGGAGCCACCTTCGGAGGTGATCCGCGGCATCCGCACGGTCCTTTCCGGAGACCATCGTGTCAAACGCCATCGGCAGGACGGCCGCATAGCGCCGGCAAGCTTCCGCCACCACCGCCTGATGGCGGATGACCCACTTCTCAACGGTTTCCTTGTCTTTCGAGGCATACGGCTTCGCCGCGCACTCATGGACAACAGCCAGCAGGCCGTTCCCACAAACGGCAAACACTTCGGCGTCGTCTATGCCGGCGGTTTCAAACGGGGCAGGTTCTCCCACCGCCACGGCATAGACGTAGAGGGCCGTCTGATAGGCGTCCTGGGCGTTTTCCGTTTTCGGCCGTGGCGGCGCCTGGCTCGCCGGCCGCTCCCGGGGACCTGCTTGCCCCTCAACCGCGACGAGGGAAAGCAGGGCGTCCACCTCGGCCGGGTCCGTCTGGACGCCGGCCGCACCCAGCAGCGTGCTCAGGTTCTCACGTGTCACCGGTTTACCGGCCGATCGCAGCGTTGCTGCCGCATAGATCAGGCTCGCGTTGTCTTTCGGAGTCATGGCTGGCCTCTCTGTCAACTGCCTCCGTCACCCCGGGGGCCACGAGGGTTCGCAGGGCATCGTCCACCAGGTCGTCCAGGCCTTCGCGGACGTTGGCGACCGCTTCTGAAATGCCCTGCTCCCGTTTGATCTGGTCGATGGCCTTGTCGAGTTCCATGAACGCGTTGCCAAGCCGCTCGACCTCCTCTTCGGCAAGGCTGCCGCCCTCCACGCGGCGCATGGCCTGGAGCCGGAGCGCGTCTCGGATGATCTCGATGAGCGCGAGGACGAGCCCCAACAGGCCGTGCTTGAGGTTCTTTTCGTCGATGTTGATCGCCATATCCGGTACGCCCCAGGCTTTGAACCGCTAGGCCTTGATCGCCTCCGCGCTGATCCAACCACACCATGGGCAGCCCTGCTCGATCAATTCCGCCCGCGCCATGCGCTTGCCGCACTGCGGGCAGGTGTCCTTCGCTTCCATCGCGTCCTTCCAGGCCGGCGTCTGGAGGTCGGTGCCCGAGGGGAACTCAAGACCGTACTGGGCGGCGGTCTCGAACGACGCCAGCGCCGCGCGGATCCTGATGCCCAGCAGTTCCACGCCGACAAGGTCAATCGTGATATCGGCGTTGATCACGAGGCCCTTGTCGAGGATGCGGTCAACGAGATCGACCACCGTGCCGCCCTGTTGCTGAACCTGTTCAGGAACCATGGGCTCTGTCTTCCTTCCACCTGGCCGGAGCGACCGCCTGCCTGCCGAGATCGGTCGTGCGGTACCTCCGCCCCCCTAGTGAGGCCAGAAGCCCCTTGTCGCACAGTTTCTTGCGCAGCATGTGCACGTAGCCGTCGGTCAGACGGGTACGGTACGGGACGTTGGGGGCCTGGCCGGCATCTTCCGCCTCGCAATAGGCCCGGAGGACCTCCCGTTCCGTAGCGGCAACCGGCGGCGCTCGTGTCCCCGGCCTGTCCGGGTGTTTGACTTTCAGCCGCAACTGCTCGCGCTGCCAGAAATCGAGGCGGTCCTCGGGCTTGGCGTCGGCCTTCGGCGGGGCGGCAGGGCGCTCGCCCACCAGGCCCTTCCCTTTGCAGCCGAGACACGGCAACTTGTTGTTCTTCTCTTTCCCCGTTCCGCGGCAACCGGCACAGACGGTTGCGGAGGGGGCGACCTCGACGTACCCCTTCCCGCGACAGACGGTGCACGTGACGCCGCTGCGCACTTTCTCCTCGCCCCTTCCCTTGCAGAAGGCGCAGCGTGCGACGGGCGGCGAGAGATGAATAAGGCCGGTGCCGTGGCAGACAGGGCACCTGGCGCCGGCTGGGCGCTCGCCTTTGCCGCGGCAGAAACCGCACGGCCACGTGCCTTCCTGTAGCACCTTTCCCGCTCGCGCCCCGGGACCCGCGGCGCGGGAATTGCCCGTGCCGTCAACCGCGACCGTATGCCAGCAGAGCGGTTCCTGACCAGGCTTCGGGAAGGAAGCCGCCGCCGCCCGCCCTCGGCTGCCCGCGCGGGCTACTTGCCAGGTCGGCGACTGCTTGCTCCGGCCTCTGAAAGAGGCGGCCGTGACCGGCGACGCCCCCGGGGCCGACGCCTTGCCGTCGAGGGTCCGGTTCCCCTTGCGGGTCATCTTGAACAGGCCCGAGGGCTTGAAGTCCAGGTAGTCCTCTTTGGCCAGATTCAGGCACAGCAGGCGCCCGTACCCCGGCTCTATTCCCAGTTTGCGGCTGACGGCGTGGCCGGACGCCCGGTCGCCGAGTTCATGGACCGCTTCGAGTGCCTTTCGGGCCGTTCCGCTCGCGCTCATGCCAAACACCTCCACCCGTTGTGAAGCCCGGCTCAATACTCCGCTTTCACGTTTTTGAACTGCGGCGGTTTCTTCCCGGCTTTTGCACCGTCGGCCGCACGCTGCTTGGACTCGGCTGCCTGTAGCGCCTCGAGTTCCTCGCCGACCTGGTTGTCCGTAACGGTTCCGGAGGAATGCAGCGGTGCGGCGCTTCGGCCGGTGGAGTATCGGATCTTCGAGCGTCCGCGGCGTTTGCGGCGTTCGTATTCGTTCCACTCCATGGCCGTGGAGTGCTGTGTGCGGGTGCCTCTGCCGGTGGAGTACTTCATCCTGTTCTCCTTGCTCGCAGGTTGCTGCTGCGGTTTCTTGTCCTTTTGCGGTTCGGGCTGTTTCGCGGGTGAGCCCGGTCAGTACTCCATTGGCATTCGCTGCCATTTGCCGGGTTTGCCCGTTTGCGTTCCAGCAATCCGACGGACGCCCATGCGTTTCTGGAGCGTGGAGGCGACCGCCGGGCCTCGCCAGCGGACCGCCAACCAGTGCAGCGTCCCGGTGCCTGCGAGTTTGATGGCCACGCGGCTGTTGGGCGTGAAGCACGTGTCGCGCAGGAGTTCGTCCCCGAGGCAGATACCGCCGCGGTCGATCGCGCAGCGGCCCGCCGCCAGAACGCACTCGAACGGGCTCAATCGCGGCACGAGGCCGATTCGGTGAATGAAGAGATACTCCTTGCGGCTGGAGCCCTTCAGGCCTACGAGCAGGTACGCCGCTTCGGTGACATCGAGCATGCGGCAGTGCCTCCAGAGATTGCGTCCGACGGGTATACGTCCGTCGTCGTCCACCCTACTGAAGGCGCGCATCAACATTTCGATGGTTCCCCCTTACGCCGTTTCTTTTTCGTGATCCATCGAGTCTTCGACGGTCGGGCGGTTCTGCCGACGGGCTGTTCGCCGGCGGCCTCGATCTGCGTCTTGAGGCGGTGGAACTCGGCCTGGGTGATGTCGCCGGTCTCCAGTTTCATCCGCATGGCGAGCAGTTGCTCGGCCACGCTCCGTTTCTGTCTTGACGCGGCATCGCGGACGCCCTTGGCGATTCGATGCACTAAGCGCGGCCCGCCCAGCACCGGCTGGCTCAGGAGCCAGGCCAGCGCGCTGACCAGGCCCATCTCCTTGGGTCGGCCGGGACGGAAAGGTATGTCCCGGAACTCGGCCGGGCAGTTCGTACCCCGAGTCCCGAAATGCCGCGCAAGCGTAATCCGGCCCGTAACATTCGCCGGCGACCGGAGACACCCGCTGACCGATGCGGCGGGAAACTGGCCGGCGCTCGGCAGATGCCGGCAGGTGTGAGCCTTCGACACTACGGCCGTGGGAGGCGGGCCTGTGTCGGTGATCGTGGGTTCGGCCTTCTTCGCAGCCGCGCGGGGCGCCACGGCTTTGCGTAGCCCTTTGCCGTTGCCGCCGGAAGGCTTCTTCTTCGTCCGCCCGGTCCGCCTCGCCGCCGTGCGGGTCTTGACGTTCCTGCGGGCAGTCTTGGCGCGGTCTGTGGAAATCTTTCTGATCATCCTTTTCTCCCCACGTCAAACAAGATCGACTCGATGTCCCTGAGGGCGTCCAGCCCTGCAATCGGCTGTGGCAACAGGGGCACCGAGACGACGCGCAGACCGGGATGTGCCTTGCGGAACCCGGCCCGGTGCCGCTTCTGTACCTTTCTGGTGCGTCGGCAGAAGCCGCACCGGTTTCTGGGGATCATCTTGTTGAAGACGACCGAGCGGATACCGACACTCAGTCCGGAGAGCCGTTCGATAAGGCGCTGCGACTCGCGGACGGCCATCTTCTCGGCGAGCGTCACAACGACACACTCGGCCTGCGCGGGGTCCGTCAGGATGGTCCGAAAACGGCGCAGGCCGCGGGCCAGATCGACCATCTCCTCGCCGGCGGTGTGCCCATACTTGAGCAATACCTTGAAGATGGCTCGCAGCCAGGCATGGGCCAGTTCGGGCAGTTCGAGGAACCGCAGCGCATGGCCGGTAGGCGCCATGTCGAAAACGAACAAGTCGTACTGTCCGCTGTCGGCCAGGTCCATCACGCTCTTGAGGAACATGATCTCATCGACGCCCGGAGGAGACAGCGACGCCAACTGCTGCATCGATTCCTTTTCGAACCGGACCTGCACGCCGCTGGATGTGAAATTGTCGAAGATGTCGGTAATCGAATCGCCGTAACGCTGCCGGAAACGCTCGAACATCGCCTCCGGATCCTGTTCGCAGGCGAAGAGGTTCGCGGCCGCCACAGGCACGATCTCAGGGCCGACGGGCGAACCGAGGCAGTCGGCCAGGGAATGGGCCGGGTCCGCCGAAAACACGAGGACCCGCTTGTCGGGGTGTGCGCCGGCCAGGCGCAGGCCCGTGGCGGCGGCCAGCGATGTCTTGCCCACGCCGCCCTTGCCCGCGAAGAACGTGAAACGAACGCCCTCTGTGAGCACCAGCGGTCCGCCCGGCCGGCGCGAAACCCGACGCGGCCGCTTCTCGCGCTTTGGCACCCGGAGGGCCGGTTCGTGGAACGTGACGGCTTCGGCAGAGAGGCGTTCCAGCACGGCTGCCATGCGGCCGAGGTCGCGCCTGCCGTGAACCTCTCCGGCAAAGGACGGGACGGGCAGCACGTCGAGGTGCGCCAGCGCCGGCGCAGCGGCGAGCATGGATGATTGCCGGCGGCTCCTGGCGGTGCAGAACGCGCACCGGCCCGGCTCGATCAACTGGTTCACGATCAGGCGCTTCACGTGGATTCCCAGGTGGGCGAGTTCCCGCAGGAGCCGCTCCGTTTCGGCAAAGGCCATGGGCTCGGCAATGGTCACCGGAACGAACTCCGCCCGGTCACGGGCGGCGAACATCTGCGCGGCCCTCTGGACCTTGCCGTTGAAGTCGGCCAGGAACTGCTCGGCCGCGTCAACCGGCGGACGCCCGCCGCCGAAGTGACGCCTGATGTAGCGGAACTTGCGCTGCATGACGTCCAGGGCCTTCAGCCAGCGTTTCATCTCGCCGGGCATGGCCAGGAAACGCAGGGCGTGCCCGGTCGGCGCGGTGTCAACGAGGACCAGGTCCCACTCGGCCACCTCCAGCAGGTTCGCGATCTCGACGACCGCCATCACCTCGTCCAGGCCCGGAAGCGTCAGGTCGAGGAAGCCGTCGATATCGCAGCGGTCGAGGAGGGTTCCCCGGTCGAGGAGCGTGCGCACGAATTCGGCGTTGTTCCTGACAAATGCGTCGGCACGGGAAGCGGCGTCGAGTTCCACCGCCCACAGGCCGTCGGTGTCGCGGACGGGAACCGCCTCGGCGCCGACGGTCTGGCCGAGGCTGTCGGCCAGCGAGTGGGCCGGATCGACAGACAGGATAAGAACCCTGCGCCCGTCGCTCACGGTGCGGCGGGCGATTGCGAGTGCGGCGGCGGCTGCCAGTGTCGTCTTGCCCACGCCGCCCTTGCCGCCGAAGAACACGAGTTGTGCCCGGGCCCATTCGTCGAGAAAGCCCTTCGGCGGCCCGATCTGCGGTCGCGCCGCCGGCGCCTTTGGGATCGCTTGTGCCGTGGACCCAGCCAAGGGATTACCACCCTCCCCCTTTGAGGACGGGTATGACGCCGCGCGTGACAGCCTTGGACGCGGCGTTGCGGCCGGCCTCAGAGAGCGCGTAGGTCTTTACGCTCGGAAAGGTCCTTATAGGCAGTGGGCCGGGGCCAGGGGCTGCTTCGGGGTCGCCCCTGAAGTGCTCTCCGGTGTTCGCCTCTTTGCGGCACCGGAGATAGCCGTCCTCGACCAGGACCCGGCATGCGGCCTCAACGGTGGCGGGTTGCATCCCGATCCGCCGTGCGACGCTGACGGCCCTGGCCCTTCCCATTTCGCCGACCACGCGCAGGATTTGTCTCTCAATCCCTTTCAAGGAACCACCCTCCCCATGTTTCGGAAGCCGCCGCACGTTTGTCCGGGCGTCGGGTTCGCGTGTGTTCATTGGGTCTGCGTGGCGGCGGCTTTCTTGGCGGATGCGTTCGCAGAGTCGGCCGTTGCCACGTGAGTTCATGCCGATTGCCGCAGTCAGTTGGGCGGGGCGGGGCATCGGCTGCGGCGTCGCCGTAGAGTTCGGCGCCCATGCGGTCGAGGGCATCCACGCCCCGCACCTCTTGAGGAAACTGACGGGCCGCCGTTACGGCGCAGCCGATGGAGGAGGCGAAGTCGGCGATCTCGCCGACGTAGGCGAGTTGCTGGCACCGTTTGGCGGCGCAGAACGCGCAGTCCGTCGCGGGCGCCAGGAAGTTGCAGACGATGCGCGCTACGGGGATTCCGGCCGCGGTCACCGTCTCGATCATCCGCTGCATCTCGAGTTTGCCCATGGCCTCGGCGATCGTGACGGCGACCAGTTCCGTCTGGGCCGGAGCGGTCAGCGCGGCGTGCATCGTCTTGACGGCGCGGGTCGAGCGCACCATCCGCTGTGCGAGCAGGGCCAGGTTCTCGACGGGGCGCTTCTGTTGGTACTTGAGGATCGCGCGGTAGGTTACGCGGAGCCAATCCCTGATCAGTTCGGGGAAGGCCAGGAGTTTGAGCATGTGCCCGGTGGGCGCCGGGTCGAGCACGTAGAGGTCGAATCGGTCGGCCTCGGCGAAGTCGAAGAGCCGCTCCATCACGAGCACTTCCTCGACGCCCGGCGGGTAACTCTTGACGTACTCGAGCAGAACGCCGCGGTCGAACTTGATCCGGTCCAGGTTCATGATGCCGACCTCCCGGCTTTCCCAGACCTCGAAGGCGGCGTTGATGTTCTCGGCATAGTCGGCACGGAACTTCTCGTAGAGCGCTGCGGCATCCAGTTCCAGCGCGGTCAGGTTGTCGCGGCCGGGAACCGCGGTCAGGGAGTCGCCGACCTCCAGGTCCAGCGAGTCGCCGAGCGAATGCGCCGGGTCGGTCGAGACCACGAGCACTCGCTTCTCGGGGTAACGCCGCGCGAGGCGCAGAGCCGTGCTTGCCGACACGGACGTCTTGCCGACGCCGCCCTTGCCGGCGAAGATGAGGAACCGTTTGCCCGCTTCCACGACCAGTTCGGTGGGAGGGGCGATTGAGCCGGACGCGCTCACGCGGTTCGCCGCAGCCGGCTGTGCCGGCACCGGCTGCACGGAATCATCCTCGCCCACCAGGACTTGGCCGTAGCGCACCAGGGTTTCCTGCCCGCGTATCTCTTCGGGGAAAAGGGGAACCTGGAGGATGCGGCGGGGAGCGAACTGCTCCTGGATCTGCTTCAGATAGGCCGCCTGGCCCTCCGCCTGCGACCGGCAGAACGGGCAGTCCGGGTCGGCACGTCGCACGCGGTTGACGATCACGTTGCCGGCGGCAATGCCCTGGCGGTCGAGCGCCTGGGCGAGGCGCACCGTCTCGGCGACGCCCATCTCCTCGGGGATGGTCACCATGACGAACTCGCAGCGCGCGGGGTCGGCAAGGAGTTTCCCGACAAACTCCATGTCCCTGATCAGCCTGTTCAGGAACTGCGGCACTCCCCGTCCGCCCCTTTCCTGGCCGGGAATACTGAACAGACCCAGACCCTGCAGGCCGGCCGAGGTCCGGTGATACTTGTTGAACGACCTCTTGAAGAGCGTGACCCACTGTGCGTACTTTTCGGGCATCGCCAGCAGCCGCAGGGCGTGGCCCGTCGGCGCGGTGTCGATCACCACCAGATCGCAGCGTGTGGAGGGGAGCGGATCGTGCGGGATGCCTCGCTGCAAGTACTCCGCCACGGCGGCGAAGATCATCAGGTCTTCCATGCCGGGCAGACGAAAGGTGAGGAAATCGCGGATATCCGCCTGGTTGGAGAAGACGGTGCCGGCGGCCATTCGCTTGAGGTGCTTGCCGTACTTGCGTCTGAAGGTCGCCAGCAGGGAAGGCGGGTCGACTTCAACCGCCGAGAGGTTGGGGACACCGCGGACGCGAACGATCTTCGGTCCCACGGGCTGGTCAAGACTGTCGCCGAGCGAGTGGGCCGGATCGGTTGACATGATAAGCACCTGGCGGTCGGGCATGGCCTGGACCAGGCGCAGGGCGGTGGCGGCCGAGGAGGTCGTTTTGCCGGTTCCTCCCTTGCCGCCGAAGAACAGCAGTTGCAGGGCCGGGGCACTCAGAAAACTCGGCATCGGCTGCTTGCTGCCGATGTCCTGTTCGACAGCCGGTTGCTGTGTGGCTTCGGCTAATGACGCTTGCGCGCTCATGTAGGCTCCCGTGTCTTGCTAGGCGCCACGCAAGGCCGTCCATCGCAGGCCGTTCTCCAAAGCGTCTGACGGCACCGGAGCGGAGGCGGTGGCCGGCGGCAGGTCTGCCGGTTCGGGTTCGACGGGTTCGGGTGCGGGCGCACCGGCGCGCTGCTCGGCGGGTTGGATCCCACCCCGCCTGCGGACCACCTGCAAGCCGCGGTCGGTGATCCGGAGTCTGTGGGAGCCGGCTCCGCGCAGCAACCCCTTCTTGATAAGCGACTTCTGAAGCAGGTTGACGTACGCAGGTGTGCGCCGGGTTGCCTTGGAGAGAACAACTCGTTTCCCGAAGGGTGCAAGGGCGTAAAGACGCAGGATCTCCAGTTCGCTGGCGAGCACGGCCGGGATGTGGTCGGCGGTCGAACCCGCCGGGACCCTTCCGGCCGCTGCGCTCGCGGCGGACGCTTTCCGGTTGCCGGTTGAAGGCTGCTCGCCTATGCGGGAGGTGGAAGCCGGGCGCGGCGTGCGTCCCCCGACCGACACGGCTTCCCTCATTGCGCCCCGCGGCTTCGCGCTCACGACGCCGGCGCCGTGGCAGGCGATGCACGCCAGGCGCGAGCCTGGCTGTCGGCCCGTGCCGCGGCAGGATGCACACTTCTCCAGGGGCGGCGTAACCGTGATGTAACCCTTGCCGCGGCAGGCGCTGCACGTGACGTTGCCTCGGGGGCGCTGTTCGCCGCGGCCCTTGCACAGGGCACACCTGACGGCCGGCGGACGAATCTCGACCGTCCCTTTGCCCCGGCACACAGGGCACTGCGAGCCGACCGGCTTTTCGCCTTTGCCCCGGCAGAAGGCGCAGGGCCGAACGGGGTCCTCGACGATCGCATACGCCGCGCCGGTTCCCCGGCTGGTGTCTTCATCATCCTTCCCTGGCCGCCATTGCATGATGTGACCTCCGCACGATCCTGCGATTCTCTCCGGCGGGGCATGGCAGGTCCGGCACAGGCCGGTTGGTCAGGCCTGGAGCGGTCCCGACGTCACAGCCTGTCCGCGGTGTGCCAACCGTCCAGCCGGAAGCGGCTACCCTTCGACGAGGGCCACCTCGGTGTCGATCCGCTTCCGCAGTCCGATCCGCTTGAATCCCGCGACGTTGGCCTCGTCATCGAGTGTGACGTCGTAGGTGGCGAGGATGTCCATGCCGTCGGGCAGTGAGTGCTTTTCGACGACGTCGATCGAGACGCGCCATCCTTCGCCTTCGCGCTTGGCGGAGAGGGTGCTTCCGAGTTCCAGCCCCGTCAACGAGGCCAACTCGCTGCGGGCGGCCTCAACAATTTCAGCCATGCCTGCCATTGCGATTCACTCCTTTCGTTGGATTGCCGTCGGTGCGGCCCTCAGCGGACCGCTTGCTCCTGCTCGACGCGCGTCCCGCACTTGGGGCAGAATGCGTAGTCCGCCTCCCAGTGCCGCCATGCGTGACCACAGTCCGAGCAGACGATGCGCAGGCTGAGGCCGCATTCGGGGCAGTTGTCATAATCGCCCAGGGTGGTGGCCCCACACTGGGGACATTTGAACGCTCCTGTCGCTTGGTTGCCCATTTCGTTAGGCTCCTTCTGTCTGGTGCCGGCCCGGGCCCCTTACACGGGGGCGCCTTCTTCCTTGAGTTTTCGGATGCGCTCGATCTCCTTGAGCAGGTCGGCCTCTCGCCGCTCGTACTCTTCCTCGGAGACCTCGCCCAGTTCGAGGCGCATCTGGAGTTCGAGCAGTTGCTGCCGGATCGTGGCATCATCGGTCATTTCCGCGTAGGCGGCGGTGCCGACTTTCTGGGCGATCCACGTCGGGAACTTGACGGGTGCCAGCAGGATGTCGTCCAGCAGGAACCCCATCGCTCACCTCCCGTCCTCACCAGGTGACCACGACCTCAACGAAATTGCAGGGGGGGATCGGCCCAACGTACTTGAGACGGAGCCGCCCGTTCGCTCCGTTCGTGAGCGCCTCGACGCGTTGGTCGAACTCCTGCTCGCGCCTGCGTTCCACCAGGAACGACGCATTGAGAATCATCGGGTCGCCGAAGACCTCGTTCAGCCTGCGATCGCACCACTGACCGTCGACGTGGCGGAGGATGTGCCTGGCTTCCTTGCCCTTCTTCTGTTCCAGGGCGTTCTTAACCATCTCGCCAAGGCGGACGCCGTCCGCCGGCGTGGTGTTCGTGCGCTTGCCGGCACGGGCCGCTTTGATGTCGGGGTTCTCCTCGACGATCTCGGCGAAGATAGCCTGCATGTCGATCCACAGGGCTTTCAGACCCAGTTCGACCTTGCCGGCCATCACGTCAAGCAGACGGCGGAATTCCTCCCGCCGCGGAAGCAGGAGTTTGTCGAGGATCTTCTGACGCTCATCAGCAACGGTGCCGAAACGCACGGGCAGGATCGGCCAGCGCGCCATCGCCGCCTCCATGACGCGCTGGTGCGCGACCATGTTGGCGCGGGCCACGTCGTAGCGGTCGGCCTGGCAGCGGCTGACAATAGCGGCGATATCGCCGTGCGGCAGCATCTCGACCGGCTCGCCGTTTCCGTCGATGCCGGGCACGTCCAGGACGGTTGATTCGGCTGTGCCGACGATGGCGTAGATGTAGAATCCCCCTTCCATCGCTAGGGCGCCTCCACCGGTTCGACGAGCAGGACCTCGGGACGGTCGGTGTCGCGCAGGTCGAGTCCCTGCGGCGGGCAGAAACGCTTGAGGAGGTCCACCGCCGTCTTGACGCGTTCGAACTTCTGCGGCAGGTCGCGGTCTGTGGGATCGGTGTCCGGATGAAAGCGGCGCATGGCGGACCGGGCGGCATCCGCCACCATCTGCGGGGTGATGCGTTCCGGCAGATCGATCTCGCGCCGGGCCGCATCCAGGTCGGCCATCCGCGCACGATGCAACTGGACCGTGCTGAAACTGTACGGCGGCAGTGGGCCGACGACGTGGAAGTTCAGGGCGCCCTGTTCCTGCCGGTCGGCTTCTGCGACGCGGGCTTCGAACCTGTCACGCCCCTCGGCATCAACCAGGAAGGCCGTGTTGAAGATCATGGCCTCGTGGCGGGTCTGGTGCCGGACGGTCCGGCGCGCCACCTGTTCCCACTGCGGCAGGATGCGGTCTTGGAGGGCACGCTTCCTGTCATCGAGGCGGTCCTTGACAAGTTTGCCCAGGCCCAACCGTTCCACCATCGACCGGCCGGGAGGGAGTTCGGCAATCCGGTTCTTGTGTTCCACGATGTCTTTCTCGCGGCCTATCTCCTGGAAGACCTGCTGGATGTCCGGCCACATGGCCAACACGTCGATTTCGATCAGGCCGTCGACTTCGGCGAGGAAGGCCCGGAGGTTGTCGCTGTTGGTCCGGAGCATCTCGGCCACCTGGACCTCGCTGTCGAGCACGGTTCCAAATCTCACAGGCAAGACGGAGTGGCCGGCGTTCATGACCGTCTCAGAAACGAACTGGTGCTGGGCCAGGTGCCTGGCCAGTTCCTCCTTCGGCGCCGAGGTGACGGCGCCGTTGCCGGTGTCGCTGACCACGGCGGCAATGCCGCCGTGGGCGATGCTGTAGACGCTGGTCCCGTTGCTGCCGACGCCGATCGGCCCGAAATCGGCCGATGCGCCGTCCGCGATGAATCCGTAGGTGTACTTCATCGCACAGCGTCTCCCTCTGCCGGCGGCTCGGCCGAGTCGCCGATAACCTCATGCATCGCGGCATCCATATCAGCCGTCGTGATAGCCATCTTCGAGAGCGGCAGTTTCTTCTTCTCGGCAAGGTGGATGAACCGCCGGATGGCGTTAAGCGCGGCACAGCGGCAGATGGCGGCAATCCGGGCGCCGCTGGCGTGGCCGCAGGCCTTTGCAGCGCGCTTCAGGTTCGCGCCGTCGGCGAGCGGCTTGCCGCGCATGTGCACCTTGAAGATCTCCAGTTTCGCGTCCTCGTCCGGAAACGGCAGTTCGATGATGAGGTCGAAACGGCCTTCTCGCAGGAGTGCGGGGTCGAGCATGTCCATGCGGTTCGTGGCCGCCAGGACAATGACGTCTTTGAGTTCTTCGATGCCGTCCATTTCGCTGAGGAACTGGCTGATGACGCGGTCTGCGGCGCCCTGGGCGGTGCCCCGCCTGGGCACCAGGGCGTCGATTTCGTCGAAGAACACGATGCATGGCGCCGCCTGCTTGGCCTTGTGGAAGACCTCTCGCACGCCGCGCTCGCTCTCGCCGACCCACTTGGACATGAGTTCGGGCCCTTTGACGGGGATGAAGTTGAGGCCGCTCTCCTTGGCCAGCGCTTTGGCCACCAGTGTTTTTCCGGTGCCGGGAGCACCGTGCATGAGGATGCCCTTGGCGGGCCGGGTGTTGGCGTGCTCGAAGAGTTTGCGGTGCTTGAGCGGCCACTCGACGGCTTCGCGGAGCGACTGCTTGACCTCCTGGAGGCCGCCGACGTCCGCCCAACCGACGTTGGGCACTTCGACGAAGACCTCGCGCATGACGGACGGCTCGACCTCGCACAGGGCTTCGCGGAAGTTGTCCATGGTGACCTCGAGCGTCTCGAGCGTCTCGTAGGGGATCTCTTTGAGTTCGAAGTCGATGTCGGGGAAGATGCCGCGCAGCGCAGCCATGGCGGCCTCGCGGCCGAGGGCTTCGAGGTCGGCGCCGACGTAGCCGTGTGTGATCTCAGCGATTTTGTCGAGATCGACGTCTTCGGCCAGCGGCATGCCGCGGGTATGGATCTGGAGGATGTCGAACCGGCCGTTGCGGTCGGGAATGCCGATCTCGAGTTCCCGGTCGAACCGCCCGGGGCGGCGCAGGGCGGGGTCGACCAGGTTGGGCAGGTTCGTGGCGCCGATGACGATGACCTGGCCGCGGCTCTTCAGGCCGTCCATCAGGGCGAGCAACTGGGCAACGACGCGTTTTTCGAGTTGCTTTTCGCCGCCCAACTCCGCTCGCTTCGGCGCGATGGCGTCGATCTCGTCGAGGAACACAATCGCCGGGACGTGCGCGGAGGCGTCCTCGAAGATGTGTCGCAGGTGCGCCTCGCTCTCTCCGTAGTACTTGTGCATGATCTCCGGGCCGCTCAGGTGGGTGAAATAGGCGTCGGTCTCGTTGGCCACCGCGCGCGCGATCAGCGTCTTGCCGCATCCCGGAGGACCGTGAAGAAACACGCCCTTCGGGGGATCAATGCCAAGCCGCGCAAAAACCTCCGGGTACTTCAGGGGCAGTTCGATC
>Ga0114930_10003314_pt1 | contig 14161 bp, 9 predicted proteins | sample AnhtaG_FD_87300 | JGI IMG/M metagenome (GOLD analysis project Ga0114930, IMG submission 87300) | Deep subsurface microbial communities from Anholt, Denmark to uncover new lineages of life (NeLLi) - Anholt_01485 metaG | ecosystem: Environmental > Aquatic > Marine > Oceanic > Sediment | place... | reverse complement strand
GTGAGGACTGCATACCCAACACCCCGACCGCCATCAGCGCCTGGGGCCCGACGTGGAACCTGCACGATACGACGAAATTCAGGGCAATCTGGTTCCGGTAAGCGCTTGGCCATTCTGCAAAAGAGAAGACGTTCTGCCTAACGGAGGACTTCCTGATGGACAAGGGAAGACCCAGTATTCTCCTGATCACAAGCGACCAGCAGCACTGGGACACTCTAGGAGCGACTAACCCGCGAATCCGCACACCGGCGCTGAATCGTTTGGCATACGAAGGCACGCGATTCGACCGGGCCTATTGCCCTAACCCGGTCTGTTCGCCCACTCGCGCCAGCATCATCACGGGACAGTACCCTTCGCAGCACGGGTGCTGGACGATCGGCGTGAAGCTTCCTGAGGACGTGCCAACCGTCGGGGATATCCTTCAGACTCAGGGGTATGCTACCGCTCTGATCGGCAAGGCGCACTTCCAGCCGCTTGCCTCAACAGCAGAAAGCCATTCGCTGGAGTGCCAACCCACGCTGCGCGAGCTGGACTTGTGGCAGGGCTTCCACGGCCCGTGGTACGGCTTCCAGCATGTCGAGGTGGCTCGGAATCATGCGGACGAATCACACGCCGGTCAGCACTACGCCATTTGGATGATGGAGCAAGGTCTCACAAACTGGCGCGACTATTTCCGGGCGTGGCCCCGCGACCCGAAAGCCCCAAAGAGAAAGCATTCGTGGGATCTCCCCGAGGAGTTTCACTACAGCCGCTGGACTGCCGACAGGTCGATCGCCTTCCTGGAGCAGTGCAAGACTCGGGGCGCGCCTTTCTTCCTGTGGTCCAGCTTCCAGGATCCCCACCCTCCATATCTGGTTCCCGAGCCCTGGGCCTCGATGTACAACCCCGATGATATGGTTCCGGGCAGGCTGGTGCCCGGAGAGCACGATGCCAATCCTCCACATTTCGCCAAGACGCAGGAGCGGAAGCCGGACTTCTCGATGTATAGGGAGACCTACGGCCCTCACGGATTTCGTTCGCACCTGATTGATGAAAAAGAGCTCCGGCGCTGCATCGCCACCTATTACGGGATGATCAGTCTAATGGATCACCACATCGGCCGGATTCTCGACGCGCTCGACCGGCTGGGACTGGCGGAGCAGACGCTGGTGGTGTTCACAACCGACCACGGCCATTTCCTCGGCCAGCACGGTCTGATCGCAAAGGGCGCGTTTCATTACGAGGACATGATCCGGGTACCGATGCTCGTGCGATACCCCGAACGAGTTGCTGACAACGTCACCAGCTCCGCCCTCCAAAGCCTGGTGGACTTCGCACCGACGTGCCTGGGCGCGGCGGGAATTGACGTCCCCGGCTTCATGACCGGCCTCAATCAGTTTGAGGCGTGGTGCGGGCAGGCCGATACGCCAAGGGACCATGTGATCGTCGAGAACCGGCATGAGCCCACTCGCGTTCACCTGCGTACCTATGTGGACCAGCGCTACAAGATCACCGTGTATCGGGATCACGAGTACGGCGAGCTGTTCGACCTTCAAGAAGATCCCGGCGAAATCCGGAATCGCTGGTCCGATCCGGAGTACGCCGGGGTGAAGTCGGAGCTGCTGCGCCGGTTTCTGAACGCGGTGCTGAAATACGAGCCCACCAGAATGCCTCGAATCGCGGGAGCGTAGTGTTCCGCCAACTTGATTCTGACACGACGCGGGTTCCCCGGTAGCGTGCGGACCGAATCATGCACCGCAGCCGTAAAGAGCTGCGCCTACCGGGAATGCGGTTGATACATAATGGTAGCCGCAGGTCTTCAGCCTGCGGATAAAATCATGCGCCGCAGCCGTAAAGGCTGCGCCTACCGGGAATGCGGTTGATACATAATCGTAGCCGCAGGTCTTTCCCGCCTACTGCGGGATCCCGTCCGAAGGCGGGACAGCCTGCGTCGTGCCCTGCGCAGCCGTAAAGGCTGCGGCTACCCGGAGCGGGAAAGGGAATCGCCTCCATTGAGCCCAAGGGCTTCCTCAACTTGCGCTGGACCCTCTCTGCTCGACGGGTCGCCATACCTTGCACTGATGCAGGTTGTTACGCCCCCCTTGCGTAATAAGAGAACGGAAATGTCACCGTTCCGAAACGGACAAGGAGGCCGACAACCATGCCAACACCTCCAGAACCTACCGCTGGTGACACCAGTTGGCTCGTCCACGACCGCTTCGGTCTGTTCATCCACTGGGGTATCTACGCGGCCGCCGGACGGCACGAGTGGGTGAAGAGCCGCGAGCAGATCAACGACGAGAAGTACCAGGCGTACTTCGACCACTTCGATCCCGACCTCTACGACCCGACCGTTTGGGCACGTGAGGCAAAGAACGCGGGCATGAAATACTTCGTCGTGACCAGCAAGCACCACGACGGATTCTGCCTCTGGGACTCCAAGCTCACCGACTACAGGGCGCCGAACACGCCGGCCAAACGCGACCTCCTCAAGCCGATGGTGGAAGCATTCCGAGGCGAAGGGCTGAAAGTCGGATTCTATCACTCCCTGATCGACTGGCATCATCCCGAGTTCCCGATAGACCGGCTTCACCCGATGCGCGAAGACGAGGAGTATCGCGAGGCACAGAAGCACCGCGATGTCCGCAAGTACGCCGAATACCTGCACGGCCAGACGCGCGAACTGCTCACTCAGTTCGGCAAGCTCGATATCATCTGGTTCGACTTCTCGTATCCCAGCCCCGACGGCGACCTCTCCAAGGGCAAGGGCAGAGACGAGTGGCAGTCCGAGAAGCTGGTGAAGATGGTCCGCGAGCTTCAACCGCACATCATCCTGAACGACCGCCTAGACCTGCCGGAGAGCGCGGATATCAGGACGCCCGAGCAATATCAGCCCGCCGGGTGGCTTCAGGTAGACGGCAAGCCGGTCGTGTGGGAGGCGTGTCAGACGCTCAACATCAGTTGGGGATACGACCGCGAGCAGCACAATTGGAAGTCGGCGGACATGCTGGTTCGCCTGCTGATTGACACGGTTTCGAAGGGCGGCAATTTGCTGCTCAACGTGGGCCCGACCGGACGCGGCGAGTTCGAGCCGAAAGCGATCGAGCGACTCCGCGCCATCGGCGAGTGGATGCGGCTCCACAACAGGTCTATCTACGGCTGCACCGCGAGCGATTTCACCCCGCCGCCGGACTGCCGGTACACGCAGAACGGCAACCGACTTTATCTGCACATCCTGGCTTGGCCTTATAAGCACGTTCATCTTGAAGGCCTTGCCGGCAAGGTGGCGTACGCACAACTGCTGAACGACGGCGCGGAGATCAAGCACACAGAGATGGACGCGAAGCAGAAACCGCAGAATACCAGGATGGCCAGCATGCAGGACGTAGTCACGCTCGAACTCCCAATCATCAAGCCCGATGTGATGGTGCCGGTGGTCGAGCTCTTCTTGCGGTAGGGGCGGATTTCAATCCCGCCTACGTTGGTGCAGAGGGGCAGGACTCAGACCTGCCCCTACAGCAAAACGGTCCCCTGGTAGGGGCAGGTCTGAGTCCTGCCCCTACCAGGGGACCGCCCGTGTGCGGCTGATGGCCCCTGTGAGAGGCAAGTCAGTGAAATCACTCTCCTTCGATGGAATGGCAGAGCGCTATGACGAGACGCGAATCTTCGACCAGGACTGTTTCGATTCAGCGTTGGACTTCCTGGTAAAGCGGTTCCCACCCCAGACTTTCCGTAAGGTCTTCGAGCCCGGAATTGGAACGGGCAGGATTGCGATCCCATTGGCCGAGCGGGGATACCGCGTCACCGGGGTGGACATCTCCGAGGAGATGCTGGCGGCTTTGGAAGATCGGCTTGCCCGATCAGACCGGCCCCTGGACGTTTCTTGTCAAAAGGCCGACTTGACCGAATTGCCCTTCCCGGACGGCGCCTTCGACCTTGCTGTCGCTGTGCACCTTTTCCACCTGATACGCGACTGGAAGAAGGCCGCCGATGAAACACTGCGAGTCGTCAGGCCGGACGGGCCCGTGATCCTGATGCATACGGGAACCGGCATGGAGGTTCCCTTCCTGAACGATAGGTACAAGGCGCTGTGCGCGAATCAGGGGTGCCCGATTAGGAACATCGGTGCCGCCAGCGCCGGCGACGTTGCGGACTACTATGCGGGCCTCGGATGTCGTGTCGAGTGGGTGCGTGACCGCTGGCGGTGGACTTCGCGTATACGGCTGGACAAAGCGCTTGCTCATTATGACTCCCGCACCTATTCCTTCACAACCATCGCTCCCGACGATGTCCACTTGAAGACAATGGAAATGCTCAGGTCTGAGTTGCAGCGTCGGTTCGGCACTCTGAGCGCAGAGATCGAATGGCCGAGCCAGGTGTATCTGGCAATCATTCTGCGGCAGTGATGGACCGGCAAGCCAATGGCATCTGGCCTGCGACGGGAGAGGAGATCGAGAATGGACGTACAGAAGCCTGGGAAGCTGAGCAGGCGCGATTTTATCAAGACTTCCTCGGTGGCGGCCGCCGCGGCCGGGATCGGTATCCCGCTTAGATCCACGGAAGCACAGGAGAAAGCAAAGATGACTTCGGCGAGCGAAAAGGGAAGGCCAAACTTCGTGGTGATCTACGCCGACGACCTCGGCTACGGCGATCTCGGGTGCTATGGCTCGGAGGCGATAAAGACTCCGCATCTTGATGCGCTTGCCGAAAAAGGGGCGCGGTTCACCAACTGGTACTCGAACTCGCCGGTGTGCTCGCCGTCGCGGGCCGCGCTCCTCACCGGACGCTATCCTGCGCGGGCGGGGGTTCCGCGCATCGTCGGGGGCAAGAGAGGCACGCCGGGACTGCCCACGGACGAAGTGACGCTGGCCGACGCGCTCAGGTCCCTCGGGTACAGCACCGGGATATTCGGCAAGTGGCACCTGGGAACGGCCAAGGAGTACGCGCCGAACGCCCGGGGCTTCGACGACTTCTTCGGATTCATGGCAGGCTGCGTGGACTATTACTCGCACATCTTTTACTGGGGGCTGGGCCGGAAGGTCAACCCGGTGCACGACCTGTGGCGGAACGACAAGGAAGTGTGGCATAACGGACGTTATCTGACCGAACTAATTACCCAAGAAGCCGTCGAGTTCATCGAGCGGCAGGACGACGCGCCCTTCTTCCTATACGTGCCCTACAACGCGCCGCACTATCCCATGCATGCGCCGGAAAAGTATCTCGACCGCTTCCCGGATCTGCCGCCGGATCGGAGGATCATGGCCGCGATGATCGCCGCTGTGGACGACGGCGTCGGCGAGATCGTGGACGCGCTGAAGAAAGCCGGGAAGTACGAGAACACCGTCATCTTCTTCTCGAGCGACAACGGGCCTTCGGTAGAAACCCGCAACTGGCTGGACGGCACGGAGGACCTCTACTACGGCGGAAGCGCAGGCATCTTGCGCGGGCACAAGGGCAGCCTGTTCGAAGGCGGCATCCGCATGCCCACCATTCTCAGTTGGCCGGAGCACATCCCGTCTGGACAGGTGTGCCGCGAGGTCGGGGTTATGATGGACATCTTCCCGACATTCCTGGACATTGCCGGCGGCCAGGCCCCCGGAGACCGAAGGATCGACGGCCTCAGCGTTCTCTCGATGGTCACCGAGGGCGCGCCAAGCCCGCACGAGCAGATCTTCTGGGAGTACAACAAGCAGCTCGCCGTGCGTCAGGGTAAGTGGAAACTCGTGCTCAACGGCAGGGAGGACTTCGGCCGCAAGACGTCGGATGCCGTGCATCTCTCCGAGCTCGAGGCCGATCCCGGCGAACGAGTGAACCTTGCGGATCAGGAGCCCGACCTGACGAAAGAACTCACGCGCGCCGCGAAGGAATGGCTCACCGACGTTCAGGGGAAGTGAGAGGGACGGACCGGCCCTGAATCCAGGCCGTCGTGCCGTTTTCCCGTTTGGTCAATTCGCTGTCTGCATTCGTCACATACGTACTTAAGGAGGAACAGGATGGAGAAGTCGTCGGAGACCGCCGGTCAGGACCCGGCAGCGATCGAAGCTGCGCCGGGCAGCGGCACACGTAGAAGGCACTTCCTGCTGAAAGGGCTGCTCGCGCTTGTCGCGGGCATCCTCGGGAAGCGGGCGCTCGCGGCCGAGGAAAACCCGGCGCCGTCCTCGCTCGTCACCGAAGGTGAAGTGCTGAAGACCGGCGTGTACAAAGGCCGCCCGCCCAGGGAGCCGCTCGACACTATGATCCGGTTCGAGCGGTCCGATGAGAACAACGGACGCCCGATGACCCACGAGATCCTTTCGCTCATGCACGAGGAGAAAGGCAAGAACTCCTACCCGTGGACGATCTACGCGCACCTCACCACGCACCACGTCCAAGGGGACGCCTGCGTCCTCTGTTCGCGCCTCCACAAGAACGACCGCGGCTGGTCGTGCGGCCTTCATTCGGAGGTGTTCAACAGCGCACCGATGGTCGGCCTCGGTGTGAACGTCGAGATGACCAACAACTACTCCGGCCCGGAGCCAACCCAGTTGATCGGTGTGAACGTCCAGATTCTGCCCGGGAACCCGTGCCAGTACGGGATCCAGGTCCACGGCGGAGGGCCTTGCGAGAAGGGCATCGGTTTGAATGGAAAGGGCCAGGTTGGTATGGACGTCGCGGGTGAATACGGCGTCGGCATCCACACGCACGGAAACACCGTCCGGCTGGACGAGGGGTCGAGCATCGAGCTGGACGGCGTGGGCAAGATCCGTATCCGCTACAAAGACGGCCGGATCGAGTTCCTGAACGGCGACCGGCGCGTAGGACATATCAGGACTGACGGCGAAGATCATCAGCTGTAGGCCGGCGTGCAGGGGAATCGATCGGTTATGTGCGGCATCCTGATAAGAGTCGGACTGATCATGTCCTTCCTGGCGATCTGCACCTCACTCGGCTTTGCTCCAGGTGAGCCTGGCAGTGACACGGAGGGTCGGTGTACCCAAAGCACAGGAGCGGGGCTTATGACGGCATCCCAGCAGGGGGAACAGTCCGACTACCTGGTCGGGGTCTACTACTTTTCCGGCTGGTGGCGCGGGCAGCCGAACAAGTACTTCACGGGCGGACGCGACTGGCGGCCGGACTACCCCGGCCGGGTGCCCACGCTCGGCGAATACAACGAGCAGGAGACGATGGATCGCGAGATCGTCGCTGCCGCCGACCACGGGGTACACTTTTTCCAGATCCTCTGGTATTACCAGGGCAACAAGGGTCAGCGTGAGCCGCACCAGGAAAAACTGAACGAAGGCCTGCGTCTTTTCACGGCCTCGCCGCATAACAGCAGATTGAAATTCACCGTCGAATTCGTTAACCATCCCCCTTTCGGAATAACGTCCGATGCTGCCTGGGAATCCGCCTGCCGCGAGTGGTGCAAGACGATGAAGCATCCGAGCTACTTGCGGATCGGCGGCAGGCCCCTGTTCAAAGTCCACGGTGTGCAGTACTTCCTCGAGCAAAACGGTAAACACCCGGAGCGGGCGGCCGATCGTCTGGCGACACTGCGCCGAATCGCTAGGGAACTCGGTCTGCCCAACCCGCTCATCGGCGGCGGAGTGGGCGTCGGAGCGGTGGCGGCCGGATCAGCGGCGGCCCCATACGATTTCCTCACGACCTACATGGAAATACCGGACCTTCCACGGAGGGACGAGCCCTACTCGTACGAGACTCTGATCGAATACGCGGAGGACGGATGGCTCCGATATGCGGTGGGCAGCCAAAAGCCATACGTGCCATACGTTCCCGCCGGGTGGGACCCGCGGCCTTGGAAGGATCCTCGCCCATCCTTCGAGATGCCGACTCGAAGCGAATGGACGGCCGCCCTGCGACGAGTCAAGGCGGCGCTGGATGCATCCCCGAAGCTCGGAATACCGACCGCCGGCGACGGCCGGCAGAAGATGCTGTTGATCTACGCCTGGAACGAGTTCGGAGAAGGCGGAATCGTCGCGCCCACGAAAGGCGAGGGCACCATGAAACTGGAGGCCATTCGCGAAGTGTTCGGCCGATCGCGAAACGCCGACCGGTAGGGTCACCGGGACCGGCCCGTATCGGATACCGCCGGGGACTCGCGGTCCCCTGCCCGCCCGACGGGGGCTTTGCGGTCTCCGGCCGCGGGTTCGGCGCGGGCTCCGTGGGATCGGCACAGGAAAGTGGCACTAGACCCCCGGCGATTCGGCGGCCGGCGGAGTCTCGACCGGTATCGTTGCAAGAGAGGGATCGGCCTGGCCCAGGATGACCAACGGGTAAGCCTGCGCGAACACGTCAGCTGGCTGGACCACACAGCTACTCAGGTACACCAGACCCAGGACAGCCATCAGAGCGAAGCCGGCGACGCTGACAATGACAGGCAGGGTCCAACTCAGGCCGAGAGCGGTGCCGACCAGGTACCCCACTAGAACCAGCGCCCCGAGGGGTATCATCGCCACCATGAGAACCGTGACGAACGCGGCTATGCCCACGAGACCTATGATTATCGCCAGGCCTATCCGGATGAGAACGTAGAGTACCATCTGTCCTGCGTTCGCCTTCAAGATCGGCCAGAAGATGCCCCAGGCTCTCAGTATCCCGACGCGCCGCACATACATCACCGGCAGCACGAAATGGCGTGTGAACACGTCCACCAGCGTCGACAGGAGAGCGATGGGCACTCCTACACCGATCGCCCACAGGACCGCCAAGATGACCGTCGGTCCACGACCGCTCTTGCCGGCCAAGACCGCCAGGACGATCGGAAGGCCGACGAATGCTACGAGGACAGCGACGACGACCAGCCCGAACACGATCTGCCATAGGAAGTACGATGTTCCCAGACCCTTCAGGCGTGCGAACGGTTCGCGTATCGCGCCCGAATTGCTCGCTACGTCGTTCACATAGATGAGCCGGAAAACGGACACAATCCACATGATGAGCAGCACGAGAAAGATCAGGAGTATTGCTCCGACGACGAGAAACGGCCAGTAGCGCGCCACCCATGCAAGAAGTTCAGCCGGCGGGGTGGGCTTCCCGTCGCGCGGCCAGTTGAAATTGCCGTTGGGTCCGCCGCCGGACGCGATCAGTGCGATGAAGCCCAACGAGAGCCACTTCGACAGCTTGAACGGCCTGAATAGCACCTCCGTCATCCAATTCCATGCGGGACTCAACCCTCCCCAGGCGTCTACACGCGCCATCACCATACCCCCTGCCAGTGTTAGACTTACTCATTCTTTTGACGTGCGGATTCGCTGAAAGGTTGAGAAAATCCTTCTGTTGGTTCAGGGACGGAAGGCAGAAGCCGCTGCTGATCCATGTGTGGCATGACCTCGGCGGACGTGGAATAGCGGGACCTCGGTTCGCATCCTGCTCTTCCCTCTCATCGGATTCATCTCTGAACGGAGGAATGGCCGGCCCGGCGGCTTCCGACGCGTAGGAAGAACACCCGTCTTCGCACCGACTCCGGCGTCGAGGCTGAACGCGGATAGGGCGGGGCCCTATTCTGCGCGCGTCAGGATTACTCGTTTCACGTAAGGGCTCTTGGCCGGGTCGTTCGTCTGGAGAAGTACTTTGTACTGGACGTACCCAGGCTCCGGAACTCCGAAGGCCGCGCCCTGAGTGTCGAAATAACCTTGGTCATCGCCGTCCGGACCCGCGAACGGCACCTTCGCCAATTCCTCGATACTCGCCGCGCTCCGCACCTGAAAACGCACGCCGGTCCCTGGGGGAGTCGCCGCGCGCCACCATAGACGCAGCCTGCCGCCCCGTTCCAGCCTGTGCGGCGCGGATTCCAGGCTTCCTTTTTCGACCACCGGAAGCACCAGCACCCGGCCCTCAGGGTGCGTGCCAAGGTACAGCCGCCCCCGGAAGGATTGGCTCGAAACACACATCTCGTTCGCATCAATCCAGCTTACTTTGTTCCACCAGGCGGATTCGCCCCTATTCGTGCCAACTCGTTCACAAAGTATGCCCTCCGAGACGACGGCCAACTGGCTGTAGAAGCGAGGCGCATCCTTGTCCTTGATCCGCGGGTAACTCGCCGTTCCAGGGCCGTGACCGAAATACATACCAGGGATGGCGTAACGGGCCAACACCCATGACGCGCCGAAACGCTCCAGTGCGCGCAAGTGGAACGTGACTGTTCCAAAACGATTGGACATGTGAAGCTGTTCTCCATCGTAGAAGTAGAGCCCGAACGGCGTCCCTAGAAGCAGCCTGTCTTCCGCTGTGTCATAGTCGTGTACAAAGAATACGGCAGGGTTCAGACCCAGTGGAGTCCATTTCTCGCCGTCGAAGATAACGAGATCGCCGCTGGCGTTGAGTACAATCTTGTCTTTGAAAACCGCCATGTAGCTTACGTCCTGGCCCTCGCGGCTGCCACGGTACTCCTCGCGCCAGGTCTTGCCTTCATCCCCTGAGGAAACCACTCGGCCGTAGCACTTCAGCATGTCCTTGCCCAACGCTTCCTCGAAGGTCATTCCTTCTGGCGGCGGGTCGAGAATGTCCGCGGACACATAGATGCGGTCGTGGTACTTCACCAGCCCGTAGATGTGGATCGCGCGAGGCACGGTTCGCCTCTCGATCCAGGAATCTCCGTCGTGTATATAGATATTGCCCAGGTCCCAGCCGCCATCGTTGGCGTCGTAGCCGGGGATATACAGGCGGTCACCGTAGACCTTCATTCTGGCCAGCCCCTGCTCGTTAACCTGGAAAGACTTCTCGTATAGATCGAGGTCCGGATCGTAGATGAACACCGATCCCGTATCAGTCCGCGACGGTTGTGTGCAGGCGCCGACGTACAGTCTGCCTTTGAAACCGGCCATGCAGGTTATCGTCTCGTCGTCCGTGGCATCAAAAGCCAGAACGGGTGTCTTGAGCTCCGTCTTCAGAAGAAGCTCCGGCGTAAGTTCGCGCTCGATACCTTCGACTTTCGATACACTATCAGGCGCTCTCCAATCATGATCGTCCAGGACGACCTCGCCGACTACGTCGGGTTCGACGTTTGGCGCTCGGACCAGTACCGTCAGATCCTCCCACAACGCAACCTTTTCGCCTCGCACGTCGAGGCTCAACCTGTAGTTGCCCGGCTGGAGGCCGCTGATTGAGAGCTTGACCGGATCGGAAGACGTCAGACGGAACTTGCCGATCGAGAAGGCATCACCCTCTTTGCCGTCTGCCACGAGGGGAGTAATCCGGGGTTCGATGAACATCTTGGAGTCAGCGAAGAGCTTGTCGGGCAGGGCAACTCGGGCGGTCACCTCATGCGGCTGTGGCAGGAGCACAGCCTGGGACTTGCGCTCGGTGCGAAGAAAATCGCCGCCTCCCCATCCAGTAACTCCCGCCAGGTTGAAACTCTTCCCGCGCGCCACGCCGAAAGTGAGTATGCCTATGCCGAAATGCTGCGGCGCATGGTAACTCCATGTCGGGAGGAACGCCCAGGTCGCAGAGCGCTTGATCTCCTGAAAATCGTTGCGGCAGATGTTCAACCGGACGGCCTTAATTCCCTTTGGAGTCAGGTCCAGCGAACGCAGCGGAACGGACATCTCCAGGGTCCACGCATCCGGCTCCCGCCCTGCCCTGACCTCTGAGGGAGGAGTCCATGCCGCGTGCCACCGCAATGTTCCTTCCTCAATCACCATTCTCGAATCATATCGAGCGCCTATCGAGTTCACGATGATCTGGTAGTAGGGCGGCTTCGAAACGTCCGGGTGTAGGAAGAACTCGATGCTGTCTTCCAACCAGAGCTCGCCATCGCGCTTTCGCTTCTCAGCCTTTGTCTGCGTCCCAGGAATCAACTCGCACCGGCATGCGAGATAGAGATTGTTGTTGTCAACCCCCAGCCAGGCGGTCGTAGACGGGTACGCTTTCTCCCCGGTTCCCGGCACCTGAAACTCCCGTATGGGCTGTGCCTCCAGCCACTCGCCCTCTGCCAGTGTCCCGTCAATCTTCGGCGCTTTCGTCATGTGGGGAATGACGACGGATTGCACGTGGGAGTTCAAGGTGCTGTCCTGCGCTCTCTCGAGACGACACTCGATTCCCTCCGGCGCCCCGTGCAGCGCTGCCGCCAAGATGAGGAGGAGCACTATCGAGGCGACACCTGTGCACTTTGCAGGCCCACCATAAAGCATTGTCATCCTCCCTGGTCATATCGGTTCGCGGAACAATCATCAAACGGGCCGTCTGTTATGGTACTCTACGCCAGGCCCTCTGTCAATGACCGCTGATGGCCAATCCGCTGTGCCAGCACCTGGAGCACCTCTTCGACCCTAGTCTTCCCGTCGAGCACCCGCCGGTTCGCATCCTGCTTTGCTCCCACCCAGGAGATTCACCTGCGCACGGAGGAATGACCTTACCGGCGGCAAATACTCTTATTAGAGCACACGGCTAGTATCAGCGTCGAAGATGTTTACTCCCAGAGGCACCTTAGGTTCCCTTGGCGCGTGTGCTTTATCGGAGGTGGATGCAAGATGACCAATCGAATGAACAGGAGAGAGTTTCTGGAGACAAGCGGGAAGGCCGCGCTCGGCGTCGGGCTCGGCGTCTCGGCGGCGAACGCCCTCGCAACGCCGACCTACGCAGAGGAAGCGAAGGCCCCGCCGAGCGAGAAGATCCTGGTCGGCTTCATCGGCACCGGCGGGATGGGCATGGCTAACCTGCACGGCTTCATGGGCCACTCCGAAGTGGAAGTGGCAGCCGTCTGCGACGTAGACTCCAAGCGTCTGGGAAGAGCGATTGTCGCGGTCGAGAAAAGGTACGGACGAAAGCCGATGTTCTCGAAGGATTTCCGGCACGTCCTGGACATGAAGGAGATTGACGCCGTGGTGATCAGCACGCCGGACCACTGGCATGCGCTGCCCTTCATCAACGCGTGCGAGGCCGGCAAGGACGTCTTTGTCGAGAAGCCGATCTCCCACAACATCGTCGAGGGTCAATCCATGGTCGGGGCAGCGAAGCGTTTCGGACGCGTGGCCCAGGTGAACACCTGGCAGCGGAGCGTCCAGCACTATATCAACGCAATCGAGTTCGTGCGCTCCGGCAAGATGGGCAAGATTTCGATCTGCCGGACGTGGACGTGCGGCGGCGCCGGGGTCGGCAGGCAGGAACCTCAAGATCCACCGAGGGAACTGGATTGGGACTTCTGGCTGGGCCCCGCGCCTTACGTTCGCTATCGTCCGAACCGCTGCCATGGGAGCTTCAGATGGTTCTTCGACTACGCCGGCGGTCTTACCGGCGACTGGGGTGTCCACATGGTGGATATCGTCCTCCTGGGTATGAACGAGTGGCATCCGCTGGAAGTCGCATCTTATGGCGGAAAGCTGATCGCCGGCGAGGACGACGACCGCACCACCCCGGACACGCAGATGACGATATTCAAGTTCCCGGGCTTCGTGATGAACTGGGAGGTCCACGTAGGCGGCGACGGCCTGGACGGCGGCGGACACCACGGCGCGGAGTTCATCGGCGAGAAGGGTCGGCTGATCGTGGATCGCGGCGGCATCAACTGGAAGCCGTTCGACGGCGATCAAGAGGGCCCGGGGAATGAACGCCCGGGCGGAAGCCATATCCATGACTTCTTAGAGAATATCAAGAGCCGCGGGAAATGCAGGTCTGACATCGAATCGATGCACTACACCACTACGGCATGCCACCTGGCAAACCTGGCGTACCTCCACGGCAAAAGCATCAAGTGGGACGGCAAGAAGGGCGTCGTGGTCGGCGACAGGAAGGCGATGGACGTCCTGTGCTACCGCCGCGAGTACCGGAAGCCCTGGAAACTGCCGATGTACAAGATGTAGTGCAAAGCGCTGCGGATTGTCTCCACATCTCCGGTAGCCGCAGCTCTTTACGGCTGCGGTGCATGATTCGGTCCGCAGGCGGGACCGCCAAGGGCGGGAAAGACCTGCGGCTACCGCCGGAACGGCGCTTGATGAGCCGTCGGTCTGGGTATAACAGGTTGGCAGGACACTGGCATAGCCTTTGGAGGAGATGAGAGCCATGTTAAGTGAAAAAATGCAAGACGCCCTGAACGGCCAGATCAACGCGGAATTCTACTCAGCGTACCTGTACCTATCAATGTCGGCCTACGCGCAGTCGGTCAACCTGCCGGGCTTCGCGAACTGGATGCGCGTGCAGGTTCAGGAAGAGCTGACACATGCGATGAAACTGTACGATTACGTCATCAGCG
>Ga0114930_10003312_pt1 | contig 14172 bp, 11 predicted proteins | sample AnhtaG_FD_87300 | JGI IMG/M metagenome (GOLD analysis project Ga0114930, IMG submission 87300) | Deep subsurface microbial communities from Anholt, Denmark to uncover new lineages of life (NeLLi) - Anholt_01485 metaG | ecosystem: Environmental > Aquatic > Marine > Oceanic > Sediment | place... | reverse complement strand
GGCGGCCCGCCGCTACATCGCCGCGCAGTACGAGGCCGTGATCCGCGATGAGCAATGCGAGTGGCTCATCCCGCCGTACGTGCCGCCGGCATGCGAGCATTCCTACTGGTGCTACGCCTGCAAGCTGGATGAGGAGAAGCTGGGCGTGGACTGGCGGGCGTTCCGGCGCACGTTCATCGAGCACGGCGGCGACGGCCTGTACGGCCTCTGGACCCCCGTTCACCTCGAGCCCATCTTTCAGGGCCTCGCCTTCTATGGCGCGCCCGAACGCGCCCCCCACTTCGATCCGCGCTACAAGGGCCGCGTCAAAGGCTACCGCGCCGGCGATTGCCCGAACGTCGAGTCGTTCCGGAGGCGGCTGTGCCTGTTCCGCACGGGCATGACGACGCTCGAGGGCGTGAACGAACAAGTCGACGCGCTGCGCGCCGCCATCCGCCACTACGCCTAGACCGGATTTATCCCACTTCCCTTCCTCGCGTCTCTTGCAAGCCCGAATCCGGCCATGGTAGCATTGCGTTGCCCGGTCGTCACGGCGCATGTAGGCTGCTGGATTTGGGACGAATCAATGGACGCACGGCAAGACTCGATCCTGGACCGATTCCTCCGCACGGAAATGGCCATCTTGGTCTTGGCCGTCGTGCTGGCCATGTTCCCCTACACGCGCGACCCCACGGGCGACGTCAAGATCCTGCTGTACGCGGTGGGCGGCGGCATCCTGGCCGGTATATGCGTCATCGGCCGCCTGAAAACGGGCCGCCCCCTCCGACGGCCGAGTATATTGCTCGTTCCGATGCTCATCCTGTTCGGCCTGCTGGCCGTGTCGGGCTTGCGTTCCGGCTACATCGGCAATAGCCTCGTCGCATTGGCGAAGTTCGCCGCGCTGTTCCTGCTGTACCTCGTCGCCTCGCAGGCCTATCACACCCCAGGGCAGATCCAGCGCCTCATGCTGGTCACCTGCGCTGCCGTCAGCGTCTCGGTCGCCTACGGCATCATCCAGTACTTCGGGCTTGACCCCTTCCCGTGGAACCCCGAGCAGACCGCGTTGCTCAAAGAGGCCCCGGGGACCTTCGGCAACGGCAATCTGGCCGCGCACACCACCGTGCTGTGCATCGCCATGGCCGTCTACCTGGCCGTGGCGCGGAAGAACGTGCTGTACCTCGGTTTCGTCCTGCTGTTTCTGGTGCACCTGCACCTGGCGAACCAGCGCGGCGGCGTGCTCGGGTTGGGGGTGTCGGCCGTTCTGATAGCCGTGGCGGCCCTGGTCCATCGCCGGGTGAAACGTCCCATGCTTACCATTGCGATCAGCCTCGCGGTCGTCGGCCTGATGGGCGTGCTCGGGGCGGCGGGCCTCATGGGCTACATGAAGCTGCGGACCGGCGTCTACCACCCCCACGGACTCCCCATCCTCCTGCGTTACCACGGCTACTCCGGCGCGTCCCAAATGATCATGGAGAAGCCCCTGCTCGGATACGGCCCGCGCAACTACCGCATCCTGAACCCGAAGTGGTGGACCCCCTTCGAGCAGGAGCACTTCGTGGTCAAACACAAGATGAACTACAATGCCCACAACGACGTGCTCGAGATGGGCGTGGACGCCGGGCTCCCGGCGGCCGGGCTGTACTTCGCCATACTCGTGGCGGCCATAGCCTACGGGCTGCTCATCGCCTTGACCGAGGACGATCCGGGAAAGCGGGGCATCGGCTATGCCTTGGCCGCCATCTTCTGTACGTTCATGATCGACGGGTTCTTCGGCTTCAACCTGCGTGTCCCCGTCTCCGCCTCGCTCATCTTCATCATGGCCGGGTGTCTCGAGGCCATGCGCCTGCCCCCGGAACGCCCCTGCCCCGGCGAGAAGCCCGGCCGGGCGGCCTTGGCGGTCACGGTACTGGTCGTGCTGGTGGCCGTGGCCGCGGCCCTGTTCCAGGTCCGCGTGTTCGCCTCGAGCTATCTGCTGCAGCGCGCCCGCGGCGCCATCCACTGGAAAGCCTACGACGACGCCAAAGGCATACTGGCCCGCGGAGAGGTCCTGGCGCCCTGGAACTGGGAGTTCGCCAGCAGCCTGGGGCAGATCGCCATCAAGCAGTTCGATGCGGTGGCCGCTATCGCCCATTTCGAGCGCGGTCTTACCCAAAACCCCACGGACGTCACGGTGATGACCGAGCTCGCACGCGCCAAGATCATGCTCGCCGAGATCGGCGCCGCCGACAAGCCCCTGGACGTGCGCCTGGACTTCCTGGCACAGGCCGAAGCCCACGCGCGAGAAGCACTCGAGATATGCCCGCCCTTCCCCAGGGGCGAGGACCTGCTCGGGCGCGTCTCCTCCGTTCGCGCCGTCCTGCTCAAACAAGAGGCGGAACGCGGCGCTGACGTCGCCCAAGACGTAAGCGAAGCCTGGCGCGAGGCGGAAGCGCATTTCGAGCGGGCCGTCAAGTTCAGCCCGAAAGCGAACGGCCGCCTGTACATGGTGTTGGCCGTCGCCCGGGTCGAGCTCGAGGATGAGGCCGGCGCCCAGGACGCCTTTATCCGGGCCGCCGCCGCCGCGCCCGCCAACGCCGACGTCTGGCCGGTCTTCTACCGGTTCGCCCGCGACTCCGGCCGCATGCGCGTGTTCCGCGAGGCTGTGGCTAAGGCGGACAAGACGCTGCGCGCGGATGGTGGCGACGTGCCGCCGGCACTCCAAGCCGTGTTGATCGCCTGGAGCGGCCAGCCCGATGCGATGGCCAGAGCGACAGGCCTCCTGGCCGAGGCCGCCAAGGCCGAGCGCGTTGCCCAGACCGCGAGGCGGCGAAAAAGCAAGTTCATCTGGGCCGCGCGTCTCCTCGTGGACGAACTGCGTAAGCATGGGTCTTCCGTGGCCGAGGCCGCCCTGCCCGCCTACCGCATCGGCCTCGCCTACACGGCCGCCGGAGAGACCGAGGCCGCCTGCGCCCTGTTCGCAACGTGCTGGCAACACCTGCCGCGCACGCAGCAGACCGAATGCCTGATAGTGTGGGCCGAACTGCTGAACAGGCAGCGTCAATACGCCAAGTCCGTGACCATCCTGCGCGAGGCCGTCTCGCGCCTGTCCGCAGACCCCAACCTGCAACTGGCCCTGGCGCGGTCTCTGGCCCTCAACGGGAATGTGGCCGAGGCCCGCAACGAGTATGCCCTCATGCTCGATCTCTTCCCCCTCAAGGACACGGAACGCCAGGCCATCCGAAAGGAAATGGACGCGCTGAAGGCCAAGGGCGATTGACCCCCGTGTCGCATAACGCCTCGCGCCATTTCGCCAAGCGCATCCCTTCCGGGTACTTGCGGAATGACACCGCACCTCGTGCGAAGAACACACTGCCCCCGATGTCATTGCGAGGAGGGCTTCAGCCCGACGAAGCAATCCCCGCCGCCAACGCGATGCGCCACGTCCCGGGGGATTGCTTCGTCGGGCTGAAGCCCTCCTCGCAATGACACGGTGAGGACGAGACCTGCGGGCTACTCGTTACCCTCCCACCCGGGCGGGTACTGGATCCGGAGATGGAGGTCCTCGAGCTGCCTCGGGAACACCTTGCCCGGGGCGCCCATGAGCAGGTCCTGTGCCTTCTGGTTGAGGGGGAACGCGATGACCTCGCGGATGTTCGGCTCGTCCGCGAGCAGCATGACGATGCGGTCGAGTCCGGGCGCGATGCCACCGTGAGGGGGCGCGCCGTAGTGGAAGGCCCGCCACAGGGCCGGGAACTTGCCCTTGACCACGTCCTCGTCGTAGCCGGCGATCTCGAAGGCCTTGAGCATGACGTCGGGCCGGTGGTTGCGGATGGCCCCGGACGACAGCTCGACGCCGTTGCACACGATGTCGTACTGATACGCCAGCACCTCGAGCGGGTCCTGCTCGAGCAAGGCATCGAGGCCGCCCTGCGGCATCGAGAAGGGGTTGTGCGAGAAGTCGATCTTCTTCTCGTCCTGGTTGTACTCGAACATGGGGAAATCCACGACCCAGCAGAAGGACGCCAGGTTCGGGTCCACGAGCTCGAGCGCCGCCGCCAGGTAAATGCGCACCTTGCCCATCAACTCGTTCGTGGCGGCCCGGTCTCCCGCCCCGAAGAACAGCGCGTCCCCGTCCTCGGCGCCGGTGGCCTCGAGCAGCGCGGTCTTCTCGCCCTCGCTCAGGAACTTGACGATCGGGCCCTTCATGTCGCCGTCGCGCAACGCGATCCACGCCAGCCCCTTCGCGCCCTCGCCAATGGCGAAGCCCCCGGCGTCGTCGAAGAACTTGCGCGGTCGCGACGCCACGCCCTTGGCCGCGATCACCTTGACCGCCTCGGCCCCCGCGAAGACCCGCAACTCGCACTCCGAGAAGATCGCGGTCGCGTCGACCATCTCGAGGCCATAGCGCAGGTCGGGCTTGTCGCAGCCGTACTTGTCCATGGCCTCCTTGTACGGAATCCGCGGAAACACCTCGGCCACGACCTTCTTGTCGGACAGCTCGTTGAACAACCGGACCATCAGCAGCTCGAGCTCATGAAACAGGTCGTCCTGCGTGATGTAGGACATCTCGACGTCGATCTGGTAGAACTCGCCCGGGCTGCGGTCGGCCCGCGAGTCCTCGTCGCGGAAACACGGCGCGATCTGGAAGTACTTGTCGAAACCCGAGGCCATGAGCAGTTGCTTGAACTGCTGCGGCGCCTGGGGCAGCGCGTAGAACTGGCCCGGATACAGCCGGCTCGGCACCAGGTAGTCCCGCGCCCCCTCCGGCGACGAGCTCGTCAGGATTGGCGTGTGGAACTCGGTGAAACCGCGCTCAGTGAGATGGGCGCGCGTCAGCTCGACCGCCTGGGACCGCAGCAGGATATTGCGGTGCATGCGCTCGCGGCGCAGGTCCAGGAACCGGTGTTGCAGCCGTAACTCCTCCGAGGTCTCGAGGTCCTGGTTCACCGGGAACGGCAACGGGTCGCAGGCGGATTCGACGGCCATCTCGTCGGCCACGACCTCGATCTCGCCCGTGTCCAGGTTCGGGTTGACCGTATCCTCGGAACGCGGCACCACCTTGCCCGTCACCGTGATGACACTTTCATTGCGCACGCGTTCGGCCACATTGAAAAAGTCCCGGCCGGGGTTGACGACCACTTGCGTCAGGCCGCCGTGGTCGCGCAGGTCAATGAAAATGACGCCGCCGTGGTCGCGCTTCCGATGGACCCATCCCGACAGCCGGACCACCCGGTCCACGTCGGGCCTACGCAACTCACCACACGTGTGCGTTCGATACGGGTGCATAGACCAGCAATCTCCAAGACCACTGCCAAATCGGCTCAGAAGTGAACGCCGTATACTAATGAGTGGCCTAATCGTTGTCAAATTCCGCGTCGCCTTTGCCAGGAGAGCGCCGTGGCGGGGTGGTGATCGCAGTCGCTACTTTGACTTCGTCGCAAGCCAGCGGACCTTGCTCAAACGTCGGTCCACCGTCAGCAGCGTCAAGTCATACACCAATGCGGTTGCCGCCAGGAAGTGGTCTGCGGGGTCTCGGTGCGGCAGTTCGACCTCGAGGCTGGTCAGCGCCACCTCACCATTCATGGGCGCATCTTTCACGGGGAATAGCTCGAGAGCACGCTGGACCCAGGCGCGAAAACCGCCCTGCAAATGGATCCTTCCGCGGGCGGCAAGCATCCCGATTTCCCACACCGAAACGGGCGAGAGCCAGCATCGGTCTTGTGCGCCATCGATGTCGCGTCGCAGCCCCTTGGGCAATCGCTCCGAGCCGGCCAAATACCAGAACCAGATGTGTGAATCCAGCAAGAACCCTCTCATCTCAGTGCATTCCAATCCTCTTCCGGCAACGGCTCGAGGATATCTCCCCTTTCCTCGGCCAATTCCGACATGCATCCAAAGCTGCTGCCGGGGCCGGCTTCGGGTTCCGGGGGCGGCACAACCTGCGCTACGGGTTTGCCCCGCCGCGTGACCAGTACGGATTCTCCGGTTCCCCTGACACGTTCGAGCACCGCCAGACAGGTCGCTTTGAACTTTGAGATGGCCATGGTTTCCATGGCGTGATTGTACCATGGTCAATTACCATGGTCAATATCTACACGAACTAAGCCGAGTTCACGGGGTTTCAGGCCGCGGAACAGTTTGGCCGTGTGGCAGCGTTGAGGGGGATACGGCAACGGCGGTCCGGTGCGTCCCAAGCTACTTGACGGGTTGCGCGGCGTGTTGGGTCAGGAAGGCGCGGGCGGTGGCTGCGATGCTGGCCGCGTCAAGGCCGCTGTCGGCGAGTTGCTCGGCGCGTTTGGCGTGGTCGATGAAGGCGTCGGCCAGACCGATACGGCGAATGCGCACTTCGGGGAGGCGCCCGCGGTCGTCGAAGTACTCGATGACGGCCGCCCCGAAGCCGCCTTGCAGGGCGTTCTCTTCGACGCTAAGGATAGGGACGTCGGCGAGTTGGTCGAGCAGGTGCGCGTCGACGGGCTTGATGAACCGGGCATCGGCGACGCCGACGGACCAGCCCTCGGCCTCGAGGCGTTCCGCGGCGTCGAGGCACGTGCCCACGCAGGGGCCGAGTGCGAGGAAGGCGGCGTCTGAGCCGTTGCGCAGGACCTCGCCCCGGGTGACGTCGCGCCCGTGGGCTTCGCCGATGGTGGGGGCCGTGTCGCGGTGATAGCGGATACACACCGGTCCGTTCTGCTTCAGCGCCCACTCGAGCATGGCGGCGAGGTCCACGCCGTCGCGCGGGGCGAGCACGGTGGCGTTCGGGATAACGCGCAGGAAGGAGAGATCGAAGGACCCGGCGTGGGTCGGCCCGTCCTGACCCACGAGCCCGGCGCGGTCGATGGCGAACACGACGGGCAGTTTCTGGAGGCACACGTCGTGGATGAACTGGTCGTAGCCGCGCTGTAGGAAGGTCGAGTAGAGCGCGCATACGGGCCGCATGCCTTGGGCGGCCAGGCCTGCGGCGAAGGTCACGGCGTGCTGCTCGCAGATGCCCACGTCAAAGAAGCGCTCCGGGAACCGCTCGGCGAAGGTGCTCAGGCCGGTGCCGCTGGGCATGGCGGCCGTGATGCCGACAACGCGGTCGTCGCGTTCGGCGGCCTCGATGAGGGCTTTCGCAAAGGCGTCGGTGAAGGTCTTGGCGGCCGGCGTGGGGGCGACCCTCTGGGGCGGCCGGGCTTCGCCTTCGGTCTCGGTGGTGGGGATCTGGAGGGGTTTGACGCCGTGATACTTCGCGGGGTTCTTCTCCGCGTCAGAGAAGCCCCGGCCCTTCTGCGTTGCGCAGTGCAGCAGGATGGGCCCGCGCATCTCCTTGAGACGCGTGAACAGCCCGACCAGGGCCGGCAGGTCGTGTCCATCGACGGGGCCTACATAGTTGAAGCCCAGTTCCTGAAACAGGCCGCCCGCGGTGATGAAGCCTTTGACGGAGACCTCGAGGCGATGGGCGGTCTCGCTCAACCGTGGGCCGAGGATGCGTTTGACGAAGCTGGCAACGTCCTCTTTGTAGCGCTTGTAGCGGCGGGCCGTGATCAGGCGGTTGAAGTGGGCCGACAGGGCGCCGACGCTGCGCTCGATGGACATCTCGTTGTCGTTGAGGACCACGAGCATGTCGGAGCCCAGTTGGCCGGCGTGGCTGAGCGCCTCGAGGGCCATGCCGCCCGTCATGGCCCCGTCGCCAATCACGGCGATGACGTGCCGGGTCTCGTGGCGCTGGTCGCGGGCGACGGCCATGCCCAGGGCGGCCGAGATCGAGGTCGAGCTGTGCCCTGTCCCGAAGGCGTCATAAGGGCTCTCACCACGGCGGGGGTAGCCGCTGAGCCCCCCTTTGAGGCGCAGGGTGTCGAAGAGGTCCCGCCGGCCCGTCAGCAGCTTGTAGGCGTAGCTCTGATGGCCGACGTCCCAGATGACCACGTCCGTCTGCATGTCATAGACGTGGCACAGGGCGGTGGTGAGCTCGACGACGCCGAGGGGCGAGGCCAGGTGCCCGCCGTTGACCGAGACCGTGTCGATGATCTTGCGGCGGATCTCGGCGACGAGGGCCTCGAGCTCCTCGATCGAGAACGAGGCCAGGTCCTCAGGCCCGTTCACCCTGCACAGCAGGGGGAAGTCGAGGGCCTGATCCAGTGCTTTTCGTTCTTCAGGCGAAGCCGACATGGTCGGTAAGTGTCACTCCGTGGTTACCCGCGCGATTATAGCACAAGGCGCTGGACATGGGTCCGTTTTGACTTTGATCGGTAGCCGTTGCTAGAGTGCGGCCCTCAATAGGGCGTGTTGTTCAACCGACCGACAACCACAGGAAGCGTGTCGATGCTCCAGGAAGCTATCGCAGGGCTCGTCAAGGGCGAGGACCTGTCGCGGGAACAGGCCGCGGCCGCGATGCGGTGCCTGATGCGCGGCGAAGCGACGGCGGCCCAAATCGGCGGGTTCCTCGTGGCGCTCCATATGAAAGGCGAAACGGTCGACGAGATCACGGGCTTGGCCGAGAGCATGCGGGAAATGGCCACGCCTGTCCGGACGTCCCGCCGGCCCTTGGTGGACACGTGCGGCACGGGCGGCGACCATTCGGGGACCTTCAATATCTCGACGACGGCGGCGTTTGTGGTGGCGGGTGCGGGGGTGGCCGTGGCCAAGCACGGCAACCGCAGCGCCACCAGCCAGTGCGGCAGCGCGGACGTGCTCGAGGAGTTGGGCGTCAACATCGAGGCATCCCCGGAGACCGTCGGCCGCTGCATTGACGAGGTGGGCATCGGGTTTCTCTATGCGCGCGCGCTGCATTCGGCCATGAAGCACGTGGCCGGGCCGCGCACGGAACTCAAGATCCGCACCGTCTTCAATATCCTGGGGCCTTTGACCAACCCGGCGCGCGCCTGCGGCCAAGTGGACGGTGTGTTTGACGCGAAGCTGGTGGAACCCCTGGCGCACGTCCTGGCCAACCTGGGTTTGCGCCACGCCTTCGTCGTGGCCGGGTCGGACGGCCTCGACGAGCTGACTCTCTATGGGCCTTCCGCCGTGGCCGAAGCCCGGGGCGGCCAAGTGACGACCTACGAGGTCACGTGCGAGCAGTTCGGACTGGGGATCGCTGAGAAGGACGAGGTTGCGGGGGGAGACGCCCAGCGCAACGCCGAGTTGCTCGAGGCCGTCCTGGCGGGGGAGACGGGACCGTATCGCGACATTGTGGTGCTGAACGCGGCCCCGGCCATCATAGCCGGGGAGGCGGCCAAGGACTGGCACGGCGCAATCAAGGCGGCGAAAGAGTCGATCGATTCCGGCGCGGCGTCGCGCGCGCTCGAGGGCCTGGTGCGGGTGTCCAATGATTCTTGACGAGATCTGCACCCACAAACGCGAGGAAGTGGCACAGCGCAAGGCGGCCGTCCCGCTCAAGGACCTCGAGGAAGCCCTCGGGCAGGCGCGTCCGGCGCGGGATTTCCGCGCGGCCCTCCGCATGGAAGGCATCAGCCTGATCGCCGAGATCAAGAAGGCGTCCCCCACCAAGGGGATCCTCATTGAGAACGTCGACCCGGTCGAGTTGGCCGCGGTGTACGAGTCCTCAGGGGCTCGGGCCTTGTCGGTGCTGACGGACGGCAAGTACTTCAGCGGGGCCATCGAGGATCTGGTGACGGCGCGCCAGGGCGTGAAGCTGCCTTGCCTGCGCAAGGATTTCGTCGTTGACGAGTACCAGATTTGGGAATCGCGCGTTCACTCGGCCGACGCGATTCTCCTCATCGTCGCGGTCCTGTCCGACCAACAACTCGAGGACTACCTGGGCCTGGCACGGAGGCTTGGTTTGGCGGCCTTGGTGGAGACGCATACGGCCGGGGAGATCGAGCGGGCGCTTCGTGCTGAAGCCCACATCATCGGGGTCAACAACCGGGACCTGAACACGTTCGAGGTGAACGTGAAGACGACGTTGGAGCTCAAGAAGCTTGTGCCCGGCGGCAACGTGCTGGTCAGCGAGAGCGGGATTCGGACCCGCGATCACGTGCGGCAGCTCGATGACGGCGGCGTCGACGCGATCCTTGTGGGCGAGGCCCTGGTCACCAGCGGCAATATTCCGGCGGCGATCGCGGGACTGTTGGGTCATGACGAGAGTTAAGATCTGTGGCATCACGAACCTCGAGGACGCCCTGGCGGCGTGCGAGGCCGGGGCCGACGCGCTTGGCTTCGTGTTTGCGCCGGAAGCCAAAGCCCGCAACCGCTACGTGTCCCCCGAGCAGGGGCGCGAGATCGTGAGGCAATTGCCGCCATTCGTGTCGACGGTGGCGGTGTGCGTCAACGATCCGCCGGCGCGGCTGCGGGAGTACCTCGAGTTTGTCGACTACGTGCAGCTCTGCGGTGAAGAAAGCGTCGAAGACTGCGCGGCCGTGTGCGACCGTGCTATCAAGGCGTTCCGCGCGGGTGGGGATTTCGACCCGGCCGGCATGGCGGCCTATCCGGCCGCGGCCTACCTGCTGGACGCCGGCGTTCAGGGCGCCCACGGCGGCACGGGCGTGACGTGCGACTGGGACGTGGCGCGCCGCGCGGTGGCCCTGGGCCGGCGGATCGTGCTCGCGGGCGGCCTGACGCCCGACAACGTGGCCGAAGCCGTGCGGGCGGTCCGGCCTTATGCCGTAGACACCTCCGGCGGCGTCGAGAGCGCCCCAGGGAAAAAGGACCATGACCGAATACGCCGCTTCATCGAAAACGCCCGGCTACCCGTATCCTGACGCGCGCGGCCGCTACGGGGACTTCGGCGGCAGGTTCGTGCCGGAGACCCTGATGTGCGCCCTTGAGGAGCTCGAGCAGGCCTACGAGGAGGCGCGCAACGACCCGCAGTTCCAGGAAACGCTGCGGGATTACCAGATCCACTACGTCGGCCGGCCCACGCCGCTGTACTACGCCGCGCGGCTCACCGAGCACCTTGGCGGGGCCAAGGTGTACTTCAAGCGCGAGGACCTGGCCCACACGGGCGCGCACAAGATCAACAACGCCATCGGACAGGCCCTCCTCGCCAAGCGCATGGGGAAACGCCGCCTCATCGCCGAAACCGGCGCGGGCCAGCACGGCGTCGCCACGGCCACGGTCGCCGCCCTGCTCGGGTTCGATTGCGACGTCTACATGGGCACGGAGGACATGGAGCGCCAGAGGCTCAACGTCTTCCGAATGCAGCTTCTGGGGACCCGCGTCCTGCCGGTCGAGTCCGGCAGCCGGATCCTCAAAGACGCCATCAACGAGGCCCTACGCGACTGGGTCACGAACGTGCGCGATACGCACTATCTCCTCGGCACCGTCCATGGCCCCCATCCGTTCCCCGTGATCTGCCGCGACTTCCAGACCATCATCGGTCGAGAAACCCGCACCCAGATCCTCGAGATGGAGGGGCGGCTCCCGGATCTGCTCATCGCGTGCGTCGGGGGCGGCAGCAACTCGATTGGGCTGTTCTTCGATTTCCTCGAGGAGAAAGCGATCCGGATGATCGGCGTGGAAGCGGGCGGCCTGGGCCCCGAAACGGGCAAGCACGCGGCGCGGTTCGCGGGCGGCACTCTGGGCATGCTCCAGGGGGCCTACAGCTACGTGCTCCAGGACGAGCACGGCCAGATCCTCGATACGCACAGCGTGTCCGCGGGCCTCGACTACGCCAGCGTGGGGCCGGAACACGCGCACTTGCGGGCGACGGGACGCGTCGAGTACACCTACGCCAACGACGATGAGGCCCTCGATGCCTTCCAACTCACGAGCAAGCTCGAGGGCATTATCCCCGCCCTCGAGAGCGCCCACGCCGTGGCCCACGCCTGCAAGGTGGTGCCCGACATGCCCAAGGACCAGATCGTCATTGTGAACATGTCGGGCCGGGGCGACAAGGACGTCGAGCACGCTGCCCGCTTCATTCTTCCGGAGGGCGTGGCGTGAACCGCATCGAGCGTCGTTTCAAAGACCTGGCCGCCCAGGGCGAGACGGCCTTCATACCCTACATCACGGCCGGCGATCCCACGCTCGACTATACGGCCGAGCTGGTCTTCGAACTCGAGAAGGCCGGGGCCGACATCATCGAGTTCGGCGTCCCGTTCTCGGACCCGGTGGCCGACGGCGTGGTCAATCAGGAGGCGGCCCAGCGCGCCCTGAAGCACGGCGTGTCGTTGCACGACGTCGTGGGCCTCGTCAAGAGACTCCGCGCGGACACGCAGATCCCGCTGGTGTTGTTCACGTACTACAACCCGGTGCTGGCCTACGGCGCCGAGTCGTTTGCCGATGACGCGGCCGAGGCCGGTGTGGATGGCGTGCTGTGCGTGGACCTTCCGCCGGAAGAGGCCGGGGAACACAAGCGCCTGCTCGACGCCAAGGGGATCGCGACGATCTTCCTGGCGGCCCCGACGAGTTCGGCCGAGCGGCTCGAGCTCATCGCGAGGGGCTCGACGGGCTTCGTGTACTACGTTTCGCGGACGGGTGTGACGGGGGAGCGGGCCGATATCGAGAGTTCCGTCAAGGGCATGGTGGCCCAGATCAAGCAGTATGGCGACAAGCCGGTGGCCGTGGGTTTCGGCATATCGAACCCGCAGCAGGCCGCGGAAGTGGCGGGCTACGCCGACGGGGTGATCGTGGGCAGCGCCATTGTCCGAATGGTGGGCGAGCTTGGCGCGGTGCCCGACATGCCTCAGCGCGTGGGCGCGTTCGTCCGGTCACTGGTCGAGGCGACGAAACAGGTGGAGCCGGCATGAATCCGCGAGACATCATTGCAAGGGCCCTGGACGCGGCGCGGCAATGCGGCGCGGCGGACGCGGAAGTGGCGTTGACCCGCGACGTCAACCTCGAGATCGAGGTTGCCAAGGGCGAGGTCGAGACCCTGGGCCTGGCCGAGGCGATGGGCGTGGGCGTGCGCGTGTTCACCGAGGACCGGCGCATGGGCTTCGCCTACACCACGGCCGCGGAGGCCGGCGTCGAGCGCGTCGTCGAGGCGGCCTGGCACAACGCCCTCGCCACAACGCCCGACGAACACAACGTCCTGCCCGAGCACGCCCCGACCTCCGAGGACGACTGGTCCGAGCAGGACTTCGCGGACGTGCCCGTTGCCAAGAAGGTGGATTTCTGCCGTGAGCTCGAGAGGAAGACCCTCGATGGGGACCCGCGGATCACGCACGTCCAGCACGCCAGCTATTCCGATACCCGCGGCGAATACACGGTGGCCAACTCGCGCGGCCTGTTGCGCACCTTCAGCAACGCCTACGGCACGTGTTCGGTCGTGGCCGCGGCCGCACAAGAGGGCGCGGACTCGGAGATGGGCTGGGAGTTCGATTTCGCCAAGACCTTCGACGCCCTGCGTCTCGACTGGGTGGCCGAGCGGTGCGTCGAGCGCACCGTCCGCCAACTCGGCGGCAAGCCTTGTCCGACGCGCGCCATGCCCATCGTGCTGGACAACTACGTCACGACGCAGTTTCTCGGGGTCCTGGCCCCGGCGCTCATGGCGAACCAGGTGCTGAAAGGCAAATCGCTGTTTGCGGAGCAGGTGCGGCAGGACATCGCGGCCAAGTGCGTAACGCTCATCGACCAGAATGACGCCCCGGGCGGCCTGAATCGCGCCCCTTTCGACGCCGAGGGCGCGTCCGCGCAACGGACCGTACTCGTGGAAGCCGGTACGTTGCGCGGGTTCCTCCACAACGCCTACACGGCCCACCGTATGGCCGTGAAGAGCACCGCGAACGCCGGGCGCGGCGGCGGTTTTCGCAGCGTACCGGAAGTCACGGCCACGAACCTCTTCCTCGAGCCCGGGCAGCGCTCCCAGGAAGAGTTGCTCGAGGGCGCCGGGGATGGCCTGTTTGTCACGTCGGCCATGGGCGCACACATGGCCGACCCGATCTCGGGCGATTTCAGCCTCGGGGTGAGCGGACTCGAGATCGAGGGGGGCCGGCCCGGGCGACCCGTCCGCGGCGTGACGATTGCGGGAAATCTCAAGGAACTGCTTAGGAACATCGAAGACGTGGGCGGCGACCTGCGGTTCTTCAGCTCGACGGGCGCGCCGTCCGTGCGGATCGCAGAAATGATGGTGAGCGGAGAGTAGCCAGTGCAGACGCCCGTCGACGTGCTCAACACCTTCTTCCTAGTCCTGTCGTTTGTGATGGGCGGCATGATCGGCAGCTTCCTGAACGTGTGCATCTACCGGCTGCCCCGGAACGAGTCCATCGTCCGGCCGCGTTCGCGGTGTCCGAAGTGCGGCAACGCCATTGCGTGGTACGACAACGTGCCTATTCT
>Ga0114930_10003309_pt1 | contig 14178 bp, 12 predicted proteins | sample AnhtaG_FD_87300 | JGI IMG/M metagenome (GOLD analysis project Ga0114930, IMG submission 87300) | Deep subsurface microbial communities from Anholt, Denmark to uncover new lineages of life (NeLLi) - Anholt_01485 metaG | ecosystem: Environmental > Aquatic > Marine > Oceanic > Sediment | place... | reverse complement strand
GCTCTTCGGAACGACGGATACCATGGGGTTCTGTCCCTGGAGACCCACTATAAGCCGGAAAGCGGCGGCGGGGAGGACGGCTCGCGGGAGTGTCTCGCCAGCTTGAATGACATGCTGGCCGCTCTGTGACAGGCGCGCTTAGATTGCCCGAAGCATGGACTGAAAGATCGAGGTTCGGAGGACGTTTATGTCAATAGTTGGTATGCGGAAGAAGATGGGGAGCTACTTCAAATTCGTCATGCTCGGAGTTGCCGTTGCTTTCGCAGTGGGTTTTGTCGGTATGAACATGGGCGGTTCGGGCATGGGGGGCCGCCAGGATGGCGAAGCTTTATCCGGCGCCCTGGCAAAAGTCAACGGCGAGAAGCTGGAGCGAAAGGTTTACTGGTTGGAGGTGTACAGGCAACTGACAGAGCTCCAGCAGACTCAGGAAGTCGGCCCGACAGAAGAATCCCGTCTCCGCGGGATGATATTCGACCAGCTCGTGGGCGATACGCTGAGGGTCCAGGCCGCCAAGAAAGAAGGCCTGCGCGTATCGAAGCGCGATCTCAGGGGGCAGATCGACAACTATGTGGATGGGCGGATAAAGGAGCTCAAGGAGCAGCTCCTGGCTGGCAGGAAGAAGAAGTCCGACAAAGTGTTCGAGGCGCAGCTTGCCAAACTTGAACCCGGGATGACCGTCGCAAAGAAGAAGAACCAGCTCAGGAAGGAGCTCTGGAAGCACAAGGATGACATACGGAAGGCTATCCTCGTCGAAAAGCTGGGCAAGAAGCTGGAAAGCTCCGTCAGGGTGACGGATAAGTTCCTCCTCGAGAGCTATGACGAGGTGAAGCTCAAGCAGATAACCGTGAGCACTCAAAAAAGATCCTCGGCCCAGGCAGAAAAGCGCGCAAAGGACGTGGTGGAAAGGCTCCGGAAGGGCGCAGACTTCGCGGAACTCGCCACGGCTCATTCCGACGATGGGTTTAAGGAATTGGGAGGCGACCGAGGGCCCATACGAAGGGTCTGGCTCGAAAAGGAACTCAGAGATGTCGCCTTCAAGCTGAAACCGGGCGAGATCAGCGATCCGATCAAGACGGACCGGGGATTTGTGGTCCTGAGATCCGAGGGTGTCAAGAGAAACCTCCCTGCCGATTTCGACGACCCGAAGAAAAAGAAGGAATATCGAGAGTCTCTCCTGGCCCAGGAGCGGGGCAGGGCTCAGTACGAGTACTTTCGAAATCTGCGCGAGAAGGCCAAGATCGAGGTCTACGACCCCGAACTCGAGGCTTACCTGGCCTACAAAGGCGTCCTTGCTTCTCTCGGAAGCGGGATGCGTGCCGAGCATAAGAGCAAAGTGGAGAAGGCCATCAAGGCCTATCGCGTCGCCATAGTCCAAGCTGGGGATGACTCCGGCGTCACGGCCAGGAGTTACGTTCAGATCGGCTACCTTTACAATATAATGCTGACCTCGAGCCTGGTCGATACAACTGAGGAGGAACGCGAGAAATACGAGTTGGAGGCCAAGCGGGCTCTCCAGGATGCGTTGAATTACACCGAGTCGAACGAGATACGCATGATACTCGCCCGGATGTACGTAGATGCCGGCGACTACGACAAAGCGGCAGAGCACCTTGAGATCGCTTCCGAGAATGCGTTCGATGATTATGAGACCCGGATGCGGATTCTGAGTCTGTATCAGCAGATGAACCGTCCGGACCTCGCGGCCAAAGAGCAGAAGTGGCTGGACGAGTACATGGAACAGCGGGCTGCGGAGGCTCCGTCAAGCGAGGTCACCGTGCCGATAACAGCGGAACCCGGTGCTGCAGGCGGCGGTGAGAACTCCGGCCGCTAGACGATCTTGTTGGCAGCAGCGTCCTTGCGGATCTTAAGGCGGAGCACCCGGCTCCGCCTTACGCATGAATGCGCGAATGTCCGGGTAACCGACATGTTGGGGAACGGCCGCATGAACCTGGAACCTACTATAAAGCCCCGAGAAACCAGAGCCAGGCTCGTTCAGTTTATCGAACATGAAGTCGCCAGAGCAGGCCTCGAAAAGGCGGTCGTGGGCTTATCCGGAGGGGTTGATTCGTCGCTCACGGCGTACTTGGCTGTAGAGGCTCTGGGTTTGCAGCATGTGTGGGGAATTGGGATGCCCTACAACACCAGCAGTCGGTCCAGCATCGAGGATGCCAGGCTCGTGACGTCGTCGCTCAACATCCACTTCGATACCATAGAGATCACCCCGCAGATTGACCTCTACTTCGAGCGCTTCCCCGAGGCCGACAGAGTCCGCCGTGGGAACAAGATGGCCAGGGAGCGGATGTCGATCCTGTACGACCAGTCGTACGTGCTGGAAGCACTGGTAGTGGGAAGCTCGAACCGAACCGAGGGACTGCTTGGGTACACGACGCTCTGGGGCGACATGGCATGTGCGATCGCGCCGCTCGGCGCACTGTTCAAGACCCAGGTGCGGCAGCTCGCGCGAGAGGTCGGTGTCCCCGAGCGGATCATCGCGAAAACACCAAGCGCGGAGCTTTGGCCGGGGCAGACCGATGAAGGGGAACTCGGCTTCGCATACGCCGACGTTGACCGGCTGCTCTACGGGATGCTGGACCTCGGGCTGAGCGACGAGCAACTTGTTGAGGAAGGGTTCAGCCCCGACTTCATCAGCCGCGTGCGGGAGATTATGCGGGCGAACGAGTTCAAACGCCGAATGCCGCTCGTGCCGGAGTTGGACTGATTTGCTGGAATTCCACTGGTGAAGCTCTCATGCCCGGAACGCTCTATCTAGTAGCGACTCCTATAGGCAATCTGGCGGACCTCACCCTCCGTGGACTGAGCACCCTCAGGGAGGTGGACCTGATAGCCGCCGAGGATACCCGCGTCACTCGAAAGCTCCTCTCCCATTACGGAATCGAGACCCCGATGACCCCATATCACCAACACAGTGTGGGGCGCAAGGCCGAGCGGTTGGTGGCGATGCTCGAGGACGGGAAGAACATCGCTCTCGTGTCCGACGCAGGCACGCCCGGGATTTCGGACCCGGGCCATGAACTCATCACCCTCACTATCGCACAGCAGATCGCTGTGGTGGCCATCCCCGGCCCGAACGCTATAATCACTGCGCTTATCGTCTCCGGTCTGTCCACGCGCCGGTTTGCATTTGACGGGTTTCCGCCCAGGCAGTCGGGCGAGAGGCGGGCGTTCTTCGAGTCGCTGCGGAACGAGCGCCGGACGATGGTTTTCTACGAATCACCGCATCGCCTGCTGCGCACGCTGAAAGACATGCTGGCGGTTTTCGGCGACCGGGAGGCGGCTGTAGTACGGGAGGCCACCAAGATGTTCGAGGAGGTCCATCGCGGCACCATAAGCTCCGCCCGGGATCGTTTCACGGAAGTGAAGCCGAAGGGCGAGATCACACTGGTCGTGGCGGGGGCCGGCGCCGAGCCGCCCGAGGCCTTCGCCGATCAGGTAGAAGATGCCCTGCGCAGGTTCCTCGCCGAGGGTATGTCCGAGCGCGACGCTGTGAGGCGGGCCGCGGCGCTGTATCCCATGCCCAGGAAGGAAGTATACCGCCGGATGCTCAATATGAAAGAGGAGTCGACAGGTGAGAAGTAAATTCGTCTGTTTTCAGATTCTCCTCCTCTTTGTACTTGCTTACGGTGGGTCCGCTGCGGCAGACGTGGCGCAGAAACCGGCGGACTTCACGCAGGCCGTGATTATGAAGGCCGTCGGTTTCATGCCGGACGATCTGCAGCCGCATCTGAGCGCATCCAAGAAGGGAATCTTGGCGGCGGCGAGAGCGGAGCCGGGCAGGACTTCCATAGATCTATGCTACTTCGTCTCCAAGGAAGAGGGAACCGGCCTGGTCGTTTTCGCTGAGAGGTTCCGCCAGGCGCGCAAGGCAGTGGACAAGGGGAAAACCGTTTCAGGGCTGGTGTCTCATCTCGGCCACCTCGCACGCTCTGTGATAGCGCTTTCACAGCCATATCGTAGCGAAGAGGCCGCGTTCGAGGGCCCCGAACGCGGCGCCTTCGAGCAAGAGCTGAACTCGCAGAGCCTGCTTCTCAAGGCCGATTTCGACGGCTGCCGAAGGGTCGATAACCCGTCCAAGTTCGCGCTGGTGATCGCTAAGAAGGCGAATGTGGAACTCGGGAAACTGGCCGCCCAGCGAGATGGGCAGCAGGTGGCCGAGGTCCGGTCAGCAGTTTTCGCACTTGCATCGAACAGCCTGGCCGACGTCTGGTGGAGTCTGCTCACCGAGCCGGGTGAGGCGTCCAAGGACAGCGCCCCGGGCACGGACACAGCCGCTGACTACATCGGGAACAAGCAGAGCCTGAAATTCCACCTGGCCGCCTGCAGACATTTGCCTGCCGAGAAGAACCGCGTTTACTTCACGACGCGTGGACAGGCCGTCGCCGAGGGTTTCGTGCCCTGCAAAGTGTGCAAGCCATGACCGAGCCGACCTCGGATTGCCCTTCGGATCTGCCGCCCGCTGAGGAGCATTCTCGCGGGGGGATTCTACCGATCATCAAGCTCCTCGCATACTTCTTCACATTGGGTTTCGCCCTGCTTCTGGCTGTGGCGTTCGTGGCGATGTTCATACGGCCTGCCGGGCCCACCGACCTCAAGTTCTTTGCGGCGTTTGCACTGCCCTATGCGGCTGTAACGGTTCTTGTCACGCTTGCGTTCGTCATCTTTGTGGACAAACGGCCCGCCGGCACGCTGGGTCTGGATCGGCGCGGCTCATGGATCGCTGAATTGTGGTTCGGCTCAATCCTTGGGGCGGCGCTGATCGCTCTTGTCTTCATCGTTTCGTACGCTGCCGGCTGGACGAAGATAACCGGCTCTCTATTCTTCGACACGCCCGAAAGGGCGGTGCTGGTGCTCGTCGCGGCATTCGTGGTGATGGTGTCAGTAGCAGTTGCCGAGGAGGTCATAATACGCGGCTACGTGCTCCAGACCCTCAGATGGGGCTACGGCACGCCGGTCGCCCTCATTGGAAGCTCCGTGCTGTTTGGCGTTATGCATTTGTTCAATCCCGGCGCCGGACTCCATGCGGTTGGAGGGACCCTGGCTGCCGGTTTGATTCTCGCGTATGCCTACCTGCTTACGGGCCGGCTCTGGCTTCCCATTGGGCTTCACTTCGGATGGAATCTCGCCCTCGGGCCGCTATTCGGATTCCCGGTGAGCGGGATAGATATCCCTGCATGGATTGATCAGACAACGGAAGGGCCCGTCTTGTGGACCGGCGGCGAGTTCGGCCCGGAGGCCGGCTTGTTAGGTATCATCGCGGTGATACTGGGAGCGCTGGCCATCCGGTGGTTCGGCAGGACGCGCTGAGGGCCTCGGGAAAGATTCCGTAGGCGCCGGCCGTGCCGGGAGCAGAGGGGCCTCCAGGGGAGGCGGGCGTTTGACGCTCGGCGGCAGCGTTGGTATAATCGCTTTGTTGAGGTATCTAGTTAACAGGAGGCTGGCGGAGGTTATGAAAGGTGTCGTTCTTGCAGGAGGACTCGGAACGCGTTTGTACCCGCTGACTTATGCCACGAACAAGCACTTGCTTCCCGTTTTCAACAAGCCCATGATCTACTATCCGGTCCAGACGCTGGTGAACGCGGGGATCCGTGAGGTAATGGTGGTAACCGGGGGTCCGCACGCCGGCCATTTTCTCGCGGTACTCAAGAATGGCCACCAGCTCGGCCTCGCGCATCTGGAGTACGCATATCAGGAGACGGAGGGCGGCATTGCGGAAGCTTTAAGCCTATGCGAGGATTTCGCGGACGGCCAGTCTATCAGCGTGATCCTCGGGGATAACACCACAGATGCGGACATAGGACCGGCGGTGCGGTCTTTCGAGCGCGGCGCCCGGCTCTTTCTGAAGCAGGTTCCGGATCCCGAGCGCTTCGGGGTGCCGGTCTTCGACGATGCCCGAACGATCGTTTCTATCGAAGAGAAACCGAAGGATCCCAAGACCAACTATGCCGTGACGGGCCTCTATATCTATGACAACAAGGTTTTCGACTACATTAATAGCTGCAAACCCTCCGCCCGCGGCGAGTTGGAAATCACAGATGTGAACAACGTGTACATCCGGTCTGGCGAGCTGGATTGGGTCGAGCTGGAAGGCTTCTGGAGCGACGCCGGAACCTTCGAGAGCCTTTATCGGACAAACAGGTTCTGGGCGGAAAAGGTTTTGGGCGGAGACACCGAGGCTTGACGGTCTGCCTCAGGTGGATCGCGTCAATGGAGTTACGCACGTGAGCCCAGCGGCTGACGGTCTGCCGCAGCGGATCGTGATAGATACCGACGCCGGGGTGGACGACGCGCTGGCGGTCATGTTTGCCATGCGGTCGCCCGAACTTCGCGTCGAGGCGATCACGACGGTCAGCGGCAATGTCCACGTTGATCTGTGCACCGAGAACGTCTTGCGGGTCCTGGATGTTCTCGAGCTGAAAGACGTGCCGGTTGTTGCAAAAGGCGAGGCCGAGCCGCTCGTGCGAGGACTGGTCACCGCTCCGGAGGTCCATGGGCTCGATGGGTTGGGCGGCCTCCACACGCTGATGGACGAGGCCGGCATTCTGAGCTACGCGAAGCCGCTCGGATCGCCCGTCCCCACGCCGGCTGTGGAGCTTCTTCCTCAACTTGCGGAAAAGTACCCGCACGAGCTTACGCTTGTTACAATCGGCCCGCTGACAAATGTCGCAAAAGCCGTCGTTCAGGACCCGGCGCGCATGGCCGGGTTCCGCAAGATCATCTGTATGGGCGGCGCGTTCCGGGTGTATGGAAACACGACTCCAACAGCCGAGTTCAACGTCTACGTTGATCCGCATGCGGCCCAGGTGGTCGTTGATTCCGGCATCCCCATCACCTTCGTGCCTCTCGATGTGACCGAGAAAGTCTGCCTCGAAATGGGCCACCTGGTCAGCGAAATCCGTCCCTTGGGCACTAAGCTCTCGAACTTCATCTACGACCTGACTCAGGGATACATGCGCCGCCATACGGAGACTGAGGGTTTCCCCGGCTGCTATCTACACGATCCCCTAGCTGTCGGCGCGGCCGTGGACCCCACTCTCGTTGTCACGCAAGAAGGCTACGTCCAGATCGAAACGGCGGGAGGTGTCACCGTGGGCATGACTGTATGCGACCTCCGCCCGAACGCTATCACCGCCCATCCTCCGAACGCCCGGATTTGCACGGAAGTGGACGCAAGCCGCTTCCTACGCCTGTTCCTCGACCGGATCAAAGGGTAACTACCACCACGGATGGCCGACCGCAGGCTGAAGCTCTTTGACACTCACCGCGCCGGGTGTTATAATCTGCGGGAGTCGGCCTGCCTGTGCGGGAGTCACCGACCCTATGCTTATCCGGAGTCGTTCTGATGTCTATTGGTACCGCGGTGGTCGGATGCGGGAACTTCGCTCGTGCAGTACACCTCCCCAACCTGAAGAAGCTGTCGGATTATGTTCTGAAGGCGGCTGCGGATACAAATGCGGAGGCGGCTGAGGCGGCAAAGGGCTTCGGCGCCGCCTATACAACCACCGACTACCAGCGAGTGCTGAACGATCCAAGCATCGACCTGGTGATCATTTGCACCCCCCATTTCCAGCATGCTTCTATGGCTTTGGAGGCTGTGAACGCCGGCAAGCACGTGCTCGTCGAGAAGCCGATGGCCACGAAGCTAGAGGAAATCGGCCCTCTGGTGGACGCTGTTCGTCGAAAAGGGATCACATTTACCGTGGGGTTTAACCGCCGGTATTCTTTCCTCGCTCAAAAAGCGCGGCAACTGCTCGCGGGTCGGAAGTACCCCCTCCTCCTGGTCTACCGGATGGTGGACGAGATCTGGCGCCACCCGTGGGCGCTCGACCCCGAGATCGGCGGCGGCAGGATCATCTCCGAGGCGGTGCATCTCTTCGATTTCTGTGCATACATGGTCGGCGCCGAGCCCGTAAGGATATCCGCCGAGGGAGGCGCGCTCACGCACCCCGAGATTCCGGGCACGCAGGACAACGCCGTCATGACGCTTTCCTTCGCCGACGGCTCCATTGCTTCCCTGACTATCGGTGACCTTGGAAACGCGGATTATCCGAAGGAGCGTATCGAGCTGTTCTCGGGCGAGCGCACCATCCTAATAGACAATTTCCAGCGCCTGGAAGCATACGGATTTGATGAGGAACGGGAAATCTCCCTGCCCGAGGCGGACAAGGGTTTCATCCAGGAGCTGACGGAGCTCGCGAACGCGATTCGAGATCACTCTCCTGCCCCGATCACCGAGATTGACGGGGCCAGGGCGACCCTGTGTGCGTTGAAGGCAATCGAGGCCATGCGGACCGGTAAGGCCCAGGCGTTGCAACCGGCCGAGTACATGGGTTCGCCGGGCTAGAGACGTTCGTTCGGACCCACGGACGTCTGAACGTACAGATGCTTCCGGCAAAAGAGCCGCCTGTCGTGTCGGAAGGAAACATGCGCAAGGTCAGAATCGGCACTCTATCATTCTTGATCGACGAACAGCCTCATACCGTCGAGGGGAACATCCAGCGGGCGGTGGGATACGTCCGCGAGGCAGCCGGCTTGGGGTGCGACATCATCTGCCTGCCCGAGCACTTCAACACCGCGAATGTACCGGCAGACATGGATGGGATGAGAAGGGAAGCCGAGCGGGTGCCTGGTCCGATGTCGGATGCGATGTCCGCCGGCGCGCGGGAACACCATATGTACGTAGTCGCGGACTGTCTGGTGGCGGAGGGCGGAGAGCTTTTCAATCAGGCCATGATCTTCGACCGCCGGGGAGAGATTGCGGGCGTCTACAGGAAGGTCCAGCCGACCGCGTCAGAGCACACAGTTCATGGTGTTACTCCCGGCGACGCGGTGCCCGTGTTCGACCTGGATTTTGGGAAGGTGGCGGTGATGATCTGCATGGACATCTACTTCCCGGAGATTGTTCGGATCTACTCCTTGAAAGGCGCAGAGGTGGTATTCTGGCCGACGGTTTCGCACGGCCCCAGCGAATACAACCTGGAGACGCAGGTCTGTGCCCGGGCTATGGATTACTCAGTCTACATGGTTGAGTCCAACTACTCGATGGAGCCGCCCTATGCTCCATACGCAGATAGGGCCCGGCCCGGGCGTGCGAAGATTGTGGACTGCGATGGCCGTATCATAGCGGATACCGGCCATAGGCCCGGGATCGCTGTGGCCGATGTTGACCTGGACAAGCCGCGCCTTACCATGCACTGTGTAGGAATTCGCGAGCCCGATCTGATGAGAGAAGACCTGGCCCGTCTGGTGCGCCTCGACCTGTACGCCGAGGAGTTCGAGGCCCTCGACAAGGCGAGAGATAGAGTTTACTGACGGTGCGTTCTGGAATTGAGGCAGGCGTCGCTGTAGGAGGCGCCGCGCCGGCGACAGAGTTCCCGGGATCGGCTCTCACCCGTCTTCAGACGGGTTTGTCCGCCCCGGTGGATCAGCGTGTGGATTCGACCCGCACGCTCCTGAAGCGTCAGGCCGGTGGAGGCGCCGCAGGTTCCTCGCCTGCATCGCGTGCAGTATCGTCGCCCTGTTTACCATCGTCCTGTGATGTCGGGAGGGTTTCCAGCGCTTTCTTCGGGGGTGCGTACGCTGAGTCCAGGCCCAGAGCGCGGAGGTACTCATCCTTGGCCTGCGTGAGGTTGTGCGCTTTCTGGTACGCCACCCCGAGGTTGTAATGGACCTGGGCGGATGTCGGGGCCACGTCAGCCGCCTGTTCGAGGATCTCGATGGTCTTATCCAGGGAACCCTGCTCGAAATAGGCGAGTCCCAGGTACAGGTAAAGCTGGGGGTCAGAGGGCTCTTCGACGATCGCCTGTAGGAAGCAGTCAACGCTTTCGGACGCGCGGCCGTCGCGTAGAAGCTGCAAACCCCGTTCACGCGAGGATGGTGTGGGAGCCGTCATTTGTAAATCCCTCCATTCATGAAGCGGAACGGCTTTCTGCAGAGAGGCAGTGCCGAACTAATCGACTGCTGAGCTCACGTTCTATGCCCATAGGGGTTTCTCCTGCCCAACGGATAACCCGGTCGTAAATGGTTGGAGGCGAGAGATGACAAGGATCCTTCAGTTACAGTTATGCTTCTTGCTGGCTGCGGCGGCGCCGGCTTGTCCCGCGCATGCCGGACTTCAATTGATTCCAACACCCTGGAAGGTTGACTGGGGGCAGTCGCGTCTGGAAATAGCGGCGCCATGCCTCGTCCTGGCCGCCGAACCGGATTCTCCAGCGGCTTTGGATGCAGCGGATCTGATAGGGAAATTGGCCGGCGTGAGCCCGGAGGTGTCCAAGCGAGAGGATCGTCTCGCGAACTTCCGATCGGTGATCGTTCTTTCTGACCGCCGGGGCCTGGACGTTTCCGGGCAGGCCGCGTCCGGCATCCCCGTCGGCTTCCGATGGCGCGGCATCGGAAGCGAGGGCTACGTCCTGAAGACCCTCCGTCGCGGCGAGACCACCATCGTTTTGATAGCGGCGAACTCGCCCGCCGGGACATTCTACGGCGTGCAGACGTTGAAGCAGCTTGTTCATCGTCGTAAGGGCCGGGCTTTCGTGCCCGAATGCTCCATCGTTGATCGGCCCGCGTTCAACGTACGAGGTATCAAAGGCCTCTGGTGGAGGGAAGAGCAGTACCAGGAGATGATGACTTGGCTTCCACGGCAGAAACTCAATTTCTTCATGTTCTGCTACAGCATGTACCCGGAGACTTTCTCCGAATGGCGGAGGCCGTTCTCGGCCCAGCAGCTTTCGGCGATGAAAAGAGTTGTAGATTACTGCACGCCGAGGTACGTCAAGGTTTGCCTGTCCATCAACCCATCCATCACCGCAAAACCGACGCTGGTCTATAGCTCCGAGCGCGATCTTGATACCCTGGTCGCCAAGCTGAAATCCGCGTACGATATTGGGATCCGATCTTTTGCGCTGTGCCTTGACGACATTGCGCTCGAGCTTCAGAACGAGGAAGACAAAGCCGCATTCAAGAACTTCGGCGAGGCCCAGGCTCATTTCGTGAACGCTCTGCTGTGCCGTCTTGAGTCCGTTGACCCGACGATCGAGCTCATCTTCTGCCCGACGACATATACCACGGCTTCCGTGTCCGGACCCGCCGCCGAGGAGTATATCAGAACGATCGGGGAACGCCTCCCGCCTCGGGTGAAGGTATTCTGGACCGGCCCGGTGGTTTGCTCCCCTTCAATAACGGACCTGGACGCGGACAAATTCGGCGGCTGGATTCGTCGGAACCCGTTCATCTGGGACAACTACCCGGTAAACGACTACTGTCCCAACCGGCTCTACCTGGGGGCGGTGAAGAACAGATCTCCCAAGCTCCACGAACACGTGAGCGGCTGGATATCGAACCCGATGATGCAGTCGGAGGCATCGAAAATCCCGCTTGCCACGATCGCCGACTATCTCTGGAACCCGGAAGCATACGATCCCAGACGCTCGTTCGAGGCGGCGATCAGGAATGTTGGGGGCAGCAGCGCCTGGAAAGACCTTCGGATGGCCGCCGAGCTTTACTCCGACTTTCTGGGCGAGCCGGCGAACCTCCCGAGTGCGTCCAATCTGTCGCCGGGGGATGTCGAATCGAGCGCGCGGCGGCTCGAGAGCATGGCAAAGCGCCTGGCGGGCTATCCCGAGTTACGGCGGCTTAACGCCGATCTCCAGCCGATACTGAGCAGCCGGATTTCGGCGGTGATACGCCGGCTGATGGCTGTCAAGCCGAAGGAATGGACCGCGGAGGGTGTATCGTTTGTGGGGGACGAACTTTCCGGCGGCGCTGTTGATGTTTATGGCTCCAACTACCGGGGCCTGTCTGGGTGTAACTGGGTTTATGCCAAGAGCACCGGGCTTCACGAGATGAGTGCGAAGTTCTTGATGAGCAAAGCGTCCGCGCCACACGGACTGTATGTCCTGACTATCGAGGGGCAGGACGATGATTTCGAGAGCAAGTGCGAGATTCGCATATCCTTGAACGGCCGCACGATTTACCAGGGGCCGAGCGGCTTCCCGGACGCAAAATGGGCGACCCGGGAGTTCGAGCTTCCGGCGGAGCATTTCGTCAAAGCGGCTAATGTCCTGAGAATAGAAAATATCCACGCGACGGGCCAGCAGGGAATGCCTCCCTGGTTCATGGTTCGCAAGGTCGAACTGAAAACTGCGTCGTATCTGGGTAAATAGCTTGAAAACACCCGGAGGTGATGCCCGTGCTGCGGAGGATATTGATTCCCACCGATGGATCAGATGAGGCTCTGCTTGCAGCGGAATACGCGGCGAGCCTGGCAGCGAAATACGGCGCAGAAGTCACCATGCTGAGCGTGGTGGAACTGCCTCCTGTTGCCGGACCCGCCGACCAGCCGCAACGGCTCGCACTGCGCGACGAGCTCACGAAGAATGCGCAGGAAACGCTCGACCGAACGCGGGGCATTTTCGACAGGGCCGGGGTCAAGCCCGATGAGGATATAGTCTATGGGTCCGCGGTATCCTGGATCATCCGTTACGCGCGGGACAGCGACTATGATCTTATTGTCATGGGCAGCCGCGGCGTTGGTGTCAGTGCAGTCAATCGGGTGCTGCTCGGCAGCACGGCAGAAGGTGTCATGCACGAAGCGCCTTGCCCCGTTCTCCTCGTGCGCCCCAAGGCGCGATGAGCGTTGGACTGCACACGGCAGCCGGGGAATACACGGTAGGATGTGTCGCGGATCGGCACGTGCTGTCAACTGTCAACGGTGCGCTCTATTCTAGCCCGAACTATTCGTGAGTTGATGCGGGTGCCCGCCGCTCGATACGTCCCCGACAAAGTCGGGGCCCGCTCGGGGTGTACGGATTCTTCCCAGGCCGCGTGTCCCGAGTAGTCCCGCCTGCGGCGGGATGTATCGAGGGACACTTTACACAGTATACACCGCAGTTACCTTCCTCAATGATAATTCGGGCTAGAACGTGGTCGCACCCTCGATCAGGTAGAGCACTTCCTCGTTGTCCTCAAACGATGTCGTGAACGCCAATCTGGGTCTCAAGAGGTAGCTTAGGTCGAGCGTGTCGAACGGAATCCTTCCAATCACGGAGCGCGTGTAGGCGATGCTCAGTCTCCCCGTCAGTGGGGTGCTTGCCGAAAACTGAATCGGGATTTCGAAGCCCGGCTCAATTGCGAGCGTGATCCCCGCGAACTCGAAGCCTTCGAAGATGGCCGGGAATGCTGCGCCGATCAGCGTCTCGGCCAACTGGCGCTGGATGATCTCCCCGAAAGGCTCTCCCCTCAATAACGCTTCGACCCGAGCCTGCCGGAAAACCAATGCCAACGCCGCCGTTTCCGTTAGACCTGGCGGCGACGAGAAAACGTTGATGTCCAGGTCCCCAAGCGGCCCTGCGATGTCAAGGTTTATCGTGTAGCGTGTGAGCCGCCCGGTGATCGCCGACGGCGCGGTCACCCTGGTGCGAACCCGGACGTTGACACTGATCCTTGCCTCCTCAGGTGGCTCGAACACGAAGGTCGCGCTTCCGCCGGGGACGAGTTCGAGCGTGCGCCCGGGGTAGCGCAGTCGTCCCCTGGATAGCGCTACCGTGCCCACGATGGATGGATCGCCCAGGCTGCCTCTGATGGCGAACGGCCCAACTACCTCGACCCTGAGCGGACCGCGTTCGATTTCCACATCTGCGGCCAGATTCACCGTCACCTGGAACCGGGGGTTGAATACGCGCCGGGCTCTCGGAACGAGCGTCGGCAGGGGGGATTCCGGGATTTCCAGGCGGGCATCGCGCCCTACGAGCTGCCCCTGGATTAATGGGGAATCGAGCGTCTCGCTGACGGTGAGCTGGCCGGTCGCGACCAGGTTGAATCTCTCGCCGAGGATGCCCGTCAGGTTCGACGCGCTCAGCTCCAGCGAATCGACCCACGTGAACAGCGTGAGCAGGGGCGTGGAAAGGCCCGGAAAGGCAACGTTTCCCGCTATGGAGAAGGTTCCGCCGAGCGATGATGCTCCCCTGAATCTGTTAACCATCAACAGGGAGTCCTGGAACACTGCCTCGACTTGCAGGTTTACGAAATCGTTCTCGAACCGTTCCATGTTTAGGAAGCCGTCCTCCACAGTAAGCCGGCCGTTGAGTGCTGGATCCTCAACAGTCCCGGTGATCTCCAACGTCATCGCCAGCTTTCCGCCGGCCTGTTCGACTGCGTGTGTGGATG